>Ga0066797_1000085_pt1 | contig 27564 bp, 20 predicted proteins | sample PersoiDNA2013193_FD_76335 | JGI IMG/M metagenome (GOLD analysis project Ga0066797, IMG submission 76335) | Permafrost soil microbial communities from the Arctic, to analyse light accelerated degradation of dissolved organic matter (DOM) -... | ecosystem: Environmental > Terrestrial > Soil >... | reverse complement strand
GTGAACGCCACCACGGCTGCGCTCAATGACCCGCGTGTTTTCGGGCAGGCCACCCGCGCCCCCGACCCCGAGTCCACCGTCCCCGCCTCGAACCTGCTTACCGGATTGCGCGGCAAGGACGTCATTATCGTCTTCGTCGAAAGCTACGGGCAGTCCGCCGTCCAGGGCTCAAGCTTTTCGCCGGCCATCGACTCCGTCCTGCACCAGCAGAACGCCATGCTGACCAGCGCCGGCTGGTCCACGCAGAGCGCCTGGCTCACCTCCCCGACCTTCGGCGGAATCAGCTGGCTCGCCCACTCCACCCTGGAGTCAGGGCTGTGGGTTGACAGGAACCAGCGGTACAACGAACTCCTCGACAGCCAGCGGTTCACTCTCAGCGACGCCTTCAGGAAGGCCGGGTGGCACACGGCCGCCGACGACCCGTCTGACAACGTGACCTGGAAACCCGGCACGACCTTCTACCACTATGAACAGCTCTTCGACAAGCTCAACGTCGGCTACAAGGGCCCAAAATTCAGCTACTCCACAATGCCCGACCAGTACACCCTGGCCGAGTTCCAGCGGAATGAGCTCGCCGCCGGGCACAAGCCCGTGATGGCCGAGATCGACCTGACCTCCTCGCACGAACCCTGGGCCCCGCTGCCGGCCATGGTGCCCTGGAACAAGGTCGGCAACGGTTCGATATTCGACGCCCAGCCCGCGGAGAGCGAATCCGCGACGCAGGTCTGGCGCAGCAACAACACCGTGAAGCAGTTCTACGGCCAGTCGATCCAGTACGCACTGACCGCCCTCACCTCATGGGTCACCGAGCTGAACGACCCGAACCTCGTACTCATCTTTGCCGGCGACCATCAGGCCTTGACGTCCGTCAGCGGCCCCGGGGCCACCCACAATGTGCCGATCTCGATCGTCACCCGAGCCCCGTCGGTACTCAAGCAGATATCTTCCTGGCACTGGCAGAACGGGCTGCTGCCCGCTCCCAGCGCTCCGCTCGAGCCCATGGACGCCTTCCGCAATCAGCTCCTCAATACCTTCAGCAGCAAAACCCCGGGCGGGGATGCGTCGGCTCAAGGATCCGCCGCAACTCGGGCAGCCGCGGTGAGCGGGACCTCGGGGCGGTGACATCTATGACACTGGGCTGGGATAACCCCACGGAAGATCCCACTACCACCATTCTGCTGAGGCACGGTGATACCCGGCTGTCACCCGAACACCGCTTCAGCGGGCAGCGTGACCTCCCGCTCAGCGCCAGCGGAACCCGGCAGGCCAAGGCTGCCGCCTGCCGCCTGGCCGGCGGTGCCCCGATCGACGCCGTGGTCAGTTCCCCACTGCAGCGTGCTGTCGACACCGCCGCCATCGCGGCGGCCGAGCTTGGCCTGACCACAGTCATCGATGATGATCTCCGTGAAACCGACTTCGGTGACTGGGACGGCTTCACCCTGGCCGAAATCCAGCAGCGATGGCCTGCGGCCGTGGCACGCTGGCGGCGCGACCCCGAACAGCCCCCGCCGGGCGGGGAGAGCTTCGCCGACACCGCACAGCGGGTAAACCGGGCCTGTGACCGGCTGCTGCGGGACCACAGCGGCCAGACCGTCCTGGTGGTGACTCACATCAGCCCGATAAAGATCCTGCTGTGCCGGGCTCTGGGCGTCCCGCTCGGCACCATTTACCGGCTGTATCTCGGCTCCGCCTGCATCAACAAGATCCAGTGGCACGGCCGCGAATTTGCCGCCGTCCACTGTGTCAATGACACCAGCCACCTGCCCTGACTCACCGGTTCAGCCGGCGAGCCGGGCGCGGTATCCGCCAAACGCGACAGCCGTCTCCCACACCCGTACCGCCAAGGTCTCGCCGCCTGCGGCGAGGACGGTGGGCGAGAGAGTGTCGTGCACCCAGCGGGCGAACACCTCGACGGTGACCGCCTCGGCCTCAGCCGGGCGTATCTCCTCCAGGTTGCGGCCATCGACCCGGCTGGTCAGCTCGGTGAGCGCCGCTTCCAGAACATCCAGATCACAGACCATGCCCCGCTCATCGAGCTGCTCGCGGTCCACGACGATCTCAATACGGTAGTCGTGATCATGGAGTTGCCCCTCTGGCCCAGGCATTCCCGGCATGATGTGGAAGGCACGGACGCTTCGGCTCAGCCCGACTTCACAGGTCACCGGCGGCACTCCTGTCATAGTTGAGAACGGCATGCATCAACCCGGGTTTTCCCTGATCCACGGCTCGGAACGCCTCGGCGGCGTGGCCAAAGTCGAAGACGTCGGTGCACAGCTGCGCCAACGGTAGTTCGGTGAGGAGCGCAACGGTTTCCTGGCGGCGCCGGGACCGGGTCCAGGTCCCGGACAGGCGGGCTGGCACGGTGGAGACCTGAGTGCTGCGGATCGTCAGGCGCCGCCGGTGGAAGGCGCCGCCGAGCGGCAGCACCACCGGTTTGGTGCCGAACCACGACGCGATCAGCAGGGTCCCCTCGTGGGCCAGCATGTTCAGCGCCATCGCCGGCGCATCCGGGTTACCGCTGGCGTCAATGACCAGCGGAACCTCCTCCTTCAGCAGTTCCGCTGGTGCTAGGGCGGAGACGCCGACGCTGCTGGCGATGGCGCGCCGCCACTCCAGCGGCTCGGCAATCAGCGGCCGCCACCCGGCGCGCCGCAGCAGCAGGCCGGTCAGGAGCCCGAGCACGCCCGCGCCGAGCACGATGACCCGGTCGCGATAACCGTTCCCGGCGTCGAGCGTCACTTGCAGCGCCGTCTCGACCAGGGGGAACAGGGTCGCGGCGGCGGGATCGACGGCGGCCAGCGGAACCAGTTCACTCACCTGCGCCGTGAACACGTCCTGGTGCGGATGGAACGCGAAGACCCGCTGGCCGGACTCCGCTACTTCGCCGACGCATGCATATCCATAAGCGAAGGGGTAGGAAAAGGTTCCGCCGAGCGCGTCGATCGTGTCGTCCAGGGCGAGGCCGGCCGGGATCTCGCCGCGGTACACCAGCCGCTCGGTGCCGCCGCTGATGCCGGAGCTCAGGGTGCGGACAAGGACCTCACCGGCGGCAGGCCGCGGTGTGGGCAATTCCCTGATCTCCACACAGCGCGGGGCGGTATGAAACAACGCGCGGGCCGCTACGTCGCTCACTTACCGCCAACTATCTGTACAGGACGGTTGATCAGTCCACCTAGATTCAGGAGCGTAAAAGACTCGGTTCAAGTTTCGAGGATACCTTCGGTGGTGATACCACGTAGCTCACTGCCGCTGCGGCTGCGTTCACGCCGGAACGGATAAGCCAGAAGGCCCGGATCGGCCCGCCGCAGCAGATGCGTGACCGCCGTGACCCGCAAGCAACGTAGCGAATGGGTCATCCAACCGGAAGAACTTGCCAATCTCGCGGTCGGCGTCCGCCCGGCCACGGATCAGCTCAAGGACAGGCCGGACTTCCGCTTCGGGAAGCTGGTCCACTAGGTGATGAAGCTCTTCACACATCGCACTCATGTCGTCAGTACACGAGGAATGAGGGCAGCGAGCCGGAGTCCGCCAGCTCCCAGAGCGTCCGCATCCCGGTCCGCATGAGCGGGTCCAGGAAGTGTTTCGGACCCTGGTCAGGACGGGACGGGCTGATAGCCGGCAGGGGACCCTCGCCGGTGACCGGAAGGGCCGTTTTGCTTTGTCCCGGGGTGTGTCGCCTTGTCGCGCTGTAGACCGTCATGTTGCGGTGTCCACGGACACATGGCGGACGGGAATTTGGGCCAGGGAGCGGTGTGCGTGGACGCTGCTGGCCCGGATCTGGCCCGCGCATGGCCGCAGGTGCCCAATCGGGCGGGTGTGTTGCGGCTTGACGTTGGCGGCTGAGTGGAGCGTGCATTTCCTTGCGTCTGGTTGCTGCCCCGGGGTGTCCGTGGGCGGATGGCCGGGGAAGGGGCGGGTACGCGGATGGCTGGGGCGGCGGTTCGGGAGAGTGTGACGTTCGCGGGCCTGGCCGATCAGGTGCGGAAGGCCCGAGCGTTCGTCGGCCGCCTGCTTGGTCCGTCGCACCCGTGCGGTGACGTGGCGGTTCTTCTGGCCAGCGAGGTGGTGACCTGCCCATAGTGTCCCTCGGAGAACACCATCCTGCGGGCGGACGGGGCATCGATCTCGCCGATCTGGCGGTGACCGCTGACGCGAGCCGGCTGATCCTGGTGTCCCGCTCGCTCGGCCGCGCCGTCGAGCCGCTGATCTTCAGCGCGGTCGACCTGCGGCACCGGGCGCATCCTCTCGCCAGGTTCCTGTGCGAGGTCAGCACCGCGACCGCGGCCCCGTGCGCCCCGCTGCACTGGGGACCGCTCGCCAGCCGGCTCCCGTTCCTGCCCCGCGTCCGCACCGGCCGCATCATCCTCAGCCCGGCCCGCTGGCACCTGGCCACCGCGGACCTCCCGGACCCCGCCGCAACTCCCGGCGACTGGAACCGGCAGTTCGGTCAGTTCCGCCGGTCCCGCCGCATTCCCGACACGGTGCGGCTGGGTGACGATGACGTGCTGCTCCGCATCGACCTGACCGACCTCAGCCACCTGGCGCTGCTGCGCCGCCACCTGAACCGGGCCGGGACGGCGGCCCTGGCCGAGGACAGCGGCGACTTCGGCTGGATCGGCGGGCGAGCGCATGAGATCGTCGTCCCGCTCGCCTCCATAACACCGCCCCGGCCGCTCGCCCGCACCGCGCGGCCCGGCCGCGCCTGGCACGGGCCGGGCCACCTGCCCGGCGCGTCGCCGTGGATTCAGGCAAGCCTGTCCGGGCACCCGGGCACCCGGGCCGCCACGCCGAGCTGCTCACCGCATGGCTGCCGGACCTGCTCGAACGGTGGGCGCACGGGCCAGCCGACCGCTGGTGGTTCATCCGCTCCCGCACCCCCGCCCCGCACCTGCGGATCCGGCTGCCCCTGCATCACCCCGGCGCCTACGGTCCCGCTACCCGCACCCTCGGCGAATGGGCACACGCCGTCTGCGACGCGGGACTTCTCGCCGACGTCACCCTCGGCACGTACCGGCCGGAAACCGGCCGGTACGGCACCGGCCCGGCCATGGCCGCCGCCGAAGCCGTGTTCGCGGCGGACTCCGCCTACGCAGCCGAGTGCCTGCGCACCGCCGCGAGCCTTGAGGCCGCGACCGCCGCCGGCATGATCGGCCTGGCGGACGCGTTCTGCGGCGAGGCCGCGCCCGCCTGGCTCGCCAGGCACCTCGATCACGGCGGAGGGCCGGCCCTCGACCGCAGCGCCCTGGCCCTGGTTCTCCAGCCCCCGGCGATCCCCCCGGGGCTGGCCGGCAGGCGGCGCTCCGCCGTCGCCGCCTACCGGGCGCTCCTGCACGACGACGAGGCCGACATCGTGCTGACCGACCTGCTGCACCTGCATCACGCCCGGATGATAGGGATCGATGCCGGCTCCGAGCGGCGGTGCCTGCGGCTGACCCGCGCAGCCGCCGGCATCAGCACAGCCGCCGCCCGCCAGGCCCTGCTCGCGCACGAGAAGAACGGCACCGCCACCCGGGCAAGGACAAGGTAACGGCGAAAACGTACAGGTCAACCCTGTACCAGGAACCGGCGGTGCTCATCCAGGGCATCAGCCAGACCCTGCGAGGGTGGGCAGGCTACCACCGGCACGGAGTGTCCAAAGCCGTCTTCAGCGCGGTCGATTCCCATGCGTGGGACCGGGTCGTCATCCTCGCCGCTCCCGCCGCTCCCGCCGCCACCAGCGCGGCCATCGCCAAGGCGGTCACCGCCACCGCCTGCACCACCTGACCGCCGGTCCCGGGAGGCGGCCCGGCCCCCGCCTCCCGGCCAGGCCGGCCGACCCCCGTTCACGAGCCTCCCGCGCTACTATAGGGCCACTTAGAGTGTCGATTTGCCCCGATTTGCCCGCTATGCGGGAGCGTTAAATGGCCCTATGTCAGCGGCATCAGGCGACGGGACTGCGCCCGGCAGGGTCCGGCGTACCCGCGCGGGAGGCCGGACTCCCCCGTGCTGGTGTAGCCGGCTACACCAGCGATCCACCAGCACGATCCATCGCGGCGGCGGGCCGGCGGCGGCATCGTGGATCACAGAGCTCAACGACCACGATGCAGAAAGAAACCCTCTTGAAGCTGCTCTCCTCCAGGCCCGCGCTCTGGTTCCTGTTCCTGTTCAACCTCACCATCGCCATGGTCGTCGGCATCGGCGGCCACCGCCTCCACATCCACGGCCACACCCTTCACACCTCCCAGCAGGTCATGACCAGCATCGGTATGGCTGTCGTCGCCCTCGGGGCGGGAGCCGGCCTCCTACGGGGCCGACGAGCCGGGCCCAACGCCCGCCCCGGCCCCCGGCAACCAGGAAGACGGGAGCTGCCATACCGATAACAAAATCCCGGCAGGCCGCCGCGCTCGGCAAGAACACTCGGCAGGAACGCAAGGCCGCCCAATGCAACGACCTCTCGCCGATTCGCCTGCGAGAGATTCCCGATCGGAAGGAAGTACTCATGAGTCCTCTGCTCTGGCCGAGGTATCGAGACCGCTGCTCCTGTTACTCGCGCCACTCCCGTTACTGCTCCTGCTCCTACTACCACCGGCGCTCAACCCTGGCCACGGCGACCGACTTCGCCCTTGGCGGCTCGCGGGATCTCCTGACGCGCATTCTCCACGGGCGCCGTCACAATCACGAGCCGTACCGCTACTAAGCCTCGATCCACCGGTCAAATAGGGGTGCTTTCGGGCGTGTCAACGTGAAAGGTGCCCTCTGAACTGGGGCAATGAGATTGTTGCATGCCCTGGCGAAGACCATCGCGTCGTTCGATGACCCGCATCTGGTGTCGCATGCCGGGCTGGTCCCGGTGATGGCCCTCGCGGAGCGCGCCGGCCTCGGCGGCCTAGTCGCGGAGCACGTCCGCCCCGGCGGCGAGTGCGGGGTGAACGCGCACCTGAAGGTGCCGGCCCTGGTCGCGGGCGCGGACTCGATCGATGACATGGACGTGCTGCGGCACGGCGCGATGGGCACCCTGTTCGGCGACATCCGCGCCCCGTCCACGCTCGGCTCGCACCTGCGGTCCTTCACCTGGGGGAACGTCAGCCAGCTGGAGAAAGCCGGCCGGGAGTTCCTCGCCGAACTGGCACGCCGGGCGCCGCTGCTGCCCGGCGCCCGGGCCCTCGCGTTCACCGGCATCGACTCGATGCAGAAACGGGTCTACGGGCACGCTAAGCAGGGCGTGAAGTTCGGCCACACCAAGATCCAGGGGAAGCCGCTGCCGGTGCGGGGCCTGAACGCGCTGACCGCGGTCATCAGCACGCCGATCGCGGCGCCGGTGATCGGCGCCACGAGACTGCGCGGCGGGAACGCGGCCTCCGCGCGCGGCGCGGCCAGCCTGGCGGTGCAGCGATCGGCACCGCCCGGCGCGATCCGCTCACGCGGCGCCCGGTTCTCCGTCACCGCCCCGGTGAACTCCAGCATCCGCGCCGCGATCGCCGCGATTCCCGAAGACGCCTGGACCGCCATCAGGTACCCGCAGTCCATCTGGACGATCAGCTGGACTGCCGGATCTCCGACGCCGAGGTCGCCGGCTCCAGATCTCGTACTGCCAGCCATGGCCTTCGATCAGCCGCCCAGGCCAGGCAAGCGCCTCGGCGATCCGCGGCTCCGCGAGCTTGTCGGCCGGCTTGACATTGACCACCCGCACCGACTTGTCCCCGTGCACCAGCAGGACATCCGGCACACGCCGGCGGGCCGTCCCGGCCACGCGGGCCTGCAGCAGGAAGGGCTGCGCCGCGATCGCCGCCACGTCGCGGTCGAAGTCGGCCAGCAGCAGCCGCGCCAGCTCCAGGCGGCTCTCGTAGATTACGTGCCCGCCCGTCGTCGCGGACCAGAAATAGCCCCGGGTAGTGGGCCTAGCCGCGGGCACTGCGCGTCTTCCGCCACGGCACCGCGGTCACCTGCTGGCCGGGGGGCGCCGGCCGGTTCTCCTGCGCCCGCAAGGCGGTCCGGTTCGCCGGCCCCGGCATCACCGCCTGCTCCAGCGACGGCAAGCGCGCCCCCGGCCGCCTGTCCCGCCAGGGGCCCCCGGCGCTGCGCTGGGCCGCCTGCGAGGCCGGCAAGGCCCACGCCCGCTCCTCCGCCCCCGACCACGCCTACTACGCGCAGGTCAAGGACCGCAAGAACAGCAAGCGCGCCGCCCTGTCCGAAGCCCGCAAGATCATCCGCCAGGCCTGCCACATCCTGGCCGAACTCGGCGACGACGCCTTCGCCGCCGCATAACCGCCCGGTGACCGCAGCCGCGGCACGCCGCGCGCGCAGGCGCGCCAACAGCCGAATTCACCCGATGGGGAACCACCGCGGCCGGCTCCCGCCGAACCGCTGTCAGCCGCTCCCGGCCCGCAAGGACCGCGCGGACGGCCTGATTAGACTGAGCGGCCGCACCCCCGCAGGCCGGGGGCACCCAATCCATCATCATGTCGCCGGGACGCGAGCGAGCGCCCCGCGGACCTAGGTAAGGCTGGCTGACCCCGCGCCTGCCCCCGGCTGCCACGGCCGACCCTCACCCCTTGCTCCCGGGGAGGCCGCCAGCCTGAACCGCCACAACCGCATACCGCACCAGCCAGGGAAGCTTCCTGTCCCCCAGGGAACAGGAAGCAGAATCAGGCACGCTCCAAAATCCCTCTTGCGGTGCTCGACCGATGCAGGTAAGGCGGTCCGTGCGATCACACCGTCAGCGAGGGCCGTCAAGATCACGTAATCGCGTTCATACCCGCTTTAGTCACCAAAACTGTCGATCGCAGGTCGCGCAGGACACGTTGGACACGCAGAACAGCCTGATCGGCACAGCCGCCGCTCTGCTAATGTCCGCTGACACGACCACGCCGAACGGCGGGTATTGCGGCGTCATTTTCTCGCTGCCAGCCGGTTCGGCGGTAACCGCTACGGCGAGTAGTTATCTGACTGCTGCCGGGGCAAAGTGGATCCAGCCCTGATGCTGGTTCCCGGCGACCTGCGCGGTGACGAGGCGGTGGAAGGCCGTCCGGCCGGTTCCTCGGGGGGCATCGCGCAAGACCCAGCTGTAGACGTCGCCGGAGATGACGAGAACGAGCGGGCCGTGCGACGCTTGGAGCGCGGTCTTGACGCGGGGAGCGTCGAGCAGGCGGAAGGCGATGTCCAGCGCTTCGCCGTAGCATCCGTTGTCGTCGTCGCTGACGTCCCCTGCGTGCATGACGGCGCGGACCCGGAGCTGGCGCTGGCCCCGGTCCGGGAGGCTGGCGTTATATCCGGCCAGCAGCTGGCTGAACGCGGGGACGGCGTGGTTCAGCACGCGCGCCTGGTCGACGGGGTCGATCAGTGCGAGCAGCCCGTCGCCGCGGTCGATGAACGGGCCGCGGCAGCTTGCCTGGACTCCCGCCGAGCGCAGCGCCGCGTCGAAAAGCTCGTAAAGCATGGTCCGCAGGTCAGCCTTCACCGGATCGGGGCGGGTGGTGGACCTCTCGATGTCCAGCGCGACAATAACCCGTCTGCGAGAGGGGTACGACGGCCGGTTGCGGATCAGCGCGGCCTGCGCGAGTGCCTGCAGCTGCGACCTGACAGTACGTCCTCGCCGCCCGTCGAGGCGATCGAGCGCCATATGCTCGGTCACCATCGCCGCGATCCCGGCGCCGAAGTCGCATCTAAGCGCGGCCAGCGAGTACGGGGTGTCCTCGACCGTGTCGTGCAACAGCGCCACGCACAGCGTCTGATCGTCGACCGCGTCGATCTCCTCAAGCCGGGCGAGGATCGTCGCCACGGCCACCGGATGGGTGATATACGGGTCGCCGCTGTAGCGTGTCTGGCCCTGATGGCACCGCGCCGCGACATCGCAGGCCCGCCGGATCAGCTCCACGTCGGCGCGCGGCCTGGCAGCCGCGACGACCTCGCAGAACCCCGCGACGAGCCCGCCCCAGGGCGTGCCCGGATACATCTGAGGACTGTTCACGGCGACCCCCTCCCGCCAGGCTCTCCAGCCCGGCCGATACTGCGAGCCCGAGCAGGTACCTCATACCGAGACTCTAAGTAGTTGATGCCGCATGCGCTACGGCGCACGACATGGCAGCCTCGGTGACACCCCGCCGAAGCCGAGGACAGGCGGCAAGCCCAGACGGAAAGGCAGGAGCCCGCCAGGCCTGTGATCCACAGCGCGGGCGCCAGCCCGGGAATGACCCGCGCTGGGCCGGCCTAACACCGCCACGCCTAAATCGATCACCGACAGTGTCTGGCCGACGGCCAGCGATCCCGGGCAAGCCCAAGGCCGCCAACCACCGCATCACCGACGCCCTCGGCGCCACCGGGCCCCAGCCCTGCCCTGGCGGGGAAGGAGACGACAACAGCGGGCAGGCATCCTGAAATGGAAGGTCAGCAGCCAGATGCCGGGCAAGACGGTCGGTATACCGCTCCCACCGTCCCATCCGCGCCCGTCCGTGCGCCGCACTGCCCTCGAGCCGGGGACGCACGGACGCATAGCGGACGGCGGCGGCCCAGAATCGCACTTCGAAACGCGTAACCCCTGGCCCGCCAACATGAAATGTGCAGCAAATGTGCACGAGGCTGCACATTTGCTGCACATTTGCGGTACGGTTAGCGTATGGCTCAAGATCTCTCCTCGCTCGTCGAGGAGCTCCGGCGCGCCGGCGGCGACTCAACGAGTGTTGAGGTCAAGGCTGCTGCCGGGGGCCTGCCGGACAGTCTCACGCCGTCGCTGAGCGCGCTGGCCAACCTGCCTGGCGGCGGCACCATCATCTTGGGCCTGGACGAGCGGAGCGGCTTCCGGCCCGTATCGCTGGCTAACCCGCAGGCGCTCAAGCAGGGCCTGGCGAGCAGGGCGCGAGGGTTCGAACCGCCAGTGGTCGTTGATATCGGCGACGGGACAGTCGATGGCGCTCCGGTGATCGTGGCGCTGGTGCACGAGTGCGACCCGTCGGCGAAGCCGTGCCGTGTAGCGTCGAGCGGCAAGGCGTACCTGCGGGGCTATGACGGCGACTTCCAGCTGTCGCATCTGGAGGAGCAGGCCTTCATCGCGGTGCGCAAGCCGCCGATGTTCGATCGCGCTCCCGTCGAGGGGGCAGTCTTCTCCGACCTTGACCCGGAACTGGTGGACACTTATGTGCAGAGCGTGAGACGCGGCGAGCCCGAGGGGCTGGGCAAGTTCGAGGACCGGATGGAGATCCTTCGGCGTGCGTGCGTTATCACCGCGGACAACGTGCCTACGGTCGCCGGCCTTCTGGCGCTGGGCCTGTATCCGCAGCAGTTCTTCCCCCGGTTCGTCATCCAGGCCGCCGCCGAGCCGCTCCAGGGCGCGCCGGCAGGGGCCCGTGCCCGCAACCAGGCCAAGATCGCTGGCCCCATTCCCCACATGCTCGACCAGGCGATGGAGTGGGCGCGCCGCACCTTCGACACCTTCATCGTCACCGAGGCGGACGGCAGCGTGCACGACCGCTACGCGTATCCTCTTGTCGCCTTCCGGGAACTGATCGCGAACGCGCTTATCCACCGCGATCTCGATGCCTGGTCGGCTGGGCTCGCCATCGAGGTCAGGCTCCGGCGCGACCGGCTCGTCATCGCCAGCCCCGGCGGCCTGTACGGAATCAACGTCGAGCGGCTGGGACGCGATCCAGTCACCTCGGCCCGCAATCGCCAACTGGTAGAAATCTGCCAGCACGTCTACTCCGCGGCTACAGGCGCGCGAGCTATGGAAGCCCTTGCCACCGGCATTCCCTTGGTCACGGAGGCTCTCAGGGAAGCCGGGCTCCCACCTGCACGGTACTTCGATTCCGGTATCCGGTTCACGGTCATGCTGAGGCAGCAGTCCCAGATTCCGTCGCCGCCGACGGCGCCGTCCGCAACTGCGACACCAAGCTTGTCGGGCCGCGACCAACTGATTTACGACCTTCTGGCGGGAGTGCCGCGCACGGCTTCAGAACTTGCGGCCCAGACCCAGCTATCGGCCGATACCGTCCGCCGAAGTCTCCGTGCCCTGCGGGAGCAGGGGCTCGTCCGCCAGCATGGGGGACGAGGTCGAAGAACCACGTATCAACGGGCGTGACCTGATCTGGTTCCGAAACCTGTTCACCCGGGCTGGCATTGAGGAACTGTGTGTGTCGTCGGAGCATCCGGGGGCGCGGAATTCGACCTTGCGAGCCCGGAGACTGCGACGGCCGACCGTGCCGTCTACGCATCCGAGGTTGAAGCGGCGCGGTTGGCGGTGGTCGGCCGGTCGCTGGATGAGCGGACACGGTATGCGCATTAGCCGACGGTACAAAGGCGAAACGGCCGAGCGGGTCTGATCCGTGAGTTGATCGGCGGCTCGACAGGCACCGGGAAAGCGTGGCAACGTGGCAGGACGGCTCGCCGGGCCTGCCGCCCGGCCGACGCGGCGCTCGTCCAGCGTCGTAACACCTCCCTCTGGCCCTCGCCCTGGCGCCGCCGCCCTGGCCGCCCTGTCGGCCGAAACCGGCGGGGCGGCCGTCACGCTGATCGCCAGGCCCTGATCGCGCACGAAAAGGGCGGCACCGCCGGCAGCATCTCGCTCTCCGCGGCGGTCACGTGACCCTGGTCGAACCCCAGTTACTGGTCGAAGAGGATGCGCTTCAAGTAAAACGGTCAGCGTACCGCTCCTGCGGACGGTCAGCACGCCGCTCCTGCCCTCACCGTCCGTGCCCGTCCGTGCGCCCCACCGCCCCCGAGGCCGGCACGCACGGACGCATAGCGGACGGCGGCAGCCCGGAATCGCGCCTCGAACGGCATACGTGCTGGTCAGCGGGGGGTGGCTCGGGCGGAGCGAGCGTGCTGTAAAACCGTCGGCTTTCCACGGACAGGCACGGACGGCTGCGTGGGCGGTGGCCAGGGTCGCCGCGGCTGACCGCGTGCGCCGAACCGAGACCCCGGTGGTGCCGTTGCTGTCGTTCACCCCGCAGGTGGCCGCGGCCGCGCCGTGGGCCGCATGCCGCACGCGCAGCTCGAGCTCAGGGGCGGCCCGCGCGGCTCGGGCATCTACTCCAGGTTCCCGCTGAGCGAGGGCCCGCCTGTGCCGCCGGCACGTGCGGCGCAGCCGACCGCGCTGCTCGAGCTGCCCGGCGGGGAAGCGGTGGAACTGGTCTGCGTGCACATCTCAGCGCCGGTTCTGGCGCGGAGGGACGCCGTACGGTGGCGTGCCGAGCTCGCCGTGCTGCCCCCGCCCGGGGAGTTGTCATCCCGCATGGTCGTTCGCCACTGGCCGGGGCCCACTTTGCCAAAATGACGGGAAGTGTTTACTTTGGCCGCATGCGTCCCATCTATTCGGTAGCCGAACTTCTCGTGCGGCACTCGCAGACCCGTGGCCAGCAGATCGCATTTTCCGGACCGGGGCGCGAGGTCAGCTATGCGGATCTCGCGGCACGGACCGGGCGGATCGCGGGTCACCTGGCGAGTGCCGGCCTGGCGCACGCGGACCGGGTGGCGATCGTCCTCGGCAGCCGGATCGAGGCGGTCGAGAGCACTCTCGCGATTACCAGGGCGGCCGCGATCGGGGTACCGCTCGACCCGCGCTCGTCGGAGGCCGAGCTGGCTGACGCGCTTGCGGACAGCGGTGCGCGCATGGTCGTCACCGACGGACAGCGGCTCGGGAGAGTTCGCGCCGCGGCCGGCGAGGGAACCGTGATCGTGGTGGTCGCGCCTGATGTCCCGGAAGGCTGCCTGCGGTACGAGGACCTGGCGGAGCGCGACGCACCCCGGCCCGCTCCCGACGACCTTGGCCTGGACGAACCGGCCTGGCTGCACTACACCTCGGGTACGACGGGCGATCGCAAGGGCGTGCTGTCCTGTCAGCGAGCGTGGCTGTGGTCGATCGGTGCCAGCTACGCGCCCACGCTCGGGATGACGTCCGCTGACATGCTGTTCTGGCCGCTTCCGTTGTTCCACGCGTACGGGCACTCGATGTGCGTGATCGGGACGATGGCGGTCGGCGCGAGCGCGCACCTGCCGGGTGAGGAACCTCTGCTCGACAGCCTCCAGAGCCAGCCGGTGACCATCATCGGCGGCGTGCCAACCACCTACCGCGAGCTAGCCGCCGCGGCGCGGATCGCCGCCCGGCCGCTCCCTCGGCCGCGGGCGTGCATTACCGCGGGCGCCCCGGCTCCGGCGCAGCTCAGCGCCGAGGTCGAGGAGCTGTTTGGCGTCCCCCTGCTCAACCACTACGGAAGCACGGAGACCTGCGGCGCGATCGCCGCGAGCAGGCCAGGTGACTCCTATCTCGAGGGCGCCTGCGGATCGCCGCTCCCCGGCGTGGAACTCAGGCTGGTGGAGCCGGGCCAGGTCACCGACGTGGCGGACGGCGAGGAGGGCGAGATCTGGGTGCGCAGCCCCAGCCTCATGCTCGGATACCACAACGACCCCGACGTTCCCTTCACGGACGGCTGGTACCGCACCGGCGACCTGGGGCACCGGGTCGGGTCAGGGCACCTTACGGTGACCGGGCGGCTCAAGGAGCTGATCATCCGCGGCGGTGAGAACATCCACCCAACCGAGGTAGAACGGATCCTGCTCGGCTGTCCAGGCGTGGCCGACGCGGTGGTGGCGGGTGTCCCGCACGACATGTTCGGAGAGGTGCCGGCCGCGTTCGTCGTTCCCGGCCCTGACGGCGCCGATCCGCGGGAGCTGCTCGCCGCGTGCCGTGCGGCACTGCCCGACTACAAGGTCCCCGCGGCGTTCTACGCGATCGACGCGGTGCCCCGCACCGCCTCGGGCAAGCCCAGGCGTCGCGAGGTCAGCTCCCGGACGGACCGGCCGATCACGGCACGGTTCCTCGCCGAGGGGTCGATCGAGCCGCTGGTGCTCGCCGAGACCGCCGGCGCGTGCGGGCTCGCCCCTGGCGTCCGGCTGGATTCCGGCCGGCCGTTCGCCAGCTGGGGGATGACCTCGCTGGCCGGCGTGGTGCTCAGGGACCGGCTGGCCACCCTGACCGGCCTTGAGCTGCCCCCGACCCTCGTGTTCGACCATCCCACTCCTGAGGCGGTGGTCAGTTATCTGCGCGGCAGGCTCTTCGGTGCGTCCAGTCCCGGAGCGCCGCGCGCGCTGGCCGAGAGCGAGGACGCGATCGCCATCGTGTCGATGGCCTGCCGGTATCCCGGCGGCATCGCCTCGCCCGAGGACCTGTGGCGGGTCGTCTCCGAGGGCCTCGACGCCACCTCGGATTTCCCCGACGACCGTGGCTGGGATCTCGGGGCACTATACGACCCGGATCCGGACACGCCCGGCACCTCGGCAACCCGCCGCGGCGGGTTCCTCCGCGACATGGCGGAGTTCGACGCCGGGCTCTTCGGCATCTCGCCCCGCGAGGCACTGGCGACCGACCCGCAGCAGCGGCTGCTGCTTGAGGCCTCATGGGAACTGGCCGAACGCGCCGGCATCGCTCCCTCATCCCTGCGCGACACCGACACCGGTGTTTTCGCCGGCGTGATGTACAGCGACTACGCGGGCCGTTTCCTCGGCGTCAAGCACGAACTCGAGGCTCACCTCGGCCTGGGCTCTGCCGGCAGCGTGGCGTCAGGCCGCATCTCCTACGCCCTCGGCCTGCATGGCCCGAGCCTCACCGTGGACACCGCATGCTCCTCCTCCCTGGTCGCGATGCACCTCGCGGTCAGGTCACTGCGCGCGGGGGAGTGCTCGCTTGCCATCGCGGGCGGCGTGACGGTGATGGCCACTCCTGAGTCGTTCGTCATGTTCAGCAGGCAGCGCGGGCTGTCACTGGACGGGCGCTGCCGGTCGTACTCGGCCGGCGCGGACGGTACCGCGTGGGCAGAAGGCGTGGGCCTGCTCCTCTTGGAGCGGCTGGCCGACGCCCGGCGAAACGGCCACCGCGTGCTTGGCCTTATCCGCGGGACGGCCGTCAACTCCGACGGCACCTCCAACGGGCTCGCCGCGCCCAACGGGCCTGCGCAGCAGCAGGTGATCCGGCAGGCCCTTGCCCAGGCGGGTCTTTCGCCCGCGGACGTGCACGTGGTCGAGGGACATGGCACGGCGACGCAACTGGGCGACCCGATCGAGGTGCAGGCCCTGCTCGCCACCTACGGCCAGGACCGGCGGACACCGCTGCTGCTCGGCTCGGTGAAGTCCAACATCGGCCACTCGCAAGCGGCGGCCGGCGTCGCCGGCGTCATCAAGATGGTGCAGGCCATCGAGCGGGCGATCGCGCCGCGGACACTGAACGCCGCCGAGCCTTCCCGGCACGTCGACTGGTCGAGCGGCGCGATTGAGCTGCTCACCGAGGCCAGGCCGTGGCCGGAGGCGGCCCGGCCGCGGCGCGCCGCGGTGTCCGCGTTCGGTATCAGCGGTACCAACGCGCACGTGATCCTGGAGCAGGCACCCGCGGTGGCGGCCGCCGAGATGCCACGAGCCACGAGGGCCTACCCCTATCCCTGGCTGCTGTCCGGCGCGGACGCGGCCGCGCTGCGGGCGCAGGCCCGCGCGGTGGCGGCGGTCGGCGGCGATGATCCGGCCGACATCGCCCTCTCGCTCGCCACGACGCGATCCGCCCTCGCGCATCGCGCCGCGGTACCACCGGGAGACCAGGCGGCCCTGGCGGCGCTCGCGGACGGCAGGCCGCACCCGGATGTCACCACCGGCGTGGCCGGCCCGGCCAGGCTGGCCTTCCTGTTCGCCGGTCAGGGCAGCCAGCGGCCGCGCATGGGACAGGAGCTTCGCGCCGCCTTCCCCGTGTTCGACGCGGCCTTCCGCGCGGCGTGCGAGGAACTTGACCCGCGACTGGAACGCCCGCTGTCCGAGGTGATCGGCGAAGAAGGCGACCTGCTCGACCGCACTGATTTCGCCCAGGCCGCGATCTTCGCCTTCGAAGCGGCGATGTTCCGCCTGCTTGAGACGTTCGGCGTCCGGCCGGACTACGTGGCAGGGCACTCCATCGGGGAGGTGACCGCCGCGCACGTCGCGGGAGTCCTCACCCTCGCCGACGCCGCGGCGCTGGTCGCCGCGCGGGGCGCGCTGATGAGCGCGCTTCCTGGTGGCGGCGCGATGGCCAGCATCTCCGCCACCGAGGACGAGGTCGCCGAGGTGCTTGACGGCACGGCGAATGCCGTGATCGCCGCGGTGAATGCCCGGCGCTCGGTGGTGGTGTCCGGCACCGACGAGGCGGTGACCGCGGTCATGGCCACGTTCGCGGGCCGAGAGCAGCGTGTCACCCGGCTGCGGGTCAGCCACGCCTTCCACTCGCCGCTGATGGACCCCATGCTGGACAGCTTCGGCCGTGCGCTGCGTGACCTGTCGTTCGGTAAGCCGGAGATCCCGCTGATCTCCACCGTGACCGGCAGGGCGGCCGACGCTGACCTGATCGGGTCGCCGGAGTACTGGGTACGCCAGGTGAGCGCGCCGGTCCGGTTCGCGGACGCGGTTCGCGCGCTCGGGGACGCAGGCGCGACGACGTTCGCTGAGGTGGGGCCGTCCGCCGCGCTCGCGGTGCACGTGGAGAGCGCGGTCGCCACCTCCGGTGAGGTGGACGCACTGCTCGACGCTCTTGGCCGGCTGCATGTGCGCGGCATCCAGGTCACCTGGCCCGCGGTCTTCGATGGCAGCGGCGCCCGTGTCACCGGCCTGCCGGTCTACCCGTTCCAGCGGCGCAGGTACTGGCTGAACCCGCCAGCACCGCCGGCGTCCAGGGGCAGCCTGGGACATCCGGTGCTCAGCCACGCCGCACCGATGCCAGGGACGAACCAGATCGTCTGCTCGGGCTACCTGTCGCTGAACGCGCATCCCTGGCTCGGCCACCACGTCATGGGCGGCCAGGCCCTGGTCCCTGCCACGGCCTTCGCCGAGCTTGCCCTGCGCGCTGGCGACGAGGCCGGCTGCGACACGCTGGAGGAACTCGCGATCGTCACGCCGCTGACGCTGCCGTCCGCTGCGGGCGTCCGGATCCAGGTCACGGTGGGGGAGCCCGGAACCGATGGCGGCCGGAGCGTCGACATCCACTCGCGCCCGGAGGCCGCCGCGACGCACGAGGAGTGGACCAGGCACGCCACGGGCACCCTCACGGCCGGCGAACGGTCCGTGGGTGCCAATCGCGGTGCGTGGCCCCCGGCGCACGCGGTGGACATCACCGGAGCGTACGCCGCCCTGGCGGACGCGGGCATCGGCTACGGGCCTGCCTTCCAGTGCGTGCGCGGCGTGTGGCGCGACGACCAGGGGCTGCATGCGCAGATCCAGCTTCCGGACTCCGAGCCATCCGGCGGGTTCGTGCTGCACCCCGCCCTGCTCGACGCCGCGCTCCACGTCCCGCTTGTCGCCGCGCCGGGAGCCCGCGACATCCGGCTGCCGTTCGTGCTCAGCGGGGTGCGGGTATTCGCGCCAGGCGGCAGAACGCTCCGGGTGCACACAAGCGAGCTGACGGACGGCCGCCTGTCGCTGACCCTCACCGACCCGGCGGGCACGCTGGTCGCGGAGATCGCCTCGGTGACGACGCGCGCCTGGCGGCCAGGCGAGGGAGATCTCTACCGACTGGAGTGGGCCGCCGCCACCGTGATCAGCGGCGGGGCCGCCGCCGCACGCGAAGCCGACGTCATCGCGGCGATCGAGGGCGTCAGTCGCGCGCCCGGCCTGGTCGACGCCGTGCACGGCGCGACGACCGAGGCGCTCGGGCTGCTCGGCACATGGAGTGCCACTCGGGCCTACGCCGGCGGCCGGCTCGTCGTGGTGACCGAGAACGCCACCTCAGGCGACCCCGATCTTGTCGCCGCCGCCGTCTGGGGACTCGTGCGGTCGGCGCAGGCAGAGTTCGGTGACCAGATCGTGCTTGCCGACCTGGACGGCACACCGGAGTCGGCCGCGGCCCTGCCGCGCGCGCTCGCGTCCGGCCAGACCGTGGTGGCCGTGCGGGCCGGGACCGTCATGATCCCTCGCCTGCGACAGGTGCCGCACGGATCCTCGACGGGCGCGATCGATACCAGCGGCACGGTCCTCGTCACCGGTGGCACCGGTGCGCTCGGCTCCCTGCTGAGCCGTCACGTCGTGAGCGCCCATGGAGCGCGGCACCTGCTGCTGATCAGCCGGGCGGGACAGGACGCGCCAGGCGCCCGCGAGCTGCGCGCGGAGCTAGCCTCCCGCGGCGCGGACGTGCGCATCGAGGCCTGCGACGCCGCCGACCGCGCGAAGCTGGCGGCGGTCCTTGCCGATGCCAGCCCGCCGGTCAGCGCCGTACTGCACGTCGCGGGCGTGGTGGACGACGCCGTGCTCGGCGCGCTGACGCGACAGCGGGTGTCGGACGTGCTGCGCCCCAAGGTCGACGCGGCCTGGCACCTGCACGAGCTGCTGCCGCACGCCGGCTCGTTCGTGCTGTTCTCGTCGGCGGCTGGCATGCTCGGCAACAGGGGACAGGCCGGCTACGCGGCGGGCAACTGTTTCCTCGATGCGCTGGCCCGCTTTCGCGCCGCACGCGGGTTGCCCGCCGTGTCGCTCGCGTGGGGCCCCTGGCAGAACGAAGCCGGAATGGCAGGGACCACCGCACGCGGCGGGCCGCTCACGCCGCTCACCGATCAGCAGGGGCTTGACCTGTTCGACGCGGCGCTGCGCACACCGGAACCCGTGATCGCGCCGCTGCTGCTCCGCGGCGAGACGCCATTCACCCCAGCGCGCAAGCCGTCTCACCGGGCGAGCGCACCGGAGGAGGGCGGCACGTGGCGGCAGCGGCTCGCCGCGCTGCCGCCCGCCGAGCGCCGCGCCGCGCTGCTCGGCCTTGTACGCGACGAGGTGGGCACCGTGCTCGGCTACGAGGACGTACCGGACCGGACATTCACCGAACTCGGGTTCGACTCGTTCACCGGGGTCCTGCTGCGCAACCAGCTGAGCGTGCTGGCCGGGCTGCGGCTCCCCGGCACGCTGGTGTTCGACCACCCGAGCGTCCCGGAGCTGACCGACTGCCTGCTCGGCCAGATCGCGGATTCGCTCGGCCAGGTCGAGGGTCCTGCCGCGGATGCGGGTTCTGTCGCGGATGCCGGATCCGCCGCTCCCGAGCCGGTGCTCCGCCTGGCCTCGCTCTACCGGCGGGTCTGCCAATTGGGACACACGACCGCGGCGGCGCATTTGCTCGCGACCGCCTCGCTGGCGCTGCCGGCGTTCGGCGCGCGGACCAGCCGCGGGCACGCGCCGGCTCCCGAGCGTCTCGCCGCGGGCCCTGCTGAGGCCGCCCTGGTCTGTTTCCCCGATTTCTTCCCGCGGGTCGGCGGCATCAGCGTGTACGGTGCCCTGGCCGCCGAGTTCGACGGCGAGCGCGACGTTTTCGAGATCCCCTATCCGGCGGCCGCGGTGCCCGAGGACTTCCCGACGCTGGCCGGCATGCATGCCGAGACGGTGCGGGAGCATTTCGGGGACAGGCCGGTCGTCCTCGTCGGCTACTCCGCAGGCGGGTGCGTCGCATCTGCCGTGGCCGCACTTGCCCAGCCCCCCGGGAAGGCCGGCGCACGGTCCCTGGTCCTGATCGACACCTATCCTCTCACCGGGGACGACCCGGACTGGCTGCTCGCGCTGCCGGCCGCGGCTGTCTCGCGGGCCGGGACGCATTTCGAGCAGGTCGTCGACGACACCGCCATCGCCGCGATGGGCGCGTACCTGCGGATCGCCGTCGGCTGGCAGCCGGGTCCTGCCGGAGTGCCGACGCTGTTCCTGCGGGCGCAGGACCCGGTGCCGCGGATGCCGGACGGGGAGGAATGGCGTGCGTCGTGGCCGTCGGCGGACCACACCGCGGACATCCCCGGCAACCATCTGGAACTGCTCGACGAACACGCGCGGACCACGGCCGCCGCTATCCGCTCGTGGGTGAGCTTGGCCGCCGTCGTCATGAAGAATCATGATTCAGCTGAGATCGGCGACGACTGATTCCACTTCCCCGGCGTAGAGGAGGGCCGGGTTCCTATTCGCCGCGGGCGGTGACGAGCAGCCCGAGTTCCGCGAAGGTGCCGGTCAAAAGAGTCGCGTAGTCGCGCTGGGATCCGGCGAGCCACTGAAGCCGCGCGCGCGTGAGCACCGCTGTAGATCACTAACGCCCGCCAAAGAGCGCTAAAGCCCACTGACAACCCAGCAGTTAACAACCCTTGACCGGAAATTTTTGTTGCACTAGTGTAATTTTATGTTGCACTAGTGCAATGCTTTAACACGCGATGGGCCAGGTCGGAGGGTAGGTGCGGGTATGCAACGCAACTGGACGAGACACGCCCGCGCGGGTCTGGGGGCGGTGGTCGCGGCAGCCGTTTCCCTGCTGTTCGCGGCTGCTCCCGCTGTCGCCGGGCCTGCTAACGGCAAGGACCTGGCCCGGCCGCGACCTGCGGCGGCGAGCCCGATGGTCACCGGGCCGGTGACCGGGGGAAACGGCACTATCGCGCTACCCGGCACGACCCAGTTCGGCCTGGGCAGTGTGGGGTACACGCAATCAGAGTTCTTCCTTTCCGGGAACGCCAGCTCCTACGCACCGACGACCGCGCTCGGCTCGGACGGGAAATGGCAGGTGGCGCCCGCGACCACGGCGCCCTATAGCACCCGGATCGTCGTCTACCGACCCGCGGACCCGGCCCGCTTCAACGGGACCGTCGTGGTCGAATGGCTCAATGTCAGCGCCGGAGTGGACGCGGCACCGGACTGGATCTTCTCCCACAACGAGCTGATCCGCGACGGCTTCGCCTGGGTCGGCGTCTCGGCCCAGGCAGCCGGGGTCGCCGCCGCCAAGGCCGCGGATCCGGTTCGCTACGCGGCGCTGTCACACCCGGGTGACAGCTACTCCTACGACATCTTCTCCCAGGCCGGTCAGGCTATCAGGGACGACGCGGCCCAGATACTCGGCGGCCTGCGGCCCCGTGCCGTGCTCGCCGAAGGCGAATCGCAGTCCGCGGCCCGCCTCACCACCTACATCGACGCCATCCAGCCCCTCGCGCACGAGTACGACGGCTTCCTCGTGCACAGCCGGTTCGCGGGCAGCGCAGCACTCTCGCAGGCACCCCAGGCCGACATCCCCACCCCGTCCGTGGTCTACTTCCGCCCGCACCTGGGCGTCCCCGTCCTCGCCGCGGAAACAGAAACCGACCTGCTGGCACTCGGCTACCTGGCCGACCAGCAGGCCGACTCCGCCGGCTTCCGGCTCTGGGAAGTAGCCGGCGCCTCGCACGCCGACTACTACGTCGCGACGGCGGGTCTCACCGACGACGGCCGCGGCACGGCGGGCCAGGAAGAATTCAACGCGATGCTCAATCCTCCCACCAGCCTGCCCGGCTTCACCTGCGCCAACCCGATCAATACCGGCGAGGAGCACTACGTGATCGACTCCGCACAGTACTGGCTGAACCGGTGGGTCACGACGGGGCAGGCCCCGCCGGCGGCACCCCGCCTCCAGGTGACGGAATCCGGTTCCGCGCCCGCCTTCGTCCTCGATGCCAACGGCAACGTCGAGGGCGGCGTACGCACCCCGGCCGTCGATGCCCCGGTCGCCACCTTGTCCGGCCTCGGCCAGTCCGGGACGTCGTTCTGCTTCCTGTTCGGGACGACCACCCCCTTCGGCGCCGCGAAGCTGGCCGCGTTGTACCCCACCCACGCCGCATTCGTCACGCGATGGGCCGCCGACACGATAGCTGGCGTTGCCGGGGGGTTCATCCGTCCGGCTGACGCGCGGGAGCTCATCACCGCAGCCACCAACTCCGGCGTCGGCGGCTGACACACAACCGTCTCACGGCTGGTCAAGATTCGGCAGATCGCTCACATTCCACCGCAGGCACCCCGCGACCGCCTCGTCAAAGCACTCGACCAGCGAATGCCTGCCCTCGATGAGATACGCCTGAATAGCACTGAGGAACCAGCCGAGTGCCATGAAGGTCATGGCCCTGATCTCAACAGACGGCTGCTCTTCGCCGAGCCGTTCGCTGAGCGTGGCGATGGCGCGCTTTTCGAATGCTCCCATGCCAAGCGGCAGCTGACCGCTCGCCACGCGGGGTTCCGTCTTCAGGACCGCGCGAATCTGAGCCAGCAGCCGCCGGTCGTAACCCTGCTTGCACAACTCCCTGAGCACGGCATGCAAGCTCACCAGGGGCGCCTCGGATGCCGGCCGTGCCTGCAAGCGCTGCAACGCCACCTCACGTCGGCCGGCGAGGTGGTCGAAGAGCATCGATTCCTTGGCAGGGAAGTGGTGAAAGACGGTGCGACGGCTCACCCCCGCCGCTTCCGCGATCTGATCGATGGTCGACTCCGCGTATCCCTGGCTCACGAAGAGTCTGAGCGCCGCCTCGGCAATGCGCGCCCGCGTCTGCCTGGCCTTACGATCACGAATCGAGCCCTCAGTCATCCCGAAAGGATCGTACAACCTCAGGACTGGGAGCGTTCCTTCCGGCTCGTGTGGTAGACGTCGGCCCGGTGGTCGATGCGCACCACGTGCACGACCCGCTCGGCGTCGTCGATGCGGTAGATCACCCGGTAAGCACCCCGGCGCGCGGAATGGTAGCCGCTGAGCTCGCGGGCGAGAGGCTTGCCGACCCGGTGCGGGTTGTCGAGCAGTGCCCCGGTCAGGAACTCCGTCACCGCAGCAGCGACCGCGACCGGGAGGCCGCGGGGTGGCCCCTGGGCGAGGACGCGGCGCGCGGACGGGGCCAGCGACAGGGCGTACGCCTCGTCGCTCACTCGCTGCCCTGCTCCGCACGCATCCGCTGGGCCATAAGCCGACGGAGTTCGTCGGCGCCGATGGCCTCGCCGCGCGCGATCTCCGCCTCCGCCGCCCGGATCTCGTCCAGCGCCCCCGGCGTCGACAGCAGATCCAGAGTGTCCTCAAGCGTCTCCAGGTCCGACACTGAAATGAGGACAGCCTCAGGTCGGCCGTTGCGGGTGATCACCACGCGGTCATGCGTGTCCCGCACATCGTCGAGTACTGCGGACAGCCTGGCCTTGGCGTCCGCTAGCGGAATTATCCTCGTCATGACCTGAATTATAGTCACCGATTGGCCGTAGTGCCAGTCCAGTTTCTCCGAACCGGTAGCCCGCAGCCGGTACGAGCCGTTGAGCGAGATCGGGACGCTGCTGCTCAAACACCAAAGTGCCACGGGGTGCCAGCAGCGACCGAGCCTTATCAAGGGCCGCTTCCAGCGGAAGGTGATGGATGACAGCGACCGCTGTCACGGCGTCGTAGCGGCCGGCAGACTTGACATCCATGAGGTTGCCGACCAAGAACGAGACCTCAGCCGGGCTCCCGCCCCCCCGCTGAGCGACGGCGATGATGTCGGCGTCAGCATCGATGCCCTCGGCGGCGAAGGCTCGCGCGGAGATGGCGCGCACTAGGTTCCCGGCGCCGCATCCCAGGTCGATCGTCCGCGACATGCCGTTCGGCAGTTGCCTGAGCACCCACGGGCGGTAGAAGTCGTTATGGCTCCAGGGGTGCGCGGCATTGAACCGGTTGATCCTCCTGATCAGGCCCTGGGGCACCGGGCAGCACCTCCCTGCATTTGGCTCACGGCTCATAGCGGACGGCCCACCGAAATAACGGAAAAACGCACGCGACTAGTCGTCGGCTTCTTGCCTTTCCGGGCAGACCTGCCTACGCGCGCAGGAGGGTGATGGCGCGGCCTGCGGGGCTGGTGACGTGGGTGATGGCGGTGCGGTCGGCTACCGGTGCGGCCGATGGCCTGCGGTCGAAGATGATGAGGGTGCCGGCATCGAGGCGGAGGGTGCTGAGGTAGCCGTCGAGCTGCTTCAGGCCCGCCTTGAGGGGGTCAGGCTCGTCGGGGTACCAGACCTTGAGCTCGACCGCCTCGCGCTGTTCCTGACGGTCGCCGTAAGGCTTGCGGACAAGGATGTCGATGCGCCCCGTGCCCACCCCGTACTCGCGCTCGACGTAGCCGCCGCCGTTGACAAGGCGCTGCAGGAAGCCCATGAAGACCACCTGCACGGAGGCCTCGCGGTAATTCTCTGTGTTGGCCATCTTCGCGCCGTGGTCCACCCAGAAATCGGCGAACGCGTCAAGCAGCAGCGGGAAGTCCAGCCGTCCGTCAGGGAGCAGGAACCGGGACGGGCTCTCGGTGACCTGGGACGCGGTGCGCGCCGCCAGCGTGCGGGCGATGACCTCCCGGTAGATCGGGTTCGCCACCCGCACCGGGTCCGTGGGGGCGATCAGGCCAAGGTCGCGCGCGTACCGGAGGTCCTCGTCGTACGCGGCGTCGTCGTCGATGTTGGTCCCGGCGACGAGCGGCTCGAGGAACCGCTTGATGCGGGGGTCGTGCAGCTTGCTTGACAGCGAGCTCAGGTGGGTGACCCTGCGGAGGATCAGCCGCTCCTTCGCGTCCTCGACGTGGTCCACGGTGATCGTCGTCGGCGGCTCAACCCGCATGTCGTGGGTGATCTCGTAGGCGAGCGCGTTGACCAGCCAGGGTTGTCCCTGGGTGTAGGCGAACGCCCGCTCCACCGCCGCTGGCGTGAACTCCTGTCCGGTCTCCTCGGTGCGCTGCTTGTAGAGGGCGGCGACCTCGTCGGCGGTGAAGTCCCCGATCCGCAGCGACCTGACGGCGACGTTGAACGGGCTCGCGGTGCCGATCCTGCCAGGGGTGCCGCCTGCGGCGACTCGGTAGTCCTCCAGGTCGCGCATCCCGCACAGCACGACCGACTTCGGGAATACGTGAGCCCGGTAGCTGAACCCGTCCCTGAGCTGGCGCAGTACGCTGATCAGCGACTGGCCGCGCAGGGAGTCGATCTCATCGAAGATGAGCGCGAGCGGCAGCGGGCAGGCGACCGCCCAGTCCTGCAGGGCCGCGAAGAGCCGCCTGCCGGGTGCCGCGTCCGGCCACGGGTCCGGCGGCCGCAACTCCCGCGGCAGCAGCCACCTGGCCGCCCGCCGGATCGAGTCGAGTACCTGGAGTTCGGCCGCACCGTAATCATCATCGGCGGCTTCCCCGACCTCGCAGGAGAATCTCAGCCCGGCGTGCCGTCCCCCGGCAGTCAGTTCCAGGGCGAGGGAGTCCATCGCCGTGGTCTTCCCGGTCTGCCGTGGCGCGTGCACGATGAAGTACTTGCCGTCCTCGGCCAGCGACATGGCCTCAGGCAGCCGCGCCTCCGCCGGGAGCATGTAGTGCTCCTCCGGACGGCACGGCCCCGTCGTGTTGAAGTAGCGCACGCACCCACCGTAGCGGACCGCGATGACACGCCGAATAGTTGAGCGCCGTGCCAGCGTAGACGCCGACGGCAGGCATCGGCGGCCGATCGTCCCGCCGATCCGCAGGTTGAAGGTCCGGAGTTCCCGTCTCCTCCGGTTTCAGTCCCGCGTCTCCGCAGGCGTCAATCCGCCTCGGCCGAACACTCTGCGGATGTGTGAATACCTACCGAAACTACGATTACCTGGGCGGCAAGGACGACTTCGCGGTGGACCGCGAGCTGACCGCGGAGCTCAGGGAGATTTTCTGCGAGTGTCCGGGACCACCCGCTCAGCAGAGCTAATCGAGCCGTCGCTCGAAGAGCGCTTTCGGGGAAGACGGGCCGTCGTAGCCGTCGACCGGGCCGGTGACAGTGAATCCCATCGCGGTGTGGAACGCGATCGACGCGCTGTTGACCGGCGCGGTGACCGCGCGGACGACGCGGCGGCCATCCTTCGCCGCCATCTCGAAGAACGCCTGATACAGCAACCGGGCCAGGCCGCTTCTCCGCTCCTCCGGCGCGACGCCCGCGAACTGGATATATGCGCAGTCACGCTGAGCCGGGGAACCGAACCCGGCGAGGAACCCGGCGAGTACGCCGCCGGAACGCTCGGCGATGAGGCTCGTGTCACGGAAATGGTCGAGGAACAGCCTCGGCAGCGCGCGATGGACCGGGCGCCCCCACCAGTCGTCGACCACGGCGATAATGCTGTCGTAGTCGGCTGGCTGCGCCGTCCGGAGTGAGATGTCTCCTGTCATGACGAAGGATCTTACGTTCCCCGTCTGCATCGGCATCTCCAACGCCGCCCAGGCCGCCCAGGTCGCCGGCTTCGCGAACGGTGTGATCGTCGAGTCTGTCCTGGTCAAGGCAATCCTCGACGCACCCGGCCAGGCCGCGGCACTCGCGGCTATTCAGAAGCTCACCGCTGAGCTCGCCGACGGCGTCCGCGATGTCTAACTGAGCGCGGCCCTGGCCAGGAAGGAGCCGACGACAGCGAGCAGGAGTACGGGCTGGGGCAGTCGCCCGCGTCCGTTCGGGAAAATCAATGACATCATCCCGAACGGACGCGTGGTTCCACTGGTTCCGCGGGCTGAACGCTTTGCCGGTGAATTGACTATTACGGGGTGGAGAGCGGGACAGGCGAGTCGAGGAGGGACATGGCGTCGGATGCGGAATTGATCGGCAGGTCGCTGGCCGGTGATGGGGATGCGTTCATGGAGGTGGTCTGCCGTCACGAGGTCGCGATCGGGGCTTACATCGAGCGGCGGGCGGGGCGTGAGGCGGCCGAGGACCTGCTCGGCGATGTGTGGGTCGCGGCCTTCGAGTCGCGCAGGACGTATGACCAGTCGTTCGCCGGGGCTCGGCCGTGGCTGTACGCGATGGCGCTGAACCGGCTGCGGCGTTACTGGCGGTCCCGGCCGGCCGAGGACCTGGTGC
>Ga0066797_1000084_pt1 | contig 27742 bp, 27 predicted proteins | sample PersoiDNA2013193_FD_76335 | JGI IMG/M metagenome (GOLD analysis project Ga0066797, IMG submission 76335) | Permafrost soil microbial communities from the Arctic, to analyse light accelerated degradation of dissolved organic matter (DOM) -... | ecosystem: Environmental > Terrestrial > Soil >... | reverse complement strand
GACGTCCTGTGCGCCCTCATGCTCGGCACGCCCTGGCGACCGCCCGCGCAGGCATCCTCCCCGTAACGCCAGCCGGCAACCAGCGCTACCCATCACCGAGCGTGCATGGGCTGAATGTTTACCCTCGGCAGTGGCTACAAGCCGAGTCCTGCCACATTGACAGAGTGCAGGCGACTTCGGCCATCCGTGCAGGCGACTTCGTTGTATCCGCAGTCGCCGTGTTCGATGGTGCCCGTGTCGCAGTTGGCCTGCCCTGTCGGAGGCTGACCGGTCTCACGTGGTTCCGTGACAAGCGGCAGCGAGGAAGAGGTAGTCGATCAGCGCAGGCCGCAGGTCCGCTTGCCCGCCGTTGGCAGCTATCGCGACACGGGAACTAAGCAGAGACAAACTCCGGAAACTGAGTTGAACCCGGCCCCCGGATTCTCGTCCTGCTGCCCGCGCCCTGGCGTTGGCGGAGGGCGCGATGCCGTCCCGGCACCGGGCCAGTTGAATGGTAGGGCAGGTCAAAGCGACGCTGCCGAAGCCACGCGGGTGAACGGCATGCTCCTTCGCGCGAGCCGCCGGTTCACGGTGCGCTGCCGGTCATCCTGAAGATGGCATGGACCTGGTCCGGGGACAGGGCTACTAGCACTGTTTCCTCGTTCAGCCCGACGATGACGATGGTTCCGCGGAGGCTGAGCTGCCAGCCGAAGGATTGCGCGAGGAGCGTGCCGGCCTGGTTAGTCGGCTTCCCCGCAGCCATGCCGTCCTCGTCCAGCCACGCCTCCCACCGGTCGGTGATCCAGACCCGCTCAGCGCAGTTCGTGCCGATGAGCGCCCTGATGGAGCGCATGAACTGTGCACCGCCGTTGGGCAGGTCTATCTCCCTGGGCGGGCCGTCGACCGGGATGAGCATGGCCATCACTGCTCATCCCCGCGCCGGTCAGGGCCGCGCCGACTGTCGAGCCGGGTGACGTTGCCGAGCGCGGTGAGCTCGGCTCGTGTTTCCTGCAGTTCCAGGGTGAGCGTGTTGACGGCGCGGACGAGCGCGGGGACGTCGGCGCGGAGCTGGGCGAGTTCCCTGTTCTTGCTGGTGATCGTCTGCCGGAGCTTCGCGATGGTGGCGCGGAGCCGGGCCTCGTCTCCGTTGTCGGCGCCGCGGTCGCGGATGCGCCGGTAGAACTCGTCTTTCAGGTCGGTGTGGCGCTGGGTGAGCGCGTTGCGCGGGACGCCGGCCTCGATGGCGAGCGCGACTACGGTCAGCGCGCCGTTGGAGCGCTCGGGGGTTCCCGCCAGGATGCGGTCCATCGCAGCGCGGATCCGGTCGCGCTCGTCAGGCTCGGTGGTCATCCGTCGGCCCTGCCGGGGGTGATGCGGTCCCGGTCGTGCTTGCCGGCCTGCTCGCGGAGCTTGGCCGCGGTGGCGCGGAGCCGGTCGCCGACGGGCTGGGGGACGTGCCCTGCCTGGGTTTCCATGGCGGCGGCGCGCTCGCGGAGCTGGGCGGCCTGGGCGTCGGTGCGGGCTATGTTGCCGCAGCCGGGGACGCACCTGTCGAGGCTGGGGGTGTCCCTCACCCCGTCCCTGTGGCACAGGGCCTTGTCGCGCTTGTAGTGACACAGGACGAGGGCGTGGGGATTGTCGTAGATCATCGCGTCCTCGTTCTTCAGCAGCTTGCGGGCGCTGGCGAGGGTGATCGGGGTGCCGGCGAACCGGGGCGCCGCGGCGGCGGCCCTGATGGCGCGGCGGGCGGCAGGCCCGGAGATGCCGCTGCCGGCTTCGAGGCTGTCGTGCAGCCCGGCGACGGTATCGGCGACCGCGCGGGCGGTCTCCAGGTCGATGAGGTCGTGGATGCCGTCGCGGCCACGGGAGGCGTATCCTTCGGTTGTCCAGTCGAACAAGCCAGTCCGCAGGTGGCCGTACTGGATGGCCAGCGCGACCAGGCCGTTGGGGCGGCGGGCGATGTGCCAGGCCAGGCTCCGCCTTCTTTCCGCACTCGCCGTGTGCAGAGAATTCGTGTAGCGATTCTGCCTGGCTGATTCGAGTACGGAAGTTTCGCGCTGATGGTGGCGCAGCGTGTCGCGATTTCCGGCCTTGAACGTGACGCACGTCATATCGTCAGGAACCGGACTGATCGGCGGGACGCTGCCCGTTCGCGTGACGGACGGCGCGGACGACGAGGCTGATGCTGGCCTGGTCGAGTCCGCAGAGCGCTTCGTTGAGGTCGACGGGGATGCCGGCGGCGATGCTGGCCGCCAGCCGGAGGATCCGGTTTTCCCCGCTGCCGCAGGGAAGGTGCCCGGCATCGCGGCTGCTGATGACGGACTGCCAGTCGACGTGGGCCAGTTCGGTGACGCCGTCGGTGATCGAGGTGACGGTGCTGACGAAACAGGCGAAGTCGTCGCGGTGCAGCCATTCGGTGCCGATGACCAGGTCGCAGGCTGCTTCGAGAGAGTAAAGCCCGTCGGCGCCGGCGCGGAGAGCAGCAGCGAGGCCGGCAGCCGGGGACTGGGCGCTGGTCATGACAGGGACTCCTTGCCGACGGGGACTGGCAGCCGGCGGACGCGGGCGGCCTGCTGGACTTCGCGCCGCAGCCGGGTGATCTCGTCGTGCTGGGCGGCGATCCGGGACAGTGCCTGGGCCTTGAAGTCGCTGAGCTCGGAGATCACGCCGTCCTGGCGGGCCAGGCGTTCGGCGAGCGCGGCGGACTGGGCTTTCAGCCTGCCGATCTGGGCGTCGCGCGGGTCAGGGGCATCGCCGTCCTGGACCGCAGCGGCCAGCTTCGCCTCGAATTCCTCGCGCAGTCGCGCGTAGGGCCGGCTGCCGTAGAAGGCGGTGCGGTCGACGCCCGATTCCAGGGCCAGCGTCGTGATGTCGCATTTGCCGCCGGGCGGGATCTCACCGCGCAGGAGCCTGTCCATGGCGGTCCGGATGCGGTTCTCGTTCTCTGCTCGCTGTGCGGCGGAGATCCTCATGCTGGCTCCTCGTCATGAATGCCGGCAGCGGCGTCGATCTCGGCGATCACGCGGACTGCCCGGTCGTAGTCGGCCTGGAGCCGGGTGCGCTCGGTCTTGCGGGCGGCGCCGATCTGTCCGAGGAAGGTCCTGGTCCGCTCGGCGTGCTCGGCCCAGACCGGCCGGTGGCGGGAATGGTGAGTGGCCTGCGGGCATCGTGCCGAGTCGCACATTCCGATCAGCGGCTGGCCGGCGTCGGGAGTGCCGGCCAGCTTGAGGCAGAGAGCGCGGGACGGATCGGTGAACCAGCACAGGTTTGCCGGGCCGAGGTGAAGCACCCGGGAACGCTTGGCCAGCAGGTTGAGCACGTCCCGGTCGCTGCGCTGCGCTCTGGGGGCCGCGGACTGGTCCAGCTTGCCGTCGATGCTGGCGAAGAAGTCGGTCAGGCTGCGGGCGCCGGGCCCGGCGGGCAGCTTGCCCTGCTGGTAGTTCCGGAACTCGGCCATCACCAGTTCCAGGTTGCGTTCCTGCTCGTGATTGCTGACCTCGGCCAGGAGCTCGGCCTGGGCTCCGCCCGGCCGCGACGCGTACCCTTCCGCGGTCGCTGACGTGATGAAGGTAAATTTTCGCTGCTAGCAGGCCTCCCGGCCGGTAGGCAAGCTCGATCGCCAGCTTCCTGCGCAGCATCCGCAGGTTCAGGTTTCCCTCGGGGATCGGGTCCAGGCCGAGCCGCTGCCCGCCAGGCCCGTTCACCCAGTCGCGGAAGCGCTCGTAGCGGGATCCGAAGTGGAAACGGCCGAGCAGCGGCTCGCCGTCCCGGGGATCGCCGTGGAGCTGCTCGGCGAGGCCGGCGGCGTCGTATGCTTCCCGGATGACGACCCACTCGTCGCGGACGCCGCCGAGCGGCTGTCCCTTGACGAGGGTGCCGGACAACAGGTAGCGGGCCAGCCCCGGGACGCTCTCCCGCGGCGGCTGCCGGCAGCCGGCTTGCAGCTCCATCAGCTCGCTCGCCCGCATTCCCGTGACCGCGGCCAGCGTGATAATCACGGCGGTCCTGATGACCTGGATCAGGCTGACGGCCTCTTCCCGGTGCAGGGGACGCGTCCAGCGAACGGGGTCACCGTCACCGGGGAGAGGCACGAGGGCCGCAGCTCGCCCGAACGGCCGTTCCGACCCGACGATCTTCAAGGTCGCCTCGACGGGGCCGCGCAGGACAGGGAGCCAGGAGGAGTAAAACTGGCTGACTCCGGCCTGGCGGGCGAGGACGCTGAACGCGACCGTCGTGAGGGGGTCATCGGCCGGCCAGCCTGCCTCGATCCGGTCCTGGACGTGATGCGGCCGCATGACGGGCAGGGGCCGTCCGGCACGCTCGTACTCGCCCAGCACGCGCCTGATGTCGCCGACCGGGGCCACCGTCGTCATCTTGAGCCCGCCGGTCTTGGTGGACCATCCCCGGTCCGCGTCCCGGATCTCCTGCGCGAGTCCCGCGGCGTGGGGACCGAGGACGCGCACCAGGTGCAGGGCGGCGGCGAGCGCGGGCCGGAAGACCTCGTCGGGGACGGGCTGGGTCTTGTTGATGCGTCCGCCGTGGCCGGTGTCGCCGGCGATGGCGGACGGGGCTGCCCCGGCCCAGGGCCGCAGGCCGGCGGGGACCCGGTCGGTGGTGAACAGCTCCCGGTAGTTGAGGAGGTCGGTCACGATCAGCGCGGCGAGCCGTCGGGTGCTGGCGCCTCGCTCGCCGACCTTGATGCCGTCGTCGTCCCGCGGGTAGCGGCGGTGCTCGTGGTAGGCGTCGCAGTCCGCGGAGGTCAGGTCCTCAAGCCGGTCCACTCCGCGGCCCGGGAGCCACGCCATGAAGCGGATGATCTCGTCGAGCCGTCCGTTGCACGTGCTCACATGATGGGGGGTGCGGTAGGCCCGCGGGAGCGCGGCCACCGCCTCATGATGCGGGGCGAGAAGGGCCATGACCAGCTCTTTCGCGACCAGGCGCCAGCGGGCGTCGGCTATCCGCGTGAAGTCGAAGCGCCGGCGCTGCAGCCCCAGGGAGACCGGCAAGCCGATCACCTCGCTCAGGTCCCACAAGTCGTCATCGAAGAGGGGCCGCAGTGCCCGCTCGGGCAAGGGAAGGCCGGCCTCGCGGCAGACATCGGCTCCGGCGAAGGGCAACCGGGCGGCCTCCGCTCCGGCCAGCGCGTGTGAGGTGATCATCGGGTTGCCTCCTCGGGCCGGAGCGGAACCTCGTCGTCGCTGTCTGAGACGCCCGGGGCGGCGGCCGCGATGACTGCCGGGTCGAAGCGCTCGAGCACCTGGGAGACGCGCTGGGAGTACGGGCCGAAGACGGCCATGAAGTGGGCTGCTGCCACTGGCGGGAGAAGAACGCCTTCAGCCGGAGAAGGCTGACGGCATGGCGGGGGGCGAAGACCGCGAGCGGGCAGAGCAGGCATACCCACGGGCGGGCCGGGCAGGGCTTGCCCTTCGGCCCGTGCAGCCCGGACAGCTGGTCGGCGCAGGCGGCCGTGAACACGTCGCGCTCCCCGCCGACGAGCTCGGCGAGCACCGTGTCGTCCAGGGCGAGCGCGGCGACCAGCTGCGGGTAGTCCCGGGCCAGCCCGGCGGCGTTCTCCTCGGTGATCACGGCCGGCGGGTGAGCCCTGCGCAGCAGGTCATGCTGGGCGTCCTCGACCAGCGCGTCCACTGCCTGCCGCTGGGATGTCGTCGTGACGGTCAGGTAATGGTCGGCCTCGACCTGGGGGCTGTGGTTCGGGTCGATGGTCGTGCGGCCCTGGCCGTTCCAGGCCCGCCGGTCGCGCATAGCCAGGTGCGTGGTGCGGATTCTTGCCCGGTGGATCTTCAGGACCTTGCCGTCATCGCCGGCCAGGCCGAGCCGGCGTGCCCATGCCTTGACATGGTCGCGGTGGACCGGCCCGCTGAAGGAGACGGAGCTGCCCGGGCGGGTGACCCCCAGCCACAGGTGACGGGCGGTCGCGGGGTCTGCGTGGCTTCGCAGCAGCTGCGAGTGCGCCAGCCACTGCTCTAGGAGCCGGACCGCCCTCTTCGGGAGGTTCACGCTCTCGCCCGCGGTGCGGCCCTTGACGTAAGACAGCAGGACCGTGGAGTCTCCTGCCCAGTCGATGTCCCCGGTCACCAGGTCGTCGATGCCGTCGGGCACGATGCCGGAGTGAAGGCCGAACAGCAGCCGGTAGGCGATCACGTCGCCCATGTGCGGGAACAGGCTGGCGCAGGCCGCCGGGACGCCGCCGCGCTTCTGCACGGCGTTGAGGGAACAGCCCAGGTGGGCTGCGACGCCGGGCGTCCCCACCGGCCCCAGCCTGGCCAGCAGCCAGGCGAGGTTATCGGCGGTCCAGGTTTCAAGGGCGGGCGACGTGCCGCGTGCGGCAGCCGCCAGCGCTTCCCGGTGAGCTGCGTAGGACTTGTCCGTGATCTCCTGGCAGATGGCCGCCAGCCGGCCCCATTCGGCCTCGGAATACGGCGGCAGCGGCGTCCGGTGCGGGGTCGAGGCGTAGGGGCGCCCGGCCAGCAGCTCGCGGACGCCAGGGTCGAGGCGGCCCGTGGCGGCGTCGTAGCCGCGGAGCATCCGCCGCAGCCGGTTCTCCCACCGGAATCTGCGGGTTTCCATCCAGTACTCGACCAGCAGCCCCCTGCGCAGGTCAGCCGCCCCGCCGTCGAAACCGCGGGCGGCCAGGCCCGCCGCGAAGTTCCGGATCGGGGGAAGGCACAGGTCGACCGAGTTCGCGGCGTCGATGCTGCCGTGCGGGTGGATCAGCTCGGCCAGGCCCGTCAGCAGGTCGCCGACCAGCTGCGGGCAGGGCAGCCCCTCCAGGGTGAACTCAGCCGTCGTGCCGTCGCTGAACACGCACCGGATCCCCGGCGGGTCCGATAGCACGATGGCGGGCATCAGCTCGCCCCCGTGCTATCGTCGTCAGCGAACTCAGCGGCTGCCTCGCGGCCGGCCTCAGCGTCGCTGAGCAGGCCGTCCCCGGCCCCGGCCAGCTCGTAGGCCTCCCGGTAGATGCGAGTGGTGTCCAGGCGCCGCAGGTACTTTTCCGTGGTAAGCGTCGAGGAATGCCCTAGCAGGTCCCGGAGGATGAGCAGCGGGTCCGCCTTGGACAGGTAGAAGATGAGCGCCGCGTCGTCGTCAGTGTCCTTCACGAGCTTCGCGGCCTGCCGGTAGTGCCCGCTGACCAGGTATTCAAGAGTCCTCATCGAAAATGTGTGGCGCAGGCGGTGGGGCCAAACATGGGGGAACCGGGGCTCGAAGCGGGCCCGGATACGGTCTGCGGTCCGCTCGAAGACCGTGGCCCAGGCCGTGAACGGGCCGCCGCCGTTCCTGAGCGCCAGCAGGCACGATCCGCCTTCGGGCGCGATCAGGCGGCACCGGTCAGCGGGGGTCAGCGAGGCCCACGAGCAGCGTGTCCCGTTGATATGCCCGCCCCGCGGGCCGGGATCGGTGACGCGCAGCGGCTCGCCCCGCCGCTGGGACGGTTTCCACCCGGAGCCCTCGGCGGTGGCCGCCCGGTCCAGCTCCAGGTAATCGTGGACCGCGGCAAGGGCTTCATAGGAAATCCACGTAGTGCGGAACTTCCTGCCCTTGGTGATGGCAGCGGGCACCGGGAACGGGATCGGCGCCGTAGTCGGCTTTGCCGGCAGCGGAGGGATCTCCCACGGCAGCAGGTAGGTGAACTCCTGCAGCCGCAGCCCGGTCGCCATCGCGAGGTCCCCGACCGCGGCGTTGCGGGCAAGTTCCCGGCCGTGGAACGCGGTGTCCCGCGAGCCGTCCGGCGCCAGCCCGCGCAGGCCGTTACGGAACAGCCCGGTGAAGTCCGGTTCCAGGTACTTCACCGTGACATGCGGTTTCGGGGTCCGCCGGATCGCCAGGTTCACCTGCACTTCCCGGCTCGTCCCCGCGAACAAGGCGCGGGCGGACCGGTAGGTGAACGGCTCGGCCTCCGCGTGACCCTCGGCGATCGCCCACCAGTAGAACGACGACAGGATGCTCATGTGCCGGCCCCACGTCGTCGCCGCGAACCGGGCACCGGCCGGTCCCGCGGCTCGGTGCTCGGCATACCGGCTCAGCCCCGCCTTCAGCCGCTCACGCGAGTCGAACAGCCCCACCCCGTGCGAGGCCAGGAACTCCGCCCATTCCCGGATCGTCCGTACGTACGACTCCCACGTTCCCGGTGAGTGCGCCCCGCTCGCGGGCAGTTCCCGCAACCACTGGTTCACCGCCACGGCCGGACGCGGCTCGCCCGGACCGTCCTCGAGCATCAGGTCGTCATCGATCAGGACCGGCATGCGCTCAGGGATCAGCGGCCGGTGCTCGGTGTCCCAGGACTCCCAGCCCTGCGACGAGAAGAAATTGAGGATCACGAGCCGCAACCATAGAAACGCGACACGGTCCGCCGCATCCGGAAATCACAGCTCGAACGGGGCTCTGGAACTAATCGCGACACGGTAACTAAGCAGAGAGAATGCGGCGGAACTGGCGGGTCGTGTACTTCCACGGGGCGTCCTGGTGGTCGGGGATCTGGTCGTGGCGGTGCTGGCGGTCGCAGTAGCCGTTGACCCAGCTTGCGAAGTCGCTGATCGCCGTTCTGGTGGCCGCTGACGACATGGCGGCGTTCGCCGAGCCGGGACGGACGCCTTCCCGGAAGGCGAGGCGCGCGAACAGCAGGTCCTGGCCCTCGGGCTGCAGGCGTTCCAGGACGGCGATGGCGTCGGCGACCGGGCGGCCGACGCTCCACGTGGCGGTGACCCCGGACGGGTCGTCTTCCCCTTTGAACGCGAGGCTGGTGACTTTCCAGCGGTATGCGGTGCCGCCGGAGTCAAGGCGGACGCTCAGGCAGCCCTTGCGCAGGTGCTTGATTACTGGGGGAGGACACTTATTCGGAGGTGCAGTATTCCCCGCTCACTCTCTGACGAACGCATAGTAGTCAGGCAACGTGGTCAGCAGCGTCGTGGAGCCGTCCCGATGGAGCAGCCACAGCTCGCGCGCCCCAGTGAACAGCATCCGGTACCTAGCTGCGATGCTTCTGTATCATGCGGGGACGCCGGCCCGGTTTTCGGCGGCCGGGGTGTGGTGGAGGCGGAGGTTGCAGACAGCGGGGAGGGAGACCGGGACCGACAAGGTAATTAGGACCAGGGCCGCCGCGCCGGCTAGTGGCCAGGTGTAGCCGAACTCCCGCGTGAGCACTGGTCCCAGTGCGTAGCCAAGGGGCATCGCGCCCAGGGAAACAAGCCAGTCGTAAGCGGAGACACGAGCCAGGACTTCCGCCGGGACCTCCTGCTGCACAGCGGTCTCCCAGACTGGGTTGAGGAAGCCAAGACACGCCAGCGCGAGCCCGTAGGAGGCCACGACGGACCAGGCCGGCGCGGCGAACGCGAACAGGACAAGCGGCACGGCGTAGCTCATCAGGGCGATGTTGCCGACGAGGATGGCCCGGCTCACCCGGGTGCGCCCGGCGACGAAGGCACCCGCCAGGTAGCCGACCGCGCTCGCCTCAAGCGCGGCAAGCCAGACGCTCTTGCCGCCAAGTTCGGTCACAGCAATGAGCGGCCCCGTGGTAGCGAGCAGGCCGGCGGCGAAGTTCCAGGTGGCGTGGCCGATGAGGCTGGTCCAGTACCAGGTGCGGGCACGCACCTCTGCCCAGCCTGCGGCCAGGTCGCTGCGCAGGGACTTCGCAGGCACGTGCACTGGCCTGACCTTGACCAGCGTCAGGGTGCACGCGCTGAACCCGAACGTGGCTGCGTCTAGCACGAACGCCCAGCCCGCGCCGACTGTGAAGAGCAGCACGCCAGCTAGCGCCGGGCCGGCCAGGTTCGTCGCGCTACCCGCGACGCCCATGAGCGCGTTGGCGGCCTGGCGCCCGTCACCGTCCGTGGTCCCCGCGACGAGCGGCAAGGTCGCCGGGGCGTCGAACGCGCCCGCCACGCCCTTGATGGACGCCGCGATCGCGATGAGGAGGAAATCGATGTGCCCGGCGAGCAGCAGCAAGCCGACAGACAGCTGGGCGAGACCGGACACCACTGCGGCGGCCATGGCGACGCGCCGTGACCCCAGCCGGTCGGCCGCCACTCCGCCGATGGGCAGCAGCGCGACCTTTGGCAACAGCGCGCAGACCAGCACGACAGCGAGGCCGGCCGTCGAACGGGTAGCGATGACGATCGCCAGGGTGAGAGCGGCCGAGCTAACCGCGTCACCGAGCCCGTCGACGACCCGGCCGGCGAACAGCAGCCGGAAGTTCCTGTCCCGGAGAGGGTGAGCCATGCCAGTAAAGTACTTCGTCAGCAAAATATATGTCAATGAGATATCTGCTATCGAGATATCCGCCGACCTTGCTAGGCTCCTGTCATGCAGGAGGACTCTGTCGACCGCCACATCGAGCACTGGCAGCGGGAGATCCCCGAACTCGACCCCCTGACCGAAGGGATCATCACCCGCATGCAGATGCTGCTGCGGCACCTCAAGCAGACCCGGCACGCCACGCTCGCGAATACCCACGGACTTGAGGAATACGAGTACGCCACGCTGCACTTCCTCGGCGGCTGCGGCCCCGACCACCGCGCCACGCCCAGCGACATCGCCACCTGGCAGCAGATGTCGCCATCCGGGATCACGGGCAGGCTCGACGCACTAGAGAAGCGCGGCTTCATCCGGCGCCTCCCCTCCCCAACCGACCGGCGAAAGGTCATCGTGGAACTGACCGAGCAAGGCCGGCAAGCATGGCGGAGCACCTTCGACCCGCAGGCAAACGAAGAGGCGAGAGTGTTCGCGGCCCTCACCGCCAGCGAGCAGGAACAACTCAACGACATGCTGCGCCGGATGATGCAGGTCGTCGACCGCCCTGGCCTGCTGGCCACACCGAAGCCAGCGCAATCCGCAACTGCGCCCCCGGAGCAGCGTAACCGCTTCACGCCAGGCACCGTCTCGAAATAGACCGCGCAGCCCGGCAAATCCCGCAGCACCCACCCCAAACCCCCTGTTGCATCCGCCGCAACATCGATGCACGGCGAGTAACGGCCTGAGCATCACGGCTCAACAACCCGAAATCACCGCGTGTCACGAACCCGGCACACCCACAACAGGCGAATTCAAGCCCTTACCGGACACCGCCGAATGTTGCACCGGCTGCAATAAAGCCTGTATTGTGGTTGGGCCGCCGGGCGAGGTGCCAGCCTGAATGGCTGGTCCTTTTCCCAGCGGCCTCCCCCCGAGTGAAGTCGACCGCCGACGAGGTGCCCTTGGCCGGGTCCTTTTCCGTCGGTCTCTTCCCGAACAGGGCTTGCGGGTTACCTCGCACACTGCTCTCCAGTGATCATTTCGGGTAGGGCTTGGTTGCCCGGCCAGCGTGGATATCCTCGTGGCAGCGGCGGCAGGTGACCAGGGTCTTGCGCCGTCGTTTCGGCCATGAGTTCCATCCAGGGAGGTTTCTCCCGCCGTCCTGGCTTGTTGAGGTCTGCGAGCTTGCGGATGTGGTGGACCTCAAGGCCCTCCGTGCCCTCGCAGAGTTCGCAGCGCCCGGCGGGGAGCCGGCGGATCAGCTCGTTCCGCTTGGCGCTGGCCATGACGGGCCGCTGGTCGGTGAGGGCGGCTGTGCGCACTCGTATTAGCCGCCATTCACGGTGAGCATGGTTGGGCGGAGCGCGTCATCGATGGTGAGCACGGGGTTTTCTGGGGGGTTCGGGTTGCGGGGGCCGGTGTGCGACGACACCGTGAGCATGTCGGAACGGGGTCGGCCCTCCCCGTGACCTTTGGCGAAGCTCGGGGAGGGCCGTGAGGTGCGCGGAGGCACCATTGCTCACGGTAGGCAACAGCCAGGCTGTGGGTGCCGAAAACCTATGCCACCAGGCGATACTCATGGATCACGCCTCCGGCGCGGTCGCGGCGCTGGGCGCGGAAGTGGTCTAGGTCGGTGACGCCATCTGGCAGCGGGTGGAGCGGCGCGGCTTGGTTCAGGGTGTGGGGTTCCGAAACCTGGCCGCTAGGTGCTGTCTGGGCTTCTATGCAGCCCACTCGCGCCCTGCCAGCGATGACCTCATACGGCCAGTAAGAACGCTGCCCCTCTTGAACGCTACCCGTACGGGGTCCGCCGAGCGCGCCACGCCGGGGGCATCACCAGCGAGGATCACCAACCGTATCTACTGCCGTTACCCCGCCCAGTTGTCGTTATCGCATGATCTCAACACCAGGGACCTATACCATTGACACGATCACCGAATCCCCCTTCGACCGATCGCCCAGATGCTCTCGACTATGGTGGTCTAGACCTATGCCCGCCCGTGGTTGCTCCATGGTTGCTCGGATGCCCTGGTACGCGCCGGCAGCATCCGGTATCCGCAGCGAGTCGCGGATTCCGACGGCCGGACGAAATGACAGCTCTCGGCACATGTCGGCATCAGCCGACACCAGGTCAGAGGGGAAGATGCGAACACAGGAGCGGACTCTTAATCCGCGGGTTCGGGGTTCAAGTCCCTGGCGGCGCACCCGGGAGGTCTTCACGTTTCAGTGGGGCCTGAGTTCACGTTTGGGGCTGGCATTCTGGCCTTTTGGCAGTCCATGGCCTGGTGCCGGCTCTTCGGGTGCTGCAGGGCGGCCGGGCAGTCTGGCCAGTGGCGTGCCGGGGCGTGCTCTCGCCTGGTGGTGGCGGTGGTGACGAGTGCGGGCTCGTGGTCGTGGCGGATGCCGTCAAGGTGGCCCTGCGGCGAGCCCGGCGAGGGTCCTGCGGCGCCGGCGCCGGCGCCGGGTCTTCGGGGGCAGGCCCCTGGCGGCGCGGCGCTGGTTTTCTTCCTGGCGGGCGTCCCAGGCGGCGAGGATGCGCTGGTTGCGGACGACGAGCAGCGTGACGGTGAACAGCATCAGGGGCGCCAGGCCCATGAGGCGGCACCAGCCGCGGGTGATGTCGTTGCTGGCGGGGTCCTTGGCGGTGGCGAAGCCGCGCTCGGCGCCGGCGCGCCGGGCGTAGGAGCGGCGCCAGGCCGCGGACGGGTAGTCGTGCTTTTGCGCGGTCTTGGCCAGCACATCCGCGGGGACGGTAACGGTCTGCTGCACGCAGCAGGCCTGCGGGTGCTCCGGCGGGGTGAGGATCTCCGGGCGGTCGCGGTCCAGGGTCATCGAGGCGGCCCGCAGCGGGCAGCGGATCTTGCCGGCGGAGGCGGGGCACTGGACTCGGCGGTAGCCGTCTTCATCGTCAGCGGTCAGGCGGCCGAGCTTGTAGCGGGCGGCCTCGGCGGTCTTCGCGTCGTGTGCCGCGGCCTGCTGCGGGGTGGCGGTCCGGGCGAGCGGCCCGGTTTCCAGCAGGGCGCGGGGCGTCCTGGGGCAGTAGAGGTTCCCGTTGGCGATGACGGCGCCCTGGCAGGTTCCCTTGGGGCCGCGGTCGCCGGGGTGCAGGTCCTGGATGAGGGCGGCCCCGGCCCGGCGGAGCGGGACGGCCCAGTGCTGCGGGATGCGGTGGGAGTAGCCGGAATCGGCGAGGATGCCGCCGAGCGGCATGCCGCCGCCGGGCATGGCGGTCAGGACGGGGGTGAAGGCGGGGACGGGGTCGTGGCGGCAGGAGGACAGGGTCATGCGGCGGGCGAGCTCGGGGACGGGCAGGCCCTGCTCGTCTGCCGTCATGATGGCGGCCGACAGGTAGTAGCCGTAGAACAGCTCGTCCTCGTCGTGGCGCAGGTTGTTCTTGCGGTGTCCCCAGGAGGCCTCGGGGTCGGCGCAGTCGCTGGTTCCGTGCGGCGGGGGGCGGGAGAAGGTCTCCAGGTCGCTCCAGTCCACGGCCAGCGAACGGCTGGCGTCCTTGAACTGGCCGGGGACCGAGGCCTCGAGCAGGTCATCGCAGACCGCCTGCAGCTCCGGCGACGGCAGCCCGTCCGGCTCGTTCCTGCCGAGGACCCTGGCGGTCAGGCCGAAGGTGTACTCGGTCTGGCGGTAGGTGAGCGCGTGGGGGCCGTTCTTCCAGTCCGCGACGACGCCGAGCCTGCGCTGGTCGTCTCCGGACAGGGCGGCCAGCGCCTGGTGCACCCTGGTCAGGTGAGCGGGCCGGCCGTCGGCAAGGGCGAGCATCATGCCCAGCACCAGGGTGCGGACGGTCAGCTGCCGGGCCCGGGCGCCGGACGGCAGCAGGGCCTCGGCCCGCGGCGCGATGCCGGAGGCGTCCAGGACGCCTTCCAGTGCCGGCAGCGCGATCATGGCCGGGCGCCCCCCAGCAGCCGCACGGCCTGCTCCTGGTCGCCTGGCTCGAGCCCGGCGATCAGGTCGCCGAGCCGCTGGGAGCAGCTGATCCCGGCCGCGCGCATGAACGTGGCCAGCCCCAGCAGGTCCCCGCAGTCGGCCAGCCAGGTCGCGCGCAGCCGGGAGGTGTCCAGCCGGGGCAGGCCGGCCCCGCCGTCCAGGGCAGTGACCAGCGGGTTCGTGATGTTCCGGCGGCCTGTCTCGGTGCCGCCGCAGACGAGGGCGCTCCCGGCGGACGCCGCGGCGGCCAGCAGCCGGTCCTGGTAGCGGGAAAGCACCGGCACCGCGCGGGCGCGCAGGCCCCGGACCTGCACGAGCACGCCGCCGGACCGGCAGCTGACATCGGTGCCGCGGACGTCGCGCAGGTCACCGCGGATCAGCCCGGCACCCGCGCCCAGGCAGATGAGCCCGGCTGCGCGCATCCGCCGTCCCGTCGCGGGCTGGGCGTCGGCCAGTGCCAGGAACCCGCTGATCTCCGCCGGGCTGTACGGCTTCTTCGACCGCTCCCGCGGCAGCGGCAGGTCCGCCGGGTAGAACTGCGGGACGACCCGGCGGCCGATGAACCGCAGGTTCGTCCGCAGCGTCCGCCGCGCCGCCCCGGACAGTCCCGGCGCGCACCGGGTGAACCGCTCCGTCACCGACGGGTGCAGCAGCACCTCCGGCACCGCCTCCAGGCCGAGCGGCATCGCGTAATCAGCGAGCTTCCCGGCGGCCCACAGCAGGTTCTTCGCCCGCTCCCGCCCCTCCGGAGCGATCTGTCCTATCACGTCCCGGGCGAACGCCGCCGCATCCGCCGAGACCGACGACGGCCGCCACCGCCCGATATAGGCGGCAACACCAGCATCTGCCGCATCCATACAGCACTTATACTGCCCGGAATGCACCGAGCGGTAGGCCGGCTGCGACAATGAGAACGTGCCGCCCACCCCGGACCAGCAGGCCCGCGCGAAAGCCATCGCCGCCGAGATCGCCGCACGGCTCGCCGGCCTTCCCTTCGCGCTGCCCGGCACCGTCGCCGACCGGAAGACCCGCTGCGGCTACCCCGGCTGCCACTGCCACGCCAGCCCCCCGCAGCTCCACGGCCCCTACCACCAGTGGACCCGCAAGAAAAACGGCAAGACCGCCACGAAGATCCTCACCGACGACCAGCTCGCCGACTACGGCCCCTGGTTCGACAACCACAAACGAATCCGCGAGCTCATCACCGAACTCGAGGCACTCAGCCTCGCCATCACCGAGAACGACCCCCGCTGGAACCGCTAGCCAGGCAACCGGCACGCCCCGTCAGCCAACACAACCGGAGCAACCGCCTCCAGATCGCGTGGCTCGCGCCCGCTTAACCTGTGGCCAGCCCTCCCCCTAAGCCCCATTTGCGCAGGTCAGCCCTAAACGTGAAGACCTCACCCGCCCGTAATGACCTGGGGTTTTACGACTCCAGGTCATTTTTTATGCGTCCGTTTTGTCCCGATTTTCTGCACGTGCTGGCTCCGTGCTCGCTCGGCGGTCGGATGTTGACGCGCCCAGCCGGGGTAGACCAATGGTCTAGACCAGTTATATACCCCCTTCCGATGTGGTTACGCAGCGCGATAGTTGCAGGCAAGGGCCGCGCGGTCGAGCTGTCATCCGTTAGCGGTCCCGCCGTGGCCGCCGATCTTGGCTGGCCAGCGGACTCAATCCGCACGGTCGTGGTTCGCCATCGCCCTGGAAATGGCACCGGCATAGGCGCGTCTGGGATCCTGGTGGCTGCTTTGGTCAGGCCCGCGCGTGGCGCTGCCGGGCCCCCAGAGGGGCCGTTCCCATCGGCGGACAAAACGAATAAAGCAGGCACTGATGGCTGCGGGGTGATGATAGTGGATCGCTGCCCACACTCCAGTGTGGGCAGCGATCCACTATCACGGGAAACTGCCGCGAACCCGGCCGCCACGCCCGGCCGCACCGGCGACGACGGGCGGTATGCGCCGTTTCGCGCACCGCCCGGGACCGCCAGGCGGGACAATTGACCACCAGGATCTCATTGGGACTTTATGGTGAGGAATGCTTGGACAGGTACTTCGCGGGCAGGGTGGCGGTTGTCACCGGAGCCGGGTCGGGCATCGGCCAGGCACTGGCGCTAAGGCTGGCCGCTGACGGTGCGCGGCTGGCCCTGCTGGACCTGAACGGCGCGGCGGTCGAGGCCACCGCGCGGCGGTGTGGAGAGGTCGGCGTGCAGGCCCGCGCGGACAGCGTCGATGTCACTGACCAGGGGTCCCTGGCCCGCTGCGCGGCGGCGGTAGCCGACGAGTTCGGGCGTGTCGATCTGCTCGTGTGCGCGGCCGGGGTGATCCACACGGGTACCGTGCAGGGGTCCTCCTGGGATGACACCCGCCGGGTGATCGAAGTCAACCTGCTCGGCGCGATGGGGACCGTGCACGCGTTCCTGCCCCTCGTGCGCGCATCGGACGCCGGGCACGTGGTCCTGTTCTCCAGCGGGTTCGGGCTGCTGGCCATGCCGCGCTTCGCCGCGTACTCGGCCTCGAAGTTCGGCCTGCGCGGGTTCAGCGAGGCACTGGCGCAGGAGCTGGGGACGGACGGACTCCGGGTCCGCGTGACGTGCGCTTACCCCGGCGTAGTCCGCACCCCGATCATGCGCCGCGGCACGTTCGCCGAGGGCGAGGACCCGGCCGCGAGAGCGGACAGCTTCGACCGGCTGGCGCGGACGGAACCGGACCAGGCGGCCCAGGTGATCCTCCGCCGGGTCCGGCAGGGCAGGGCACGGGCGCTGGTCGGCGCGGATGCACGAGCCGCCCTGCTCGCGGAGCGGGCGCTGGGCGGCACCTACCAGCGCGTCGTCCCCTGGTTCGCCCGGCTCGCCCGCAGCCGCTAGCCCTGGTCCACCCGGGGCGGGGCGAGCGTGACCAGCGCGGCGGTGGTGTGCTGGTCCAGCAGCATAAGGCTCGCCGTCACCTGGACGGCCTGCCAGCCGCCCTGGGCCGTCCGGAGCCGGAGCACTCCCTCGACATGGCTGGACGTCGCCAGCCGGGCGGACATCTCCCTGGCGCGCCGCAGGTCGGCCCGGTGAATGGCGGGCCGGTGCGGTGGGTCGATCTCCCAGGCGATGCCCGGCATGGGCGGGTCCACCGACCTGACCAGGGACAGGTTCGCATGGTCAACGATCGCCCGGTGCCACCCGGGCCGGTCGTCGGCGTCGGTGATCACCTGGTAACCGGTGACCGCGCCGGCAGACAGGCCGGTGTAGAACCTGTCGCACCGGTAGGCGAGCGGTCTTCGGCTGAGTAGCCGACGTTCGGGGTCAGGTCGCCAGCCTGCAATCCGACCGCTGCGCAGGGAGACGCTGTCCGGACTGCGGCGCATGGTAACCGGGCTGCGGCGCGCCGAGCCGGGACCCGGGCCGGGGCAGGCGCCGCTCGGCCCGGCGCCCGGCCTGGCTGACATCGAGCGACTGGCCGCCATGACCCTGGACGCGGGCGTGCAGATCGACGTGGACCGGCGCGGCAGCCGCGAGCCGCTCCCGGCCGACATCGACCTGTCAGCGTTCCGCATCATCCAGGAGGCCGTCACCAACGTGGTCCGCCACGCCGGCACCCGCCAGTGCCAGGTTTGCGTCGACCAGCAGGACGGGCAGCTGTCGATCGAGGTCACCGACGGCATGCGCGAGCGCGCCACGCTGCTCGGCGGCGACTTCTCGGCCGGCCCGCGCCCCGGCGGCGGCTTCCGCGTCGCCGCCCGGCTGCCAGTCCCCGCGGCAGCCCCATGACCATTCAGGTCATACTCACCGACGACCAGCCACTGATCCGCGCGGGCCTGCGCAGGCTGATCGACCAGACACCCGACATTGACGTGGCCGGCGAGGCCGGAACCGGAGCCGAGGCGGTACAGCTCTGCCGGGACACCGACCCCGACATAGTAGTCATGGACATCCGCATGCCCGGCATGGACGGCATCGAGGCAACCCAGATGATCACCGCCGGCGATACGCACGCTCGCGTGCTCGTGCTCACCACGTTCGACGACGACTACGTCTACGGCGCGCTGCGGGCCGGGGCGAGCGGGTTCCTGGTCAAAGACATGGCGCTGGCGGACATCCTGGCCGCGATCCGCGTGGTCGCGGCCGCCGACGCAATCATCGCGCCGGGCGTCACCCGCCGCCTGATCGAGCAGTTCGTCAGCGAGCCCCGTCCCGGCCGCAAGCCCCGGGAGCTCTCCGGGATCACCGACCGCGAACGCGAGGTGCTCAGGCTGGTGGGCCTGGGCATGTCCAACGCCGAGATCGCCGCCGCCCTGTACATCACCGCGGGCACCGCCAAGACGCACGTGGCCCGGCTGCTGGCCAAGCTGGGCGCCAGGGACCGGGTCCAGCTCGTCATCACCGCCTACGAGACAGGCCTGGTCTCGGCACCGCGCTGACCGCACCAAGCCAACCCGGCGACCGCGCACCCCTGTCGGGTAATCCAAGGGAAGCGCCGACGCGCTTCACAGAAGTGGTCCGCCCCGGCAAGTCTGGAGGCCGCTATATCTGCGAGCCACCGTGCCGCCATGACCCTGCATCCTCCCAGGAATCGAGCCTCCAAGATTCCCGGGGCGGTCCAGCAGCCGTGCCAGGGCGGCGAGCACGGCGCGGTCAGCCCAGTCCGGCTTCGGGCGGGCGACCTGACGCCGTAGCACCGCGATCTCGTGCCGAGGACCAAGATCTCCGCGTCCTTCGCGGCGTCACTGGGCGCTAGGAGCAGCAGCCAGCCGAACGCCCGGACCATGAACAGGTAGACGAGACGGATCAGCACGAGCGCCGAGCGTAAAGCGCCAGGCCAGACCCTGCGCAAGATTTTGGCACGGCACACGCGCCAGCACTTCGGCATGTTGGATAAGTTGAGTTATAATAACTCTAGTTATCCAAGCACAGGAGGCCGGGTCATGGCGTGGAGCAAGCCTCAGGACATGTTCGACCGTGATTTTGAGTGGGGAGAGCTTACCCGCTTCGCGGGCAACAGCGCTCCGCGGGCCACGCTGGGCATCGTCTCCGGGCGGCGCCGCCAGGGCAAGACCTTTCTCGTCGATGCCCTGACCGTCGAGGCCAACGGGTTCATGTTCACCGCCGCCGAGACCACGGAGGCAGACTCCCTGCATCAGTTCGGAGAGGCGCTCGCCGCTTACCTTGAAGAACCGACTCCTTTCCGGTTCGCCGGGTGGGACGAGGCCATTACCCGGCTGATGCGCCTCGCCGTGAACGGGCCGAAGCCGGTAGTCATCGACGAGTTCCCGTTCCTCGCCAAGGCCACCCCGGCGCTTCCTTCCCTTATCCAGCGCGCCCTCGAGCCGGCCGCCCAGCGGCGCAATACGCCGGTACGCCTGCTGTTGTGCGGATCGGCACTGTCATTCATGGGAAAGCTGCTGGCCGGCAACGCACCGCTGCGGGGCAGGGCAGGGCTCGAACTACTTGTCCCGACGCTGGACTTCCGGCTGGCGAGGGAATTCTGGGAAATAGGCGACCTGCGCACCGCGGTGCTGACGAACGCCATCGTGGGCGGGACGCCTGCGTACCGCCGGGAGTTCGCACAGGACGACGTCCCTGCCGGACCCGACGATTTCGACCCGTGGGTATGCCGCACAGTACTCAACCCGGGCCGGCCGCTGTTCCGCGAGGCCCGTTACATCCTTGCCGAGGAACCCGACATTCGCGACACTGCGCTCTACCACGCGGTGCTCGCGGCGATAGCCGAGGGCAACACCACCCGCGGCGGCATCGCGGGCTACCTGGAGCGCAAGTCAACCGACCTGGCACACCCGCTCGGCGTCCTGCACGACGCCGGGCTCATCACGCACGAGACCGAGGCGTTCAAGAAGAACAGGTCGGCATACCGGATCGCCGAGCCGCTGCTGACCTTCTACCACGCGATCATGCGCCCGGCCTGGGGGGACCTGGAACGCCCCGGCCGTGCCCCCCAGGTCTGGCGGCGCTCGCAGCATGCGTTCCACAGCAACGTAATCGGCCCGCACTTCGAGGAGATCTGCCGCCAGTGGACCCGCTGGCACGCCGGGCCGCAGACCTACGGTGGCGCATACCCCGTCCGCGTCGCCAGCGGAACAGTCTCCGACCCGGAGGCGCGGAAGACAGCGGAAGTCGATGTTGCCGCCTTCGGCCGCAGTGAAGACGACCGCGACGTGCTGCTCGCCATCGGCGAGGCGAAGTGGCAGGAGGTCATGTCCGCCGGGCACCTGAAGAGGCTTGAGCACATCCGCGACCTGCTCGTGGCCAAGGGCGAATCCGGCGCGCAAGACGCGAGACTGTTCCTGTTCGGCGGCGCAGGGTTCAGTGACGCACTGATACAACGAGCGGCAACGGACCCGTCCGTCCAGCTCATCGGACTTGACCGGCTCTACTACGGGTCGTGACAGCCGGGAGAGCGGCCCGCCGCAGACGCTCTCTATGCGAGCGGGCAGCACACGGAGAGGTCGAGCCGTGATCCTTGCCCGCTTTGCCGCGCCGAAGCGGTCCCGGCCCGCCACCCGCATGTCGCGCCCGCAAGGCACCCCGACCCACGACCCCAGGTCAAATCCGGGCGCTGCCAGCAGTGATCACGAATCGTGTCGGCCGCTTCCGCCGGACTCCGGCTGCACCTAACACGTTGCGTTGCGCTAGGTCCTATACCTTTGCCCGACGGCGGTTAGAGCCTCGCCTGCGACGTCAGGTCCAGGGCGCTGCCAGCGCGGATCGGAAGCGCACTGACTGGCTCATTGACACCGGCAGTAACAGGGCTGTTGAACTGTCACTTCCCGGCCTGTGCCCGCATGGCGCAGGGCCGGAATGACTGAGCAAGAGGGTGTGGGTGCCGAGAATACTGTCACATCATGCGACCTGCGAATATTCATGTATCAGGCCTGTACCGCTTCATAACTCGTCGCAGGTGCTGTGACCTGGGAATTGGCCAGATGAGTCAAATGCGGCAAGATCGCGGTCTGTGTCCCTTCGCCTGCTCTACCTGATCATGATCCGGGTCTCCGGCTGGCTTGTGCTGCTCAGCCGCAGCCAGGCGTCCAAGAATGCGGAAATCATGGTGCTCCGCCATGAAGTCGCGATACTCCGCCGTCAGGTCACCCGGCCCCAGCCTGACTGGGCCGACCGCGCAGTCCTGGCAGCGCTGGCCCGGCTGCTGCCAGCTGTGCTGCGCGGCCATCGGCTCGTCACGCCGGGCACGCTGCTGGCCTGGCACCGCCGCCTGATCAAACGCAAATGGACGCATCCGAGCCAACCGGGGCGGCCGCGGACAAGCCAGGAGATCCGCGAATTGGTGCAGCGGCTCGCGCGGGAGAACCCGGCCTGGGGATACCGCAGAGTCCATGGCGAGCTATGCCGGCTCGGTCACCGCATCAGCGAGGCGACAGTGCGGCGGATCCTGCGCGCCCGGCGGGACAGGCCGACCCCGCGCAACGTCGACACCTCCTGGCGGGCGTTCCTGCGCACTCAGGCAGACGGCCTCCTCGCCTGCGACTTCTTCCACGTCGACACGATCTTCCTCAAGCGCCTGTACGTGCTGTTCGTCATGGAGGTGAAGACCCGGCATGTGCACGTCCTCGGCGTGACCGCGCACCCGGACGGCGCGTGGACTGCCCAGCAGGCCCGCGACCTGATCATGGGACTCGGTGACCGGATCGGTACCTTCCGCTTCCTGATCCGCGACCGGGATACCAAGTTCACCAGCGCTTTCGATACAGTCTTCGCGAGCGAGGGCATGAAGATCGTCAAGATTCCGCCGCGGACACCGCGCGCAAACTGCTACGCCGAGAGATGGATCCGCAGCGCACGAGCCGAATGCACCGACCGGATGCTCATCTACGGCGAACGGCACCTGCGGTCAATTCTCGGCGAGTACGCCAGCCACTACAACGGGCACCGCCCGCACCAGTCCCGACAGCAACGACCGCCCGATCAGGACTGCCAGGCCAGCCCGCCGCTGGACTTCCCGGTCCGGCGGCGCAAGGTCCTCAACGGCGTGATCAACGCGTACCACCTGGCGGGCGTAGATGATCGCATGGACTCCAGGTCAGACACCATGCGATCAATTTGAAGCGGTATAAGGAAGACCGCCGCCCGGCCGCCCTTCGGCGCGCGCACCGCTTCGCCAACCTCGCGCTCGCTGCCGTAGGCGGCGGCCGTGTCAATGTGCCGATAGCCGACGAGCGGAGCGCGGTCGGCCAGTCGGCTGGCCGCTTGCCGTCAAACCGGCGCGGTCAGCAGGTCTCATGGTCGGCCCCGTAGCCGATGCGGGCAGCACGACGATGCGACCGTGCGGGCCGCCCGGCAGGGCTGGCCCGCACGGTCAGGACTGGCTGAGCCCCGGGTCCCGCGTGCCGGGTGCGGTCAGAACTTGAACTTGCCGGCCTTGATATTGGCCACCGTCACCCGGGAGATCCGGTAGTAATCCGCGCCCCCCGAGTTCCCCGGAATCTTCGATGCCGTGCTGATCGGCAGCCCGGTCTCGGCATCGATGATGAGCACCTCGCTCCCGTAAGCGCCGAACACCGCTGGTCCCGAGGTGATGGTCAGCGTGGGCCGGCCGCCGGTCGTCGAGTCCGCGACCGTGACCCCAGGGATGGTCGACAGCAGGCGCAGAACGCCAACCCGGATCTTCCAGCTGGCTCCCGCCCAGTTCAGCGCATAAACAGCATTCCCCCAGAGAACGTTGCTGTACTGCTCCGGATAGGTACCGGCCGAGGCGTGGATCATCTGCATCCGGGCAGTGGCGAGGTTGCCGGTCACCGCGGCGATCGCCGCCGCCTTTACATGGGAATCATAGGGAACAGCCCCGTTCTGCTGCTGGGCGATCGACGCCATGAGGGTTTGCTTGTCGTCCCCCTCGTACAAAACGCCGCCGTCGGTGTACAGGGCCCAGACGCCACCCGGCTCCGCTTTGCCCCTGAGGGTATGCGCGAGGATCTCCAGCGACGCGTTACCGGGCAGCGGGGTGTCGCTCGCCACGATGCGGGCGGCCAGCGTCATCAGCAAGGAAGGGGCCGCGTGGGCCCGGGAGGCCGATGCGGCCGGCACCGCGGATGCCCGGGAGGCTGACGAGCCCGGCGCCGCGGGCTGCGTCACCGACGTGATGGCGAGCACCGCGGCCGCCGCTGCGACGGCGGCGGTCCCGGCGGCCGCCAGCGCGAACCGCGCTGGCGGCCGCCTGCGGACGGCAGCAGGCCGGGCCCCGGCATACTGGGCCACGCTTGACGGGGCGCACTGGGTGATCTGCGCGAGCAGCCGCTCGGAGCGGGCAGTTTCCGCGGGCGTGAGCTGCGTGCCGGGCTCCGCGTCGAGACCTAGCAGCAGGGCGTCGATGTCGTTCATGAGTAGGCCTCCTGGTCGAAATGAGCCACGGGGATAGCGGGGGACGGTCCGGGGTCGCTGGTCCCGGGGCTGATAGCAGCCGCGAGCCTGCGGCGTGCCCGCGTCGCGCGCATTGAGTACGCGGGCCGGCTGATACCGAGGACGGCGGCGGCCTCCTGGCCGCTGAGGCCTTCCCAGATCTGGAGGGCAAGCACCTCCTGGTCCAGCGGGTCAAGGCCTTGCCAAAGCGAGACGAGATCCTGGCGCTGCTCGAACCGGGCGATCGGGTCCCCGGCACCCGGGCCGCCGCCGCCCATCGAGGCGATCCGCACGGCAAGGCCCTCGCGGCGCCCCACGGCCCGGTTCGCGTTCAAGATCACGTTCCGTGCCGTTCGGTAGAGCCACGGCAGGGGCGCGACCGCCATCTCGTCCTGACGGCGCCACGCGGCGAGGAACGTCTCGGAGACGACATCATCGACATCCGCCTCACGGACTCGGCGGCGGACGAACCGGAGCACCGCCGAATAATGCGAGCCGTACAGCTCGGTGAAACTCGGGTCCATATGGACTCCTTTCGCTATCACCCTGGATGTGTCCGGCACCCCCCTTCCTGCAACAGGCCGAGCGCTCCAGGTGACCCGGATCACACCAGGACCACGGCCACCGACAGCCGTACTTTGGTCGTGTCGCACCTTGCCAGCGCGGACGCCTTCGGCGTGCTTGAGTGGCTGCACCGTGTTTTGAGTGGCTGCCGCTGGCGAGAAGCCGTGATGCAGGGAATGCTCCGGCTTGCCGAGCATGCTGACCGACGAACACAAAGTCCTTACGGACGGCGTGTGGGGTTCCATAACCTTGTCGTATCGTTTGACCTGCGATTTCATGGCTGGCCGCCGACGGTCATGCTGCCTGTTCGTACTCGTTGATCAGCCCGCCCAGGATCCTCCGCCGCTGGATTCTCGCCGCCGCAAGGTCGCTGGTCGCGGCCATGGTGATGTCGTCACAGTCCGGCGGTCGCAGGTTCCTGCTCCGGTGCGGGCGATGCCGGTTGCAATGGGCGACATACTCGTCCAGGGCCGCGCGGAGGTGCCGCGGCCCGGCGATCAGCATCCGGTCGGTGACCTCGGCCCGGACGGTGCGCACCCACCGCTCGGAAAACGCGTTCGCTCTCGGGCTGCGCGGCGGGATCTTCACCACCTCGATACCGGCAGCCGATAGCACCGCGTCGAACCCGTCGGTGAACTGGCCCGCCCGGTCCCGGACCATGAACCGGAACTGGCCAGCCCGCTCCCCCAGGTCCATCAGCAGGTTCCGGGCCTGCTGCAGCGTCCAGGCGCCGTCCGGGTGCGCGGTCACGCCCAGGACATGGACATGGCGGGTACCCACCTCGATCACGAAGAACACGTAGAGACGCCGCAGGGTCACCGCGCAGTCGACGTGGAAGAAATCGCACGCCAGCATGGTCGAGGCCTGCGAATGCAGGAACTGCCGCCACGTCGCGCGGCTGCGCTGCGGCGCGGGCGGGATCCGCAGCCGCTTCAGTATTCGCCGTACCGTGGATGCCCCGACCCGGTACCCCAGGCCGAGCAGTTCGCCCTGGATCCGCTTGTAGCCCCAGCCCGGGTTCTTCCGTGCCATCTGCCCGATCAGCGCCGCGAGCCTGGCGTCAACTGACGGTCGTCCTCCTTCGGGAGGATAGGTCCATCGCCAGCGGACCAGGCGCCGGTGCCAGCGCAGCAGAGTGTCCGGCGTCACCAGCCGGTTCATCCTCAGCTGCCTGGGCAGGAGCCGGGCCAGGGCGGCGAGCACCATCCGATCGGCCCAGTCCAGCCTGGGTCCGGGGTTCTGCCGGCGCAGCGCGGCGACTTCGTGTCGCAGCACCAGCAGCTCGGCGTCCTTTGACGCCGCCGAGCGTGCCAGTAGCGCCATCCAGCCGGTCAGGCGGACGAAGATCATATAGAGCATCCGTACTGTCACAAGCCCGCGATGATGCCGGCCGCATGACCAGCGCCGCAGGCGAACCTGCAGGTCAGACACATATGCCCCGTTTTGGAACCCCACACGCCTCCCGGCGCGACAAGCCCAGCACAGACACGGAGCGGGTGACAATGAGAAAGATCAGCTTCAAGCCCACAAGCCGAAAATCATCGCACGTCGGGACGGGCCAGGACCGGCTCGCCCGGCGCCGGACGCGAGACCGCACTCTGCAGTGCATCCGCCCAGGTGAAACAGGTTGTCGGCACCCATACACCAGGTCAGCGGCCGTGACAGGATTATCGACACCCACACGATGACTATGAGTAAAATCGGCACCCACAAGCGCTGCTGATGCTCAGTCGGGTCCGTCACCGACCATACGGCCGCTAAGGTCAGGACGGACAGCGGCGATCTGATGGGCATAGTCGCCGTCGTCGGTTAGCACGGTGAAACCGTAGCCGAGGGCAGTGGCAGCGATGAGCAGGTCGATGGGGTGAACCCCAGCGGCCTGACCGCAGTCGATCAGGCTAGCTTGAATCTCGCGCGCCACGGCGCCAGCCCGGTGATGCAGCTCTACGTGGACGTATGTATCGGTGAACTCGCGAAGGTGAACCGTATGCTGGTCCTTGGACGCGCGACGGCAGATCTCCATCTCGGTCGGCGGGCAGATCCACACCAAGCCGCGCTCGAGATGATCACGCCACGCAGTGGCCAGCACCGTGCCACGGTCGATGCGCCAGTAGGCGCTCGCATCGATCAGGTATTCGCGTGCACTCACCGGTCCGCTGCCTTGTCGGCTGCCTCCCGCTCGGCGATCTCGGCCCGCTTACGGGTGACATTGGCAGCCCTTGCGGCGGCATTGGCTACCAGCTTCCGAACCGTCTCCTCGCGGCTGCCCGTACCGAGCAACTCGGCAGCGGCGGTCAGTTCGTCCTCATCCACTTCCACCGTGACGGTTGTGGTCATCAGAACCTCCCGCTATCCCTGCACCTGCCTACCAGAATACCTTTCGGTCGCCACCACTGACCATGTCCGTATGAGCAGACGCTAGCGGAAGCGGGCCAGGGGGCGCCCCGAACCGCGCATAGCCAGCAGGCAGTCAGCAGCTTCGGTGACAGGCCTCCGGCTAGGACCAACACGAGCGAGTGGTCCGCCCTGGCAAGTCTGGAGGCTGCCAGGTCTGCGAACCACCGTGCCGCCATGCTCCACGAACGGCTTGCCCGTACCCTGTGCCGACTGTTTTCCAGGTATATTTCCGGCACTACCAGAATGGATCACGGATCGTGACCATCAATTCGGCCGGGCAGCCGCGCGCATCGCAGCCGCTTCCACCAGCAACCGGACGCCAGCACGATCAGCCTCGCACCGGCAAGCAGCAGATTGGTCTAGACCTATCGGGGTCCGTGTTCGCTCCATGTTCGCTCGGATGTCCTGTGCCGCTCGAAAATAGGATCCCCTTCGTGACCTGCGATTCTTCGGGATATCAGGCGGCGCGCGAGTATTCGTTGATCAGGCCGCCCAGGACGGGTTTTCGGAGGATCCGTCTGCGGTCGAGGTCGGCAACGGTGAGGTGGCCGCCGTCGTGTTCACCGTCGGGGACGCGCTGGGCGATGCCCTGGTGCGGCCGGGCCGTGTTGTAGTGCACCTGGTATTCAGCCAGGACGGAGCGCAGATGGCCTTCCCCTAGGATCAGCACGCGGTCCAGGAGCTCCCGGCGCAGGGTACCGACGAGACGCTCGCAGATCGCGTTCATCCGCGGAGCCTGGACCGCGGTGCGCAAGATCCTTGTGCCGCTGGCCTGGAAGACGGCGTCGAACGAGGCGGTGAAGTTCGATCCGCGATCGCGGATCAGGAACCTGATGTCCTCGAACCGCTCGCCCAGGGTGAGGGCAAGGTTGCGGGCCTGCTGCACTGTCCAGTCGCCGGTCGGGTGCGTGGTGACGCCGCCCAGGTGCATCCGGCGGGTACCGTGCGAGCAAACGCCCGGGTGCAGGCGGGAACATCGGAGGCCGCCGGCGCGCTGACCTAGTGGCGCAGGACTTCGACCTCTGCGGCTGGCGGTGCGCCTGCTGCGGTTCGGGGACGTGGCGGTGGCTCAGCACACCGCGCGAAGCTGTTCGGCCGAGATGCCGAGACGTGCGGCATGTACCGCTGGCTTCGGGGCAATGGCTTCCCCGAGGGATTCCAGACCTTGTGCCTGTCCTGCAACGACTCCAAGGGCACGGGCGAACGGTGCACGCTCGCGCATACCGACGGAAAGAAGCGCTGCTATGCCTGTAACGAGAT
>Ga0066797_1000081_pt1 | contig 28374 bp, 17 predicted proteins | sample PersoiDNA2013193_FD_76335 | JGI IMG/M metagenome (GOLD analysis project Ga0066797, IMG submission 76335) | Permafrost soil microbial communities from the Arctic, to analyse light accelerated degradation of dissolved organic matter (DOM) -... | ecosystem: Environmental > Terrestrial > Soil >... | reverse complement strand
TCATCGACGCGGACGGGCTCACCCTGCTGTCCAGGAACAAGGAGCTGCTTCCGCGCCCGGCGCCCACGCTGATCACCCCGCACGCCGGCGAGCTCGGGCGGCTGCTCGGCGTCGATCCCGCCGACGTGGCGGCACGGCGTCTCGAGTTCGCGCGGCGCGCGGCGACCGAGCTCGGTGTGTGCGTGCTGCTCAAGGGGTCGACCACGGTGGTCGCGCCGCCGGATGGTTTCGACCCGGTCCTGGTGAACATGACGGGGACGCCGTGGCTCGCCACCGCGGGCACCGGCGATGTCCTGGCGGGACTCGCGGGCTCGCTGCTTGCCCAGGGAATGCTCCCGCCGCAGGCGGCGATCGCCGCCGCGTACCTGCACGGGCTAGCCGCGCGGCTCGCCGCGGGCGGCGGTTCGAACGGTGCCGGGGGCACGGAGGGCGCGGGCGGTGCGGCGCCCATCGGCGCCGCCGACGTGGTCGAGGCGCTCCGGCTCGCGTTCCGCGCGTTGTGAGGGGCCATTTCCCGAAGGGACCACCGGACACCATCTAGCATGTTGTCCGTGGACAGTAGCCATGCGCAGGCCAGCGTCGAGCTTGGGGCGATCAGTGCCAACATCGCGGCGCTGCGCGCGCATGTGGCGCCCGCCGCCGTCATGGCGGTCGTGAAGGCCAACGGGTATGGCCACGGCGCGGTCCAGGCGGCTCGCGCGGCGGTGCGCGGCGGCGCGGACTGGCTAGGCGTCGTCCATGTAGATGAGGCGCTCGAGCTCCGCGGGGCAGGCCTTGACGTGCCGCTGCTCTGCATGATGTCCATCGCGGAACACGCCCATGCCGACGCAATCGCCGCCGACGTAGACCTCTCGGCGGGATCGGCGGGCATGGTGCGGCGGCTGGCCGCCGCCGCGGCGGCCGCCGGCCGCCGGGCCCGGGTGCACCTGAAGGCGGACACCGGGCTCGGCAGGGGTGGTGCCGTTCCCGCTGACTGGCCGTCGGTACTGGCGGCGGCCAGCGAGGCGCGGGACGCGGGGCAGCTGGACATCGTCGGCCTGTGGTCGCATTTCGCCTCAGCAGACGAACCAGGCAACCCGTCGATCGAGGCGCAGCTCGCCGTGTTCAAGGAGGCTCTCGCGGTGGCGGAGGGCGCGGGCATTACGCCGCGGATCAGGCACATCGCCAACACCGCCGCCGCGCTCGACGTACCGCAGGCGCGCTACGACCTGGTGCGGATCGGCGGCGGCAGCTACGGGCTGGCCACGCTGCCGGGCGGCGCCCCGCCGTGGCTGCGCCAGGCGATGACGCTGAGAGCGCGCATCGCGTTGGTGAAGCGGGTGCCGGCCGGGACCGGAGTGTCATACGGGCATCGGTACACGACCACGCGGGAGAGCACGCTCGGCCTGGTGCCGCTCGGCTACGCGGATGGCATCCCGCGCGCCGCGGCCGGCCTGCCGCTTGTGTTCGCCCGGGGGCGCCGGTGGCCGATCGCGGGCACGGTGTGCATGGATCAGTTCGTCGTCGACTTCGGGGATGAGCCGGTGAGCGAGGGGGATGAAGTGGTCATCTTCGGACCGGGAGATGCCGGCGAGCCGACTGCTCAGGAGTGGGGCGAGGCACTCGGCACGATCTCCTACGAGATGGTGACCGGAATCGGCGCCCGGGTGCGGAGGTCCTACCGTGAGCAGGGATGAGCTCTCTATCGCTACGGCCGAGGAGATGCGAGAGCTTGGGCGGCGCCTCGCGTCGATGCTGAGGGCCGGAGACCTGGTGATCCTGAGCGGCGGCCTCGGCGCCGGCAAGACCACCCTGACCAAGGGGATCGGGGACGGGCTCGGAGTGCGCGGCCCGATCACGTCGCCCACATTCGTGATCGCGCGGGTGCACCCCCCGCTCGCCGGCGCCTCGGGCCGCGGTTCCGCTGTCACCGCGCTCGTCCATGTTGACGCCTATCGGCTCGGCAGCGCGCTCGAGCTCGACGACCTGGACCTCGGCACGGATATCGCGTCCGCGGTTACCGTCGTGGAGTGGGGCGACGGGCTGGCCGAGGGGCTGTCGGCGGACCGCTTGGAGATCACGATTGCCGCTGCGGCGGCTGCTGGTCCCTGCGTGCCGGGTGCGGACGGCCAGTACGCGGACGCGTCGGATGAGGATATACCGCGTATGGTGCTGATTTCCGGCATCGGCGCGCGCTGGGAAGGCATCAACTTGCCACTCGCGGGCCTCGCGGATCGTCTATAGTTCGGCTTTGTACCGTTCCGTTTACGCGTTCTGCCTGGTCTCTAGGCTCAAGGTCGCCAACCCATTACCGGAGGCACGCCGTGACTCACGATGGGTCATTCCCCGGTCGGCCGCGTGGCCGCCGGGCACGTCACGACAACGACGCGCCCGAGTGGTCGGGGTATGACGCCGCCGGGCAGGATCAGCGGGAGTTTCCCGATCTGTCGCCGATCCGGCCCAGGGAAGCCAGGCCCAGGGAAGCCAGGGCCAGGGACGGCTACGCCCAGGATGAGCGGCAAGGACAGCAGCCGCAGCCCGGACAGCCCGGACAGCCCGGACAGCCCGGACAGCCCGGCTGGCAGTCAGGCGGCCAGCCCGGCGCGGGCTACCTGACCGACGACGCTGGGTATCCGGCAGGGACTCCCGGTTATCCTCCCGTTGGACCGGGCGGACCGGGCGGCGGCGGGCAGCAGTGGCCGCACGACCAGCGGACTCAAGAGCAGCAGGCGGTGAACCAGCAAGCGATGAGCCAGCCGGCCGTGAGCCAGCCGCCGCGAGCGCAGCAGCCCGAGGAAGACATTCCCGACTGGGCCGAACCCGATTCCGTGGAGGCGTTCTCCGCGCGCTGGCACAGGCGCGGCATGGACTCACGCGGTGACCGGCGTTCCGGCCGGCGCAAGAGCCGCCGGCTGCTTTTCGGGGCAGGCGGGGTGGCCGTCCTCGTCGTCGCCGCGGTCGTGTACTTCCTGATCGGCGGCAGCAGCACCTCGGCGAACCTCGGTTTCGGTTCGCTGGTAACGACGTTCCTGCCCGGCGAGATGCAGTCCGTCCCCAACGCATGCGACACCGTGCCGAGCAGCATGCTGAGCGAGTTCCTGCCCGGCACGCTGAAGCAGGCCGCGCCGCCGCTGAACACCGGCGCCGACACCGAGTGCACGTGGACGCTCGACCACCCGCCGACCTACCGGGTGCTTCAGGTCCATCTCGTGGCGTACGCGCCGAGCGCCCTGTACGGCAACGGCAGCGCCACGGTCGTCGCGGCGCAGACCTATCAGGCGTTCGAGGAGAACTTCGTTAAGCCCGCGGCCAAGAGCGGCCAGCCGCCTGCCACCGTCACCGACCTGTCCGGCATGCCGGGAGGGAAGGACACGTCCGCCTTCGTGGCCACGCAGCTGTTCAACAGGAACGGCGCGACCACCGACGTGGCACACGTTCTCGTCCGGTACAGGAACGTCATCGTCACCGTCGTGGTGAACGGTCTCGACCAGGCCAGCCGTGCCAAGAAGTACGGGCCGGTTGCCATGAGCGACCTCACCGCGGCGGCGCAGACGGTCGCCAAGGAAGTAGCCAGCAAGATCGTCGGCTGATCCTGGCACCTTATCTCACAGGGGCACGAGGCCCCGGGAGATGCAAGTGCCAGGGCTGGTTTTTCGGGGGGTACGGGGGGTCGCCCCCCGGGAGATAACAGTGCTGCTGCTCGGAATGGACACGGCTACGCCCGCGGTGACGGTGGCCCTGCATGATGGCGGCCAGCCGCTTGCCCAGATCGTCACGGTCGACGGGCACCGTCATGCTGAGGTACTCGCGCCCGCCATCGCCAAGCTGATAGCCGATGCGGGCGTGTCGCAACGGGACCTGACCGGGGTGGCGGTCGGCGTCGGCCCCGGCCCGTACACCGGGCTCCGGGTGGGCGTGGTGACCGCGAAGGTACTCGGCGCGGCCCTCGGCATCCCGGTCTACGGCGTGTGCACCCTCGATATCATCGCCGCCGACGTCGAGGGCGCGCGGGACTTTCTGGTGGCTACCGACGCCAGGCGGCGCGAGCTCTACTGGGCCCGCTACGACGAGACCGGGCGCCGGGCAGGACCTGACGTCAGCGTGCCCGCGCACATCCCCGATCACAACCTGCCGGTGGCCGGCGAAGGGCAACTGCTCTACCCCGAGATCCTCCCGAACGGCACGGGCCCGACCTATCCGGCCGCCGCCACCTTGTGCCGGCTCGTCGCCCGCGCGCTCGCCAGGGGCGAGGCCCTGCTTGCCCCTGAACCGCTGTACCTGCGGCGGCCCGACGCCCGCGAGCCCGGGGCGCCGAAGCGGGTGACACCGTGATGACAGCGGAGCTCGGGAACGACCGCCCGCGCTCGCAGGAAGCCAGGCTCCGTCCGATGACGGCCGCCGACCTCGTGCAGGTGCTCGCCCTTGAGCACGAGCTGTTTCCCGACGATCCGTGGTCGGCGCAGATGTTCGCCGAGGAGGTCGCCCAGCCGCCGGAGAGCCGCTTGTACCTGGTCGCGGAGACGGGCGCCGCCGACGTGATGGCCGGGTATGCCGGGATGATGTTCGTCCGGGCGGGCGTCCAGGCTGACGTGCTGACGATCGCGGTCCGCCCGGAGCACTGGGGCGGCGGCATCGGCTCGGCGCTGCTCGCCGCGATGTTCCAGGCAGCGCGGGACCACGGCTGTACCGAGGTGTTCCTTGAGGTGCGCGCCGATAATCTCCGGGCGCACGGGCTCTACCTGCGGCGCGGGTTCGAGGAGATCGGGGTGCGCCGCGGGTACTACCAGCCGTCGGGGACGGACGCGATCGTGATGCGAAAGGATCTGCTGTGTTGAGTTCCGCGACGGACGGCCCGCTTGTGCTCGGCATCGAGACGTCCTGCGACGAGACCGGCGTGGGGATCGTGCGCGGCCGCGAGCTGCTTGCCGACGAGGTGGCCTCGTCGATGGACCAGCACGCCAGGTTCGGCGGCGTGGTGCCCGAGGTGGCGAGCCGCGCGCATCTGGAGGCGATGGTCCCGGTCATCGAGGCCGCGTTCGCGAAAGCGGGAGTGCGACCCGGCGACATCGACGCGGTCGCGGTGACCGCGGGCCCCGGGCTGGCCGGCGCGCTCATGGTGGGCGTGGCGGCGGCGAAGGCCTACGCCTATGCCCTTGGAAAGCCGCTCTACGGTGTTAACCACCTGGCGGCGCACGTGGCCGTTGATCAGCTTGAGCACGGGCCGCTGCCGGTGCCCTGCGTGGCGCTGCTCGTCTCGGGCGGGCACTCGTCGCTGCTGCTCGTGGACGACGTGACCGGGCTGGTCCGTCCGCTCGGCGCGACGATCGACGACGCGGCTGGCGAGGCCTATGACAAGGTGGCGCGGGTTCTCGGCCTGCCCTTCCCTGGCGGACCGCCGCTTGACCGTGCGGCAGCGTCGGGAAATCCGGCCGCGATCAAGTTCCCGCGCGCGAAACTGCACGACGGCACGTCCGACTTCTCGTTCGCCGGCCTGAAGACCGCGGTGGCCCGCTGGGTGGAGGCTCGCCGCGACGCCGGGGAGACGGTGCCGGTCGCGGACGTGGCCGCCTCGTTCCAGGAGGCCGTGGCCGACGTGCTGACCCGCAAGGCGGTGGCCGCCTGCCGGGAGCACGGCGTCACCGACCTGGTGATCGGCGGGGGCGTTGCCGCCAACTCCCGGCTCCGCGCCCTGGCCGCGAAGCGCTGCGAGGCGGCCGGCATCGGACTCCGCGTGCCGCGCCCCGGCCTCTGTACCGATAACGGTGCGATGGTCGCCGCCCTCGGCGCCGCCGTGGTCGCCGCCGGCCGTCCGCCGTCCACTCTGTTCCTGCCCGCCGACTCATCCCTTCCGATAACAGAAGTCCTGGTTTCTTGAGCCGCCGCCGCCATCGGGATTTACTTCCGCTAGACCCGTGCGGCACGCCGCGACGCGGCCACGGAACGGGTGTCTGCGGGGCTAGGGTATGAATGTCTGCCGTAGGGGCTTCCGGGAGGATCACGTGGCTAGCGATTCGTTCGTGCACCTGCATGTCCACACCGAGTACTCGATGCCCGATGGTGCCGCGAAGATCGCCAAGCTGGCTGGGCGGGCCAAGGACCTGGGCATGCCGGCCGTGGCGATGACCGACCACGGGAACATGTTCGGCGCCTACGAGTTCCAGAAGAGCGTCGCCGCCGCCGGGCTTACGCCCATCATCGGCATCGAGGCGTACGTCGCTCCCGAGTCCAGGCTGCATAAGCAGCCGGTGTACTGGGGCGACCAGCACCAGCGCAAGAGCGACGAGGTCACAGGCCGCGGCGGCGACGTGTCCGCGTCCGGCTCCTATCTGCACAAGACGCTGCTCGCCGCGAACGCCCAGGGACTGCGGAACCTGATGCGGATCTCCTCCCTGGCGTCGCTCGAGGGGTACTACCGCAAGTATCCCCGGATGGACGACGAGCTGCTCGAGCAGTACCACGAGGGGATCATCGCGACCACCGGCTGCCCGTCGGGTGCCGTGCAGACCAGGCTGCGGCTCGGCCAGTACGAGCAGGCGCTCAAGACCGCGGGCAAGTACCAGGACATCTTCGGCAAGGAAAACTACTTCCTCGAGCTGATGGACCACGGCATCCCGATCGAGACCGCGGTCCGCGAAGAACTGCTGCGCATCGCCAAGCACCTGAACATCCCGCTGCTCGCCACCAATGACTCCCATTACGTCACGGAGGACCAGGCGGGGGCGCACGACGCGCTGTTGTGCGTGGGCACCAACTCCCAGGTCGACGACCCGAACCGGTTCCGGTTCTCCGGCCAGGGCTACTACCTGCGCACCGCCGACGAGATGCGCGCCCTTGAGTCATCCGACGAGTGGGCCCAGGCATGCAGGAACACGCTGCTGATCGCCGAGCGCGTCGAGTCGTACAAGGAGGTCTTCGCCCACCGCGACCTGGCCGCCAAGTTCCCCGTCCCAGACGGGGAGACCGAGATGACCTGGCTGCGCAAGGAGGCACAGCTCGGCGCGGTCCGCCGGTTCAGCGAGCCGGTGCCAGCGCACGTCAGCGAGCGGATCGAATACGAGCTCGGCGTCATCGAGGAGATGGGTTTCCCCGGCTACTTCCTGGTCGTCGCCGACATCTGCCAGTACGCGCGGGACAACGGGATCGCGATCGGCCCTGGCCGCGGGTCGGCGACGGGCAGCATGGTCTCCTACGTCACGGGCATCACCGAGCTAGACCCGATCGAGCACAGCCTGCTGTTCGAGCGGTTCCTGAACCCCGAGCGCGTCAGCATGCCCGACGTCGACCTGGACTTCGACGAGCGCCGGCGCGGCGACATGATCCGGTACGTCACGGAGCGGTACGGCGAGGACAACGTCTCGCTGATCATCACCTACATGACGATCAAGTCCAAGGCCGCGGTCAAGGACTCGAACCGGATCCTCGGCTACCCGTTCGCGGTCGGCGAGAAGATCACGAAGGCGTTCCCGCCCGCGGTGCAGGGCAAGGAGATCCCGCTCGCCGCGATCTTCGACGATGACCATGACCGGTACGCCGAGGCCGGCGAGCTGCGCACCATGTACGCCGAGGACCCCGACGTCAAGAAGGTCATCGACACCGCCAGGGGCATCGAGGGACTGATCCGCGGCACCGGAGTGCACGCCGCCGGGGTGATCCTCTCCTCCGAGCCGCTCGTCGACGTGATGCCCATCCATCGCCGCGCGGACGACGGCGCCCGGATCACCGGGTTCGACGGCCCGAGCTGCGAGTACATGGGCTCGCTGAAGATGGACTTCCTTGGCCTGCGGAACCTGACCGTCATCTCCGATGCCGTGGAGAACGTGAAGGCTAACCGCGGCGTCGACATTGACATGCTCAAGCTCACGCTTGACGACGCCAGGGCGTACGAGCTGCTGGCCGCCGGGAAGACGCTCGGGGTATTCCAGCTCGACTCGACGATGATGCGGGACCTCACCAAGCTGATGGCGCCCGCCCGATTCGAGGACATCTCCGCCGTCCTCGCGCTTGGTCGGCCGGGCCCGATGGAAGCCAAGTCGCACATCAACTACGCGCTGCGCAAGAGCGGTCAGCAGCCGGTCGCCCCGGTTCACCCCGAGCTGGCCGGCCCGCTCGAGGAGATCCTCGGCGAGACCTATCACCTGGTCGTGTACCAGGAGCAGGTCATGGCCATCGCGCGCAAGCTCGCCGGGTACACCCTCGGCGGCGCCGACATTCTGCGTCGCGCGATGGGCAAGAAGAAGAAGGAGGAGATGGACAAGCAGTGGGCCTTGTTCTCCTCCGGCATGACGGACAACGGCTACTCCAAGGAATCCATCCAGGCCATCTGGGACGTGCTGCTGCCGTTCTCCGCCTACGGGTTCAACAAGTCGCACACGGCCGGGTACGGGCTCGTGTCCTACTGGACCGCCTACCTCAAGGCCAACTACCCAGCCGAGTACATGGCCGCGCTGCTGACCTCGGTCGGCACCAACAAGGACAAGATGGCCGTCTACCTCGCCGAGACCCGCCGGATGGGCGTCAAGGTGCTGCCCCCCGACGTTAACGAGTCCCAGCTGCGGTTCGCCGCCGTCGGCGACGACATCAGGTTCGGGCTTGGCGCCATCCGCAACGTCGGCGAGAACGTCGTCGACTCGATCATCAGCTCCCGCTCCGCCCAGGGCAGGTACGCCAGCTTCCATGACTTCCTCGGCAAGGTTCCGCTCCCGGTCTGCAACAAGCGGGTCGTCGAATCGCTGATCAAGGCCGGCGCCTTCGACAGCCTCGGGCACCCGCGCAAGGGCCTGATCCTGGCCCACGAGCAGGCCGTCGACGCGGTGATCAGCGTCAAGCGCAACGAGGCCATCGGGCAGGATTCCCTGTTCGGCCCCGTGGACAGCCCGGCGGAAGGCGGCTCTGCCCTGGAGATACCCATCCCCGGTGGTGAATGGAGCCAGCAGGACGCGCTTGCCTTCGAACGCGAGATGCTCGGCCTTTACGTGTCAAGCCATCCGCTTGACGGTGCCGAGGCGCTGCTCGAGCGCAGCCGCGACCACAGCATCGCCGACATCCTCGACGGGGCAGGCGGCATCGGGAACGTCCGCGTCGCCGGGATCGTCACCAGCGTCACCAAGAAGGTCACCAAGCAGGGCAACGTGTGGGCGCTTATCGGGGTCGAAGACCATGAGGCCGCCATCGAGGTCGCCTGCTTCCCCAACACGTACCAGCTCTACGCCCAGGCGCTGGTGCCCGACGCCGTTGTCTCCGTGACGGGGAAGATCCGCAAGCAGGAGACCAGCGACGGCAGCACCACCGTCTCCTTCAGCGCCGAGCAGATCGAAATCCTCGACATCTCAACCGTTGCGCATGGTGGCCTGCCGCCCGTCGTCCTCAGCGTCCGCGAAGAGAAGCTCACCCCCGACCTCACCGGTGAGCTCAAGCGCATCCTCCAGGCTCACCCGGGTACCGCCCCCGTCCACATGCACCTGACCAGGCCAGGCAGGGCCGACCCGCTACGGCTGAACCTCACCCTGTTCAACATCGAACCCACGAACAGCTTCATGGCAGACATCAAGTCGCTACTCGGCGCCGGCGCGGTCACCCAGTAACGGCTCGAGGTAACCGTGCAATCGGATCAGGACTTCCTGCCGCGGAGGCGGCGGAAGGCGACCGCAAGGGCGGCGCCGACCGCGGCGACCGGGACGAGGCGCTTCAGGATCGGGATGACCACGAACCTGAATGCGTTCAGTGACTCTTCCTGCTTGACCACCGGGGGAACGGGCTTGGCGGCCGCCGGGGCCGGCTCCGCTGCGGCGGCGGACGCCCCTTCGGTCTCCGCGGCCGGGGTTTCCGGGGCCGCGGTCTCCGCGGCCCCGGTCTCCGCGGCGGCCGCGCCGTCGGCATTGATCATGGCCTGAAGGTTCGTGGCAAACTGCGCGATGAGCTTGCCGCTCACCTCGGGCAGCAGGGACCGGCCGAACTGGGCCGGACGGCCGGTGACGCTCAGCGAGGTGTGGATGGACACAAGCGTCTCGCCGCCGGTGTCGGCCGGCTTGAGGCTGGCCTGCACCGTCGCCGAGGCGGTACCCGCGCCGCGGGTCTCCTTGCCGGTCGCCTCGATGGAAATCGTGTGGGTGGACTCATCCTTCTCGGTGAACTTGGCGGTTCCCTTGTAGGCGAGCGACAGCGGGCCGAGCTTGACCTTCACCTGGCCCTGGATCTCGTCGCCGTCAACCGAGATAACGCTGGCGCCCGGCATGCACGGAGCGATCCGCTCCACGTCGAGCAGGACATTCCAGGCCTGCTCGGGCGGTGCCGGGACGGTGAACGAGTTGTCTAGCTCAATGGCCATGCGACACTTCTTTCTCGCCGGGTTACCTCTAGGTGAAGATTCTATGCTCAAGCGCTTGCCCGGTCGCAGCCGGTTAAGCGCAAGGTTAATCGCCAGGACGGGCCGAGGCGGAGCCTCGGGGTTGCCGCGCTGGCTCGGTTGGCCGCCGACGAAAACCGGGCCGACCGTGCTCAGCTTGCGGATCTGGGCAGAGAGCCCCGTACCCCTGGTACCTCATCGGAGATACCAGGGGCACGGGGCCGTCTAGGGAGATAACCGCAGGTTGGCCGCGGCGGCCAGCGCGCGGCCGGTGAGCACCCGCGCCAGGTGCCGCCGGTAGTCGGCCGCGCCGCGCAGGTCGCTCGGCGGGTTCGTGCCGTCGTCGGCGTGCGCCGCGGCCGCGGCGAGCGCGGCGACGGTCGCGTCGGCGCCGGCCGCGGCGGCCTCGACCGCGTGCGCCCTGACCGGGACCGAGCCCATGTTGGTGAGCGCGACCCGTGCCTGGTCGACGTGGCCGTTGGACCGCCTGGCGACCGCTGCCACCCCGACGATGGCCCACGCCTGCGCGGTGACGTGGAACTTCTCGTACCGGTAGCCCCAGCCGTCGAGCTTGGGAACCCGGATCGAGGTGAGGATCTCGCCGGGCGCGAGCGTGGTCGTCAGGTAGTCGGCGAAGAAGTCCGCGGGCGCGATCGACCGCGTCCCCGACGGCCCGTGCACGACCAGCGTCGCGTCGAGCGCGGTGATGACGGCCGGCAGGTCGCCCGCGGGATCGGCGTGGGCCAGGGCGCCGCCGATAGTGCCGCGGTGCCGCACCGCCGGGTCGGCGATCGTGCCCGCGGCCTGCGCGAGCAGCCCGCAGTGCGCGGCGACCAGCGGATCGCGGGTCAGCTCGTAGTGCGTGGTCAGCGCGCCGATCTCGAGCGCGTCGCCCGCGTCGCGGACGCCGCGCAGCTCGGCGAGGTCGCCTAGGTCGACGAGCACCGAGGGGTAGGAGAACCGCAGGCGCAGCAGCGGCAGCAGCGACTGCCCGCCAGCTAGCACCTTCGCGTCCTCGCCGCCGTCGGCGAGCGCCGACACCGCCTCGTCAAGCGAGGCAGGCCGGGTGTAGTCGAACTTCGCGGGGATCACTGAGCGGCTCCTTCCTGTCGGGCTTCCTGTATTGCCCGCCACACGCGCTCTGGCGTGCACGGCATGGGAACATCCGTCACGCCGAACGGCCGGAGGGCATCGACGATCGCGTTCACCACGGCCGGGGTGGAGGCGATCGTGCCTGCCTCGCCGACGCCCTTGACGCCAAGCGGATTCAGCGTGGAGGGCGTGGTGGTCCGCGCCGTGGTGAACGTCGGCAGGTCGGCCGCCGAGGGGATCAGGTAATCGGCGAACGAGGCCGTCACCAGGTTGCCCGAGGAGTCATAGGCCGCCTCCTCGTACAGCGCCTGCGCGATGCCCTGCGCGAGCCCGCCGTGCACCTGGCCCTCGACGATCAGCGGGTTGACCACTTCTCCCACGTCATCGACCGCGACATAGGAGCGGATCTTCACCTGGCCGGTCTCGGTGTCCACCTCGACGGCACACAGGTGCGTGCCATGCGGGTAGGAGAAGTTGTCCGGGTCATAGGTCGCGTCCGAGTCGAGCGACGGTTCGACGCCCTCCGGCAGGTTGTGCGCGGCGAACGCGGCGAACGCGATCTCGCCCATCGCCTTGCCCTGGTCGGGGTCGCCGCGGACCGACCACCGGCCGTCCGCCCACTCCAGGTCATCGGGCGCGACCTCGAGCATGGCCGCGGCGATCACCCGGGCCTTCTCCCTGACCTTGCCGCAGGCGTTGACGAGCGCGGTGCCGCCGACGACGAGCGACCGCGACCCGTAGGTGTCCATGCCCTTGGGCGCGACCTGCGTGTCGCCGTGCAGCACCCTGATGTCCTCGAACGCCACGCCGAGCTGGTCGGCGACGATCTGCGACCACGCGGTCTCGTGGCCCTGGCCGTGTGCGCTCGACCCGGTGACGACCTCCACCTTGCCGGTGGGCAGCATCCTGATGGCGGCGTGCTCCCATCCGCCTGCCGCGTACGCCAGCGAGCCGAGGACGCGGGAGGGCGCGAGCCCGCACATTTCCGTGAACGTGGAGACGCCGATGCCCAGGCGGACTGAGTCGGAGTTACGGGTGCGTTCCGACTGCTCCTTGCGCAGTTGCTCGTAGTGGAACAGCTCCTTGGCAGCCGCCGTGGCCGCCTCGTAGTTGCCCGTGTCGTAGGTCAGCCCCGCGATCGTGGTGTAGGGGAACTCCTCGTGCTTGATCCAGTTCCGCTCGCGCAGCTCAAGCGGGTCCATGCCGAGCTCGGCGGCCAGGTCGTCCATCAGGTGCTCGATGGCGTACGTCGCCTCGGGGCGGCCCGCGCCCCGGTAGGCGTCGGTCGGCGTCTTGGTGGTGAACACGCCGGTGCAGGTGAACCGGTAGGCGTCCATCTTGTAGATCGCGTTGAACATGAACGCGCCGAGCAGCGGCACGCCCGGCGTCACCAGCATCAGGTACGCGCCCATGTCCGCGAGCAGGTCCACGTCGAGGCCGCGGATCCGGCCGTCGGCGTCGGCGGCGAGCCGCAGCCGCTGGATCTGGTCCCTGCCGTGGTGCGCGGCGACGTTCCCCTCGGACCTGCTCTCGGACCACTTGACCGGGCGGCCGAGCTTGCGGGCGAGCAGCAGCGCAAGTACCTCTTCGCCGGTGACCTGGAGCTTGGAGCCGAACCCGCCGCCGACATCGGGTGCGATCACCCGCAGCTTGTGCTCGCCGATGCCGGTGACCAGGGCGAGCATCACCCGGAGCACGTGCGGGATCTGCGTGGAGGTCCACATCGTGTACTCGTCGCCGAACGGCGCGCAGACCACGGCCCGCGGCTCCATCGCCGACGGGATAAGCCGCTGCTGGCGGTAGGTCCGCTCGATGACGACGGGCGCGCCGCGGAACGCCGCCTCGATGTCGCCGTTGCCGAATGGCCAGGTGTACGACTTGTTGCCCGCCTCGTGGACCGTGGGGCTGCCTGGCGTGAGCGCGGCCTCCATGTCGAGCACCGGCTCAAGCGGCTCATACGTCACGTCGATCAGCTCGAGGACATCGGCGGCGGTGTACCGGTCACGCGCCACGACCGCGGCGACGATCTCGCCCGCGTACCTGACGGTATCCACGGCCATCGGCGGGTGATTGGGGATCACGATGTCCGGGGTGACCGGCCAGGCGCAGGGCAGCGAGCCCTGCTCGGCGGCGAAGTCGGCGCCGGAGAAGACGGCGAAGACGCCGGGCGCCTCGCGCGCCGCGGACAGGTCCACGCTGGTGATCCGCGCGTGCGCGTGCGGGCTCCGCAGGAACGCGACGTGCGCGAGGCCGGGCAGCGTGATGTTGTCCGTCCAGTTGGTCTGGCCGGTGATGAGGCGGGCGTCTTCCTTGCGGAGGCGCGCCTTGCCGACCTCGTTCGCCACGATCTCGGTGGTCATGCGGTCGCCTCCGCGGTCACGTTGGCGGCCTTCAGCACGGCCCGGACGATGTTCTGGTAGCCGGTGCAGCGGCAGAGGTTGCCCTCGAGCCCGTCCCTGACCTGTTCCTCGGTGGGCGTGCGATTCTCGCCGAGCAGGTCAACCGCGGCCATGATCATGCCGGGGGTGCAGTAACCGCACTGCAGCGCGTGCTCTTCGTGGAACGCCCGCTGGAGCGGATGCAGCTCACCGTCGGATGAGGCAAGCCCCTGGATCGTGGTGATCTCCGAACCGTCGGCCTGGACCGCGAGGACCGAGCAGCTCTTCACCGACCGTCCGTTGAGCAAGACGGTGCACGCGCCGCAATTAGAGGTGTCACAGCCGATGGGGGTGCCAGTTCGCCCGGCTTGCTCTCTTAGGTAATGCACCAGAAGCAATCGGGGTTCGACGTCGTCGTCGTAGCGCACGCCATCGATCTTCACGCTGATCTTCATACGGCCTCCTTGCCGTCGTGGCATGTCCACACCGTATGACCAGCATCGCGAGGGCACCAGACCCGGATATTCATTGTCGTGAATTATTGCGCAAGGCAATTAATGATTGCGTCCGCTTCGGTCCGTTCGCGGCTTTCCGCTCCTTCGCGGCACCGCCTTTTTCGGAGGAGGAACGGACCGGGCTTTCTCCCCACCGACCATTCCCCAGGACGGCGACGGGACCGGCACCCGGGTGTTCGCGGATGCCGGCCCCGTCGTGTCGTCAGCCGGTGTTCGCGGTCAGCTTCCGGCGAACGAGCCGTCGAGAGAGTTCCAGATCAGGTGATAGGCGACTTCTATGTCGGCGACCACCGCTCTTAGGCCGTTGATCGCCTCGATCGTGCCGGACTTCGTTAGCACGAGGCTGTTCCGCCAGGAATAGCTACTCGAGGCATTCCAGTAGGTTGAGCTTCCCGGAGCGCCGACGTAACCGGCACCATCGTCAGCCCAGCCGGCCCAGCCGTTACCGGTTCCGGTCCCGTTCCCGTCGCTGTACAGGTCCCCGCCGGTGCCGACGATCCATACGTATGTGAGGTCGCGTGCGTCGGCCTGCGCTGCGGGGTTGTAGATCCAGGTGCCTCCTAGGCTGGTGTCCGCGTTCCAGGTGGTTGTTCCGGGTGGCTGGGTGTCTTCGAGGAGCGCTCCGTTGTCGTAGTCACGGACGAAGACGTGCCATACGCCGTTGGAGTCCTGCACGGTCGCGGGGGTGCCGGTGACGGTGGCGCTGACAGGGGTGATCCTGCTCCATCCGGTCCAGGCTGCGCCGGCGGTGGGTGCTAGGGAATCCTGGTAGAGCTCGGAGTTGTTGGCGACGCCGATGAGCTTGATGGTGCCGCCGCCGCCGACTCCGGCCGCGATGTCGTTGGGCATGGTGTAGCCGAGGTCGGTGAACCCGGACCAGACGGTGGCGCCGCTGGTCAGCCGGTCCTCGTAGACGTTGCCGCTGTTGATGTTGCGGACGAAGACGTGGATGGTGCCGCTCGTGTCCTGGATGACGGCTGGCGTGCCTACCTAGTCGCTGCCGCCGATCTGGTTCCATCCGGACCAGGTCGTGGAGCCGGACGTCAGCGAGTCGTCGTAGAGGACCCCGCCGTCGAGCGCGAAGACATAGACGATGTTGTCACTGGTGATGAGCGCGCCGGGGTAGCCGGAGAAGGTGCCCCCCTGGCTAGGCGGCGCCAGGCTGGTCCAGCCGGTCCAGTTGGTGATCGGGGCAATCCCGTCGGATGGCATGGTGGCGTATTCGATGACGCCGGCGGTGGTCGTCGCGAACGCCCAGGTGTTGCCGCTGGAATCCGTGACGGAGGCGGGCTTGGCCCCGGGGCTGTTGAACGAGGTGTCGCCGTTCGGCACGCCCATTCCGGCGGGGCCGGTGTACCCGGCCCCGGCAGTGCACAATTGCGCGGGCACGCAGGAGGTTCCGTCGCTGCCGGTGATGTGCCAGAGCCCCCCGGGGTGGGCGTATAGGTAAGAAGCGGGGTAGCTCCCCGGCGCGGGCGCTCCGCCGAGGGCATAGATTCCGGCCACGATCGCGGCTGCCTCGGCCGTGGAGTCGCCGGTAGATGTTTCCCAGCCCGTACCGCCAGAGGTGTCGTAGTAGGCGACCCCGTTGTCCACGGCAGCGGTGTCGTTGAGGGTTCGGCCGGAGCAGTAGGTGTCCGTCTGCCAGGAAGGCTTGGGCTCGTATTGCGAACAGCCGGAGCCGGTGCCTGGGGTGACGGTCTCGGTCCAGCTCCGGGCGCCGCTTGCGGTATGGGCCAGCGTGGTGCCGCCGACAGCGACGACGTAAGGAGAGGCGGCAGGGTAACTGACGCTCCCGTAGCCCGAGTCGCCATCCGGGGCGGTGATGGCGACGCCGGGGTGGTTGAGGTAGGAGTCGTACTGCGTCTCGTTCGTGCCGGTGAGGGAGTTCGTGAGACTCTGCTCGTCGATGCGGTAAGCGACGGTGACGGCCTTGGCGCCGAGGGTGACGGCTTCCGCGACGGCCGTGCCGATGTCGGTCATCTGCGTGCTTGCTGCTTCAACGAGCAGCAGGTGGCAGCTCGCGCAGACCGCGGAGATCGCGTCCAGGCTCATGGCGGTCGCGGGCGACGGCTCCGAAGTAGGATGGTTGGTGCTGGTGATGGGGTGCCCCCCCTCATCGAATTCTGTGAAGCAGCTGCCGGTCGCGTTGCAGGTGGAGAGTCCGTAGTTGCTGCGGTACGCGGCAAGGTCGGTTGCGGCGTTCGCGTCGTTGTAGGGCGCGACGACGGCTACCGTCAGGCCTGGGTCGAGGTTCGTCGGCAGCTGGTAGGCGCTTTGCAGGTTCGACGGGCCCCAGCCGACGACGGAGGCCTGTGCCGCCTGCGTGGAGATGCCCACGGCGACGGCGGTAGCCAGTCCGGTGAGCGCGGCCGTTGTGACGGCGATTTGGGCTAGCCAGCGTTTCAGCCTCATATAACCGGTCTCCTCGATGCGGAGTTGCTGTGCTTCCATCGACAGTGTGCAGACCGGTGGTGGCGTGCCTATAGCGCGCTGATATCGCCGCGGGGCGGATTACTCGAAAGAGAAGCGATCGAGAAGCTCGCTTAGCAGCGTTGGGTCTTGCGCCGGCATGCGCTTGTGCAAGTCGTTCAGTTCCGGACCGGGATCCACGCCGTACTCGGTGACGCTGAACTGCCGTGCCTCGCCGAATACCCGGAGTGCTTCCGCCTGTCGGCCGGCCCGGTACATCGCGAGCGCGAGAAGGAGGCACAGGCGCTCCCGCTCCGGATGCAAAGCGGTCATGCGCCGCAGTTCGGGTATCACCCCGGCAGATCCGTGCCGGGACATCCGCACCTGGGCCTCGATCCGCAACTCCGCGGCGGCTAGCCGCGTCTGCTCAAGGTAGTCGATATGCCAGTCATGCATATGCCGCGACGGGATGTCCGCCATCAGGGTCCCCCGCCATAGCGCTTCCGCCGCGGACAATCTGGCCAGGGCACCGCGCCAGTCGCCCACGTCGACGCAGGCCCGTCCCTCTCTGATAAGGGACTCGAACCACAACAAGTCGAGTTCGCTGGACTGGACCCGCAGCATGTAGCCAGGCGATTGAGCCACGATGTGTTCCGCGGCTTGGGGGCCAAGTCGCCTGCGCAGGCGATGGATATAGGTGCGGGTGGTCTCTTGCACCGACGGCGGCGAATGAGCGCCCCAGATCGCCTGGGCGAGCAGGTCCGCGGGTACCACGTCGTTGGCTTTGACGGCCAGGGCCGCGAGCAGTGCCCGTTGTTTGCCCGCCGATACCGGCCGCTCCGTTCCCTCGCTCTCTATGTAAAGCGGACCCAGCAGTGCAAACCACATCGAACACTGCCCCCGTCGTCCCAGGCCAGCACGGCGGGTAGTGCCGCGCAGTCCCCGCAGGAATTTGGCGCATCTGAACAGAAATTTCGTTATATACCACCATACTTATGCAGTTCTAGTCAGCTATACCGCGGAAAAAGCACAGAAATCGCGGGTATTTACGGCGATATGCGCACGATAGTGAGGCGCCATGGGCTGTTGGCATCATTTGCGTGTCGATCTTCGATCTGGTGTGTGGGTGAGGTATGCGTACCGCCTCGCGCTTCCCAGAGTTTCCCTGAACGGGAGTTCCTTACATGCACGTCCGCAAGCTCGCCGCCGTGCGCGTCCGCAAGCCCGCCACCATAGGGGCGGTGCTTGTCCTGGTCGCCGGGCTTCTCAGCGCGGTGGTGATGCTGACCGGCGCCCCGCGTCCTGGGCTGCCCAGTCAGCTGACAGGGACGGCTGCGGACCACCCGCACCGGGTGGCGGCGGCGGTAACGCTCGGGCGCCTGGTGAACGGACGGGTCGTTCCCGTCACGCCCGTGCAGCAGCTGGCCAAGCGGACGGGGAAGTCGTGGACGGCGCGGGTGCCGGGTGCCGTGGGCGTGACCGCGCCGCCCCGTCCGCTGCATTTCCCCATCAGGGGAAAGGGCACGGAGACCGTTCATGCCGTGGCCGCCGCGGCACCCGCGAAGATCACGGGGTATGACTCGCGGACGAGCCGGATGCTCGCGCTGAGCAGCGCCACCCAGGTCACGTACGCCAACGCGGACGGAACCCACACGGCAGTGGAGTATCCCACGCCGGTGAACTACCGGCGCTCGAACGGCACCTGGGCATCGATCAGCACAACCCTCGTGCCTGACGGCGCGGCCTCCGGCACCGTGTCGACCGCGGCCTTCTTCACCACCCCGGCGCCGTCGGCTGGCTCGTCCTCGGCGTCGGCCTCTTCGTCCTCGCCGCTAGCCTCGGCATCTTCGAGCCCGGCGTCGCCCTCCGCGTCGTCTTCTGCTTCGCCGCCCCCACCGCCGGCCACCGCGAGCCCAAGCCCAAGCCAGTCGATGCCCCTGCCGCAGGCCGGCTGGACGGAGGGGTCCGAGGCGCGACCGGAAACCTTCGCCCAGTACGCGAACATGCCCCAGCTGGTAACGGTTCCGCTTGACGCGAGCCACGTCGTCGCGTTCGGGGTGGCGGGAGCGGCGGCGGTGCCCGGTGTGGCTTCGGGTAGTTCGGTCTCGTACGCGAACGTGCGGCCCGACAGCACGATCCGGTTCACCGCCGGCACCAGCATGGTCAAGGAGCAGATCGTGCTGGACTCGCCGGCCGCCCCGGCGAGCTGGGTGTTCCCGCTTGACCTGACCGGGCTGCATGCGCAGTCCGGATCGGGCGGGATCGTCGAGTTCGCGGACGCTTCCGGCCGCGTCGTGGCCTACGTGCCTCCGGGGTTCATGTCCGACTCCAACATCGACCCGCACTCCGGTGACGGAGCAACGTCCTGGAACGTCAGCTATTCGCTCGTGACGTACGGCGGCCGGCAGGCGATCAAGGTGACGCTCGACTCGGCCTGGCTGCACAGCAGCGCCCGGGTATTCCCCGTGACGGTGGACCCGAGCGTCGCGGTTAACTCCGACGGGACCACCTACGTGCAGTACCCGGACACTAACGACTTCTCCGGTGACACCGAGATCCACGTGGGCACCTACGACGGCGGCAGCGACAAGGCGATGTCGTACCTGTCTTTCAGCGCCGTGGCCACGGCGCTGAAGAACGACACGGTGCTAGGTGCTCAGCTCGCTCTCTTCAACACATGGTCCTACAGCTGCTCCCCCCGTCCGGTGTATGTGTACCCGGTCACCTCGTCGTGGTCCATCACGGGCAACAAGAGCTGGCCCGGGCCATCCACGGGAGCCGCGATCGGACGCCGCTCGTTCGCGGCTGGCTGGGTGCCGTACGGTTCCACGATCTCGCCCTGCGCAGCCAGATGGGAGCCGATCAAGCTCGACCAGGCGGCCACGGACCTAATCGACGGATGGACGCACGGCACCGTGGCCGACGACGGGCTCGCCGTCGGCGCGTCGACCTCGGACAGCTACGCGTGGAAGAAGTTCGCCTCGCACGTCACCGGGACCGGAGACCCGTTCCTCGCGATCACCTACACGACCGACGGCGCGAGCTACGCACTGGCGTCCCGGCGGCCGATCACGCCGGTGGAGTCCGGCCAGAACGGCAAGTTCGCCATCAAGGTGACGAACACGGGGTCATCGACGTGGACGCCCACCAACGGGTACGAGATCTCCTACCGGGCGTATGACTCGGCCGGCCACAAGGTAGCGGACCACCCCGTGTTCACCGCGATGCCCTCGACGGTCGCGCCGGGGCAGACGGTGACGGTGGACGCCACGGTCGACGCGCTGAACCCCGGTGCTTACTCGCTCGATTTCGACATGTACTCGGCCGCGACCGGCTCGTCGCCGGTGTCCTTCTCCTCGCAGGGCATCGCGCCGTACGCGGTCGGCCTGTACATCCCGCAGCCGCCGCCCACGGTGACCGGCGTGTACCCGCCGCCCGGCTTTATCTCCACCACGCTGCGGCAGCAGTTGTCGGTCGCGGCCTCGACGGCGAGCGGCACGATCACCTACAGCTTCACGCTGACGTGCAAGCCGCTGGCCGGGCAGACCTGCGTAAAGGCCACGATCCCCTCCGGGAGCATTACCAAGGACTACTGGACCCCGCCCGTCGCGGACCTGCAATGGAACACGCCCTACCAGTGGTCCGTGACGACGACCGTCAGCGGCGCGTCGACGACCGTCAGCGGCATCTCCATCACCATGGAGGCGCTGCAGCCGGCCATCACCGCGGGCCTTGGCGGGACAAGCGGACGGGCCTACGACCCGCTGACCGGGAATTACACCACCAGCGCCACTGAAGCGGCCGTGGCCGGGGCCGGGATCCCGCTGGCGATCGCCCGCACCTACAACAGCATGGACCCGAGGACGACCGGCGCATTCGGCGCCGGCTGGTCGTCGGTCGTCGATGCGGCGCTGCGGCCGGATAACGACGGCTCGGCCAGCGTCCTGATCACCACGCCCGCCGGAAAGCAGCTCAGGTTCGGCCAGAACGGCAACGGAACCTACTCGCCCACGTTCGGCAGTTCCGACATCCTCGTGCACAACTCGGCTGGCACCTGGACGTTGCGTGACTCCACCGACACGCAGTACACCTTCACCTCCGCCGGCGTGATCGCTAAGATCACCGACCCGAACGGGCAGTCGCAGGTCTTCACGTCCAATTCCACCAACGAGGTGACGACGATCACCGACCCGGTGTCGGGGCGTGCGCTGACCCTGACGTGGGTGAAGCAGTCGGGGCAGTCAGCCCACGTGACGTCGGTGACGATCCCGGCACTGACCCCCGGCCAGTCCGGCTACACGTGGACGTACAACTACAGCGGCGACCAGCTGTCCAGCGTGTGCAGCCCGGGGCAGGGCTGCGCGTCGTGCCCGACCGGCTGCACGGCGTACAGCTACACCCCCGGGTCGGACTACCTGTCGTCGGTGCTCGACTCGGGGCCGCGCACGTACTGGCAGCTCGGCGAGGCGAGCGGGACGACGACGGCGGCGGACGAGGTGGACGCCAACCTGGGGACTACCGACGGCACCTACCACAACGTGACGCTCGGCGTGACGGGGCCGCTGGCAGGCAGCAGTGAGACGGCGGCCGGCTTCAACGGGACCAGTTCGTCGGTCTCGCTGCCAAACAACCTGATCGCCGCCAGCACCGACGAGGCGATCGGGCTGTGGTTCAAGGGCGCCAGCTCAACCGCCAGCGGCGTGCTGTTCTCCTATCAGGCCCAACCCCTGAGCAGCGCTACCGGCAATCACGAGCCGGTGCTGTACGTCGGCGTTAACGGGAAGCTGTACGGCGAGTTCTGGAACGGGTCGGTCGACCCGATTAGTACCACGACGTCGGTAGATGACGGCAAGTGGCACTATGTGGTGCTGTCCGCGAGCACCAGCACTCAGTCGATGTACCTGGACGGACAGCAGGTCGGGTTGGCCCTGAGCGGCCAGATCGACAACCTTAACTTGCCCGTGGACACGATCGGCGCCGGTTACTGGGCGAGCTGGCCGGAAAACACCACGACCGCTGTCGGTTACTTCGCCGGGGACATCGGTCAGGTCGCCGTCTACATGCACCCGCTCAGCCCGCTCGCCGCGGTCGCGCAGCACACGCTCGGCGCTACGGCGTCGGCCCAGCTGAGCCAGGTGACCTTGGCGTCCGGCAACGTCTACGAGCAGGCGAAATACGACACCGCGACGGACCGGGTCGAGAGCTACACCGACCCCAACGGGGGCCGGTGGGCGATCGGCCAGCCGCTCGCAACCGGGTACAAATCCGGTTCGGACGGTCTCGGCGTGGTGATGGAGCACATCCCCGTCACTGATCCGGCGGGTCGGCAGGCGACCTACAGCTACGACATGCTCGACGGGGGGCGCCTGGTCTCCTATAACAACGGCGCCGATCCGCCGATGGCCTACGGCTACGATGCGGCCGGCTTCCTGACCGCGGCGACCGACCAGGACGGCAACCTGGTCTGCTTCACCAACGACATTCACGGCAACATCCTGACCCGTACCTGGTATCCGGGTTCGACCGGAGGCGGTATCGGCGGCGGTATCGGCATTACCGCCACGTGCGGCGGGTCGACGTCCTCCAGCGCCACGTGCACAAGCAGCGGAGCGCCGTGCACCACGTTCTACGGCTACACCACGTTCGACGCAGCCAACCCGCTGAACCCGGACAACAACCTGGTGGCGTGGGTCAAGGACGGCAGGTCGGCGTCGAATGCCGATACCACCTACCAGACCTCGTACACGCACAACGCGGTCGGGCAAGTTACCTCCAAGACGACCCCGCCGACGAGCGACTTCCCGAGCGGCCGGAAGACCGGCTACGTGTACTCGGCCGGGACGGAGACCGCGTACGGCGGGTCGGGGACCGTCCCTGCGGACCTGCTGTTGTCGGTCACGACGCCCGGTGGCGCCGTGACGAAGTACCAGTACTACTCCAACGGCGACCTGGCCCAGGTGACCGAGCCGTCCGGGCGGTCGACCGTCTACACCTACGACGGGGTGGGCCGGCCGCTGACCAGCGTGGTGACCACGACCACCTTCCCCTCCGAGACCACCAACTACGCCTACAACGCGACCAACCAGCTCGCCACGGTCACGTATCCCGCCATCACCAACTCGGTGAGCACCGCGACGCACACACTGCAGGACTCCTATACCTACGACAGCGACGGCAACGTGCTGTCCAAGACCGAGTCCGACACAACCGGCACTGACGCGCCTCGGACGACCACCTACACCTATAACGATCACGGACAGGTCGCCACCGAGACCCAGCCGGCCGGGGCAACCGCCGGGGGCACCCCCCAGACCGGCGGCGCCTCAAGCGCCAGTCCTCAGGGCGCCACCACCAGCTATGACTATGATGCCTTCGGCAACGTCAGCGCCAAGACGGATCCGAACGGGAACGTCTTCCGGTACTCCTACAACGAGTACCAGAAACCCACTCAGGTCACGCTCTACACGAGTTCCACCGCGCAAGCCGCCCCGACTGCTTCGTGTTCCGCGCCGGCGGTGCAGGATGGGGACGGCGGCTGTGACCTGGTGCTCGCGTCGTACGGCTATGACCCGGCTGGGCTGCTCGCGTCGAAGACCGACGCGATGGGCCGGACGACCACGTACTCCTACGACACGGACCGGGAACTGAGCACCGCGACGACGACCGACCCGTCGACGTCGCCGACGACCGGCCGCCAGACCGGCTACTACTACGACGGAGCCGGGAACCGGATCGGGCAGACGGTCAGCGCGGTGAGCGGCGGCCTGCTCGGGACCACCACCACCACGATCGACACGGTTGACGCGGCGGACCGGCTGGCCAGCCAGGTGAATGACTACGGCACCGCGACGGGAGACCTGAACCGGAGCACCGCGTACGACTATGACGTCGACGGCCACGTCATCAAGCAGATCGTCAGTACCGCGGTCTCCGGGACCAACGGCACCCCGCCGCTGGGCTCGTCGTCGGTGACTGAGTACGGCTACGACACGGCGGGCAACCGGACAAGCCAGACCGTCGTCGACGGCACCACCAGCCTGGAGACCACCTGGACGTATGACCAGAACGGTCTTCCGCTCTCGATGACCACCCCGGCCGGGAACGCCACGGGTGCCACCGCGGCGAGCTACACCACGAACTACGCCTACGACCCGAACGGCAAGCTCGCCACGGTGACCGGCGTGCCGGCGCAGACCCAGACGTTCGCGGCGCAGACGCCGGCGAGCACGCGTCCCGTCTCCACCTACGGCTACGACACCTTCGGGGACCAGACCCAGGTCACCGACCCGAACGGAAACACCGCCGTCACCGGCTACGACGGGGACAGCCGGGTCAGCTCGGTCACGCAGCAGCCGTATACGCCCCCGGGTGCGACATCTCCGGTGGGTGGGACGACCGGCTACGCCTACGACGAGAACGGCAACCGGACTCAGGTGACGGATCCGGCGGGGAACGTCACCCAGTACGCCTACGATCCGCTCGGCGACGTGCTCTCGGTGACCGAACCCCAGTTGCCCGGCCAGTCCGTACCCGGGGTGTGGGAGTACGCCTACGACGCCAACGGCGAGCAACTGTCCGCGCAGGACCCGCTGGGCAACACCACCCACAAGACCTATGACTACTTCGGCGAGCCGGCCACCACGACCGACGCGATGACCAACACGACCAGCTACGCCTACGACTACCTCGGCGACACCACGAAGTCGACCACCCAGGACGGCGTCGTCAGCAGCGGCACCTACGACCACCTGGCTGAGCTGACCTCGACGGCGGACTCGTACGGCAACACCACCAGTTACCTGTACGACTACGCAGGCCGGCGCGTCCGGACGACCAGCCCGGACACCACCTACGCCCAGGACGGCTATGACCAGGCCGGGCAGCTGGTCTCGGTCGCGGACTACGGGGTGGCCGGATCGGGGCAGGCGCCGCAGTTGCGGTCGTCGTCGTTCGGCTATGACCCGAATGGCGACCTGACCTCGGCAACGGACTGGAATGGTAACACCGCTGCCTACGCCTACAGCGCTGCGGGCCAGCTGACCAGCGCGGTGCAGCCGGTCTCGTCCGCCGCGTCGATCACCACCAGCTACGGGTATGACCCGGGCGGGAACCAGACGTCGGTGACCGGCGGGAACGGGAACACCACCTGGACCACGTTCAACGCGTGGAACCTGCCGGAATCGGTGATCGAGCCGGCTACGGCCGCGGCGCCCGACGCGGCGAGCCGGACCTGGACGACGGCGTATGACGCGGACGGGCGCCCGGCGGCGGTTTCCCAGCCGGGTGGTATCACCCAGTCTTACGCCTATGACCCGCTGGGCGACCTGACGTCGAAGTCCGGGTCCGGGGCGGCAGCGTCGACCGCTGCCCAGGCGCTCGGCTATGACCTGGACGGCAGGCTGGTCTCGGCGACCGCGCCTGGCGGAACCGACGCCTTCACCTACAACGCCGACAGCCAGGTGACGGGGTCGTCGGGGCCGTCGGGCACGTCGGGATACACCTACAACGGCGATGGGCTGGTGGCCTCGGAGACCGGGCCGGGCGGGACGGCCTCTTACACCTATGACGCGGCGGGCCGGCTGGCCACGCTGGCCGACCCGCTGACCGGCGCCGCCCTTGCCTATGGCTATAACGCCGACAGCCAGCCTGCCTCGATCGGGTACTCGGTTGGTGGCGCGTCCGGTCCGGCGCAAGCGTTCACCTACGACGGCCTGCACCGGGTCGCCTCCGACACGCTGACCTCCAGCGCCGGCGCGGTGCTGGCGTCGGAGACCTACGGCTACGACGGCAACGGCAACCTGACCTCCCAGGCCACCGCCGGCCTGGCCGGCTCGACGACCACAACCTACGCCTACGACCAGGCGAACCGGCTGACGTCCTCGGCCTCAGGCGGGACCACCAGCCCGTATGCGTACGACAGCGACGGGAACCTGACCCAGGCGGCCGGCACGACGTATGCCTATAACGCCCAGGACCAGGTGACGTCCTCGACCGCGGCCGCGGGCACGACGGCCTACGGCTACACGCTGTCGGGTGCGCTGTCGTCGGTCACCGCGCCGGGCGGCACCGCGCAGGACTACACCGCCGACGCGTTCGGGGAGCTGGTCTCCGCTCCTGGCGGGATCGGCTACGGCTACGACGCGCTTGGCCGCCTGGTCACCCGCACCGCCGGGTCGGCCGCGACGTCGATGTCCTATCTCGGGGCCGGCAGCACGCTGGCGTCGGACGGGACCTATAGCTACAGCTATACCCCGGGCGGGGCGCTTGCCGCCTCGGCGGTGTCCGGCGGCACCGGTTATGCGGCGATGGGCGATGTGCACGGTGACCTGGCGGCTTCCTTCAGCCCGACGTCCTCGGCCAGCACGCTGGCGGGGTCGGCGACCTACAGCCCGTACGGGGCCGTGACCGGGGCCGGCTACCAGCCGGGCCTGGGCTACCAGGGTAACTGGACTGATCCGGCGACCGGGCAGGTCGACCTGAATGCCCGCTGGTATGACCCGTCGACCGGGTCGTTCGCCACCAACGACACGGTGGCGGGCAGCCCGCTGCCGGCCACGGCCGACGGGAACCCGTACGCGTACACGGCGGGGGATCCGCTGACGGAAACCGACCCGACCGGGCACTATGCCGGCCCGGCGGCGGTACTGGCGCCTGCCGTGGGCGTGGGCTGGGCGATAGCGGGCCCTTACGGGGCGCTGCTCATCCTTGGCTTTGGCGTTGGCTTTGGCGCCGGGTACGAGGCGGCGTCGATGCTGGACAGCGGCGGGTACGCGATGCCGGGGAACTCGTTCGGGCCGCTGATGTCGGCTATGGGCGGGTGGGCGGCCGAGAACCAGTACGCGCTGGCCGCGATCCAGGCGGCTGGCGGCCCGGCCCTGGCCACCGTGCCCTCGCGGTCGGCTGCGGCGGGCGGTACCGGCGGGTGGATCGATCCGTGCGCCCTTGGCTGCTACGCGCCGCCGCCGCCTCCGCCTCCGCCGCCGGACTGCTATGCGGGCCCGCACCCGACCTGTACCCCGGCGAAGGCGCCGCAGGCGCTGCGGACCGCGGTGACGATCACCCGGCACGTCCGTGACGTCACGAGCTACAAGCCGGCCTGCAGTAATGCCTGCGTGCGCGAGCGCCTGGGCCGGTCCCGCGGTCCCGTCATCCGGGCCGACCCGGGCGTCAACGGCGGCAACCTCAACGACCCGGTCACCGTCAACGTCGATGACCTCATCCGGCCCGTCAGCCAGCTGGGCGCGGTGCCCGCCCCGCAGGCCCCCGTGCCCGCCGACGGCGGCAACATCACCGAGACCGCCGCGGGCGGCGGCAGCAACATCCACGGAGGCGGAGGCGGAGGCCTCCCGCCCACCAGCAACGCCGGTGCCTGCGAACCCCAAGACAACAACGGCTTCTTCCCTTGGGCAGAGCAGAGTGGCATTCTCCGCGATGCTGCAGCTGGCAAGGGTAATTTTGGACTAGGTTCCGCGACAGCTGCCGACGCCGAGGCTTTGGGTCAAGCATGGGTCGGTGAAAATTTCCGGATAGCGAGCGATGGGAAGACGGTTATTAGCGAAAACGGCCAACGGCAATACTGGCCACCGAAAAATAAGCTAAATTTGGGTAAGTATCAGGCGAACTTCGAGCAACGAGTGCCCGGACAAGTCAGCAATCGGTGGTTCTCGAATGGTCACCTGGATATCGTGGACCCGCCATGCTAGCGGAACTGAAAAGGCTCCACAGCCCGGACGTCCTGGACTTGCCGGGCTGGGTTCCTGATACAGACGACTTCGCGATCTTGGTGCAGGTACTCGTCGGACTGCAGGGCTCGCCAGGAGAGGAGTCGTTCGATGTAACAGTCTGCAGCCCCGAGTGGATCGCACAGCGCGCCCGTGAGGAACGCATCTTCGACGGGAGACATCATCTGGTCGTCGCGCCATTCGACTATCAGAAGCTCTGGCAATACCTAACGAGATATGTGTCGTCCTGCGAAGGATCTACATGGCAGGAAATTGCCACGAAGCTTGGAAGACTGGGCCAGTGGGAGTTCGAAGATTACCGCCCATGGAAAGCAACGCCTTGACTCCTACTGAGCGATTTCCGCTGAGGACGGTGTGCCGGTTCATGGCCTGCCAGGTGCGGACCTGGGACTGGTCCCAGCTCAGGATGTCCTTCGCCGTCTTGAAAGTCACTTCCGCCGGCCAGTGCCGCCCTGCGATGGTGATGAAATAGGTCATCGTGGCCGGCCTGCCCCCCGGCGCCCAGCACAGGCAGAAGGTGTACGGGTTCTTCTCCCGGTCCAGGCGGCGGATCAGCAGGAACTCCCGCGGCCGGGCGGTGGCGATCATGGCCCAGTCGCCGTACCGGGGGCCCTTCGTCCCGTTCCCGCAGGACCGCCACTCGAACACGGCATCGCTTACCATCCCGTCAGCACGGACTGGATGAGTCCCGGCAGCGGTGGTGACGCGGTAGTCGCAGGGGATGATCTGTCACGTAGGCGAGCGACAGTTCCCGGAATGTCTCCCGGAACAGGCCGCTGCGGCCGTAGACCTAATGAGCTTCTTTCATCCTGAGTTGTCGCAGGGTCCGGCCCGGTTTGACAGGCCCGGCCGTGGTTCTTTCCGCTGGTTCCGGGAACTTTTCGAGCACCTCCGGGATACGGCCCTGCCGACGG
>Ga0066797_1000080_pt1 | contig 28455 bp, 27 predicted proteins | sample PersoiDNA2013193_FD_76335 | JGI IMG/M metagenome (GOLD analysis project Ga0066797, IMG submission 76335) | Permafrost soil microbial communities from the Arctic, to analyse light accelerated degradation of dissolved organic matter (DOM) -... | ecosystem: Environmental > Terrestrial > Soil >... | reverse complement strand
TCCCTGGCTCGTGATGATCCTGCCAAAGTGCACCACCCGCTCATCAACACGTTGCGCGCCCGCAATTTCGATGCCAGGATAGCACGTCGCCGTCGCCCCTTCCATGATTCCTGCAACGCCGAGCACGTGCGGCGCAGCACAGATCGCACCGACGTATTTGCCGCCGTCGTATGCCTCGCGTATGAGCTTCAATACGCGTTGATCACGTTCGAGGTTGATATAACCGGGGTTCCCCCCCGGAAGGACCACGGCGTCGTACGTCTTGACGTCGTCGATAGAAAGGTCCGTCATCACCTTGATGCCGTGACCGCCTTCTATAGGCGGAGGGGCTATACCCGCAAGGACGACCGATATGCCCGCACGACGAAGGACGTCAACGATGGTGACCGTCTCGATTTCCTCAAACCCGGGGGCAAGAAGGACAACTACATTCATAGGTCTCTCTCAGGCCTTCAGGCTCTTAAGCGTTGTTGACGCATATGACGGCACATGCACGCCTCTTTCACGTCCACATGCTTCGGCCGCTTTCGCCCTTTCAAACAATCATAATTAAAAAAGACAGTTGGCGATCACCCAGTTCGTATGACGGCAACACGATACGTGTCGCACAAAAAGATCGTGCCAGTTCGTCCATCTTTGTGCAGATCCTTCGTTCCTACAACCAATGCTATAAGTAAGGCCACCCACCCTCTGTCGAGGCAATGCGATGTTAGAGCTTATAGTTCAGGAGATTCGAGGGACATGCCCGGTGCATTCAAAGGGGGACCGTATCGTCATTAGCGGGCCCAATATCGTATTAGCGGAAAGCGACGCACTCTGCACCCACGCGCTCTCAACCCTTCTCCACTACACGACCGTCCTCGAACACGCGTGGCGCCCTGTTGAGCTCGGCCTGACGACGCCCGAAGACCCGGGGCCGCCGTATACGAAAGGCGGAACGGTCATCTTTAGGTGCCAGCGAATAACGGGCAAATAAGAGTGCGTCGGGGCACGTATGTCTCGGGCGCCGAACTGATGTTTCACCGTCTGCCACCGTTGAAATGACGTATAAACTGGGGCTTCGTGTTGCTTAATCGACGGATGGACATCATTATTTGACGGCGTTCTTCAATTTTTCGGCAGATTTCGGGCTCGCGACTGCGTGGCAGCATTAGAAAGGAAAACGTTTAATTGTTCTATGCACACTTACTCCTACCTCGTGTGTGGGGGGAAGCAGTGCACATGACGTCGCGAAAGTTACAAGCAGTGCTCGCCGCGGCTATCGTAGCCACCGTTCTCACCAGCGGCTGTCTGTCTTCACTTACGTCACGCTCCTCACCTACAGCCACGCCGCAGAATCTTTCCGTATCGTACGATGCTTCCTTCGTGCTGAGCGGCTGGCATGCTATTAGTAAATTCACTCAAGTTACCCCCAAAACTTATGTGGGCACTTATGCAGACGAAAAAGGGCAAAGTTGGAATTTCACGGTCCAACTTTTTTCAGCAGAAAACACTTCATACGGCAGGTATTTCGAACTCATGAAAAAGAAGAGTGACGAGGGGTACGTCAAAACGAACGAATCGAAGATAGCGCTCGGAACCGGTCAAACTGTCTTTGGGAGAATTGACGAGAAATGGTACGGCTACAAAGCAAGCGATTCAGAAAACCCCGCATTATATGCGTTGCTCTTTGGATATGATGAAAACGCTGCAAGCTGGGTGGTAGCAACGGTTGCAAGCGGAGCGATCATCACAACAAAGACGACTACTGCGTTATCTTGACTGTTCGTGTAAATATTAAAAAAACGCCGACTTAATACGGGGGAGAAAATAATAGGAGTGAGTGCAGCGCTTTCACCTCAGTGCAGACCTCGTGCGATTAACGCAGCACGTTCAGACCCGTATCGGCGTGATACGTTCCTCAACTAGTAAGCGTAACCGGATTCTTGCCACCCATACGTGTCGTTACGACTCATCCACGTCCGGATCTTCGCGACTATAAGATAAACGTGGTTCCGCGCCCGCTCCGGGATTGTAACGTCATACATCCTATCCTGGAGGTATTGAAATGCCTCACCGCTGTGAGAGCACCTCTGCATAAGCTTTTCAGCAGCGTTTTCCGCTCGCTTGCCCGACAGGTCGCCGAGTTCAAAGAGCAACGCGTCCATTTCTGCTAAGTCGTTAAGCATCACAACAAGGTTAAAACCGCTTAAAATAACGGTTTGGTAAGCGCAGCGCGAAAGTAATTACTCACAAGGGACTTTCACCCGCTTCACCACACAACTTCCTTGAAATGTGTTTTGTTAAGAAAGCTTCGGACAACTCATTGAATCAAGCACGCTTCTCAAACGCTACGCCTGTTACAGAGTTTCAGTGCGTAGCCCCCTATGATTATGATGACTCGAAGCCACCAAAATATCGCTTGACAAACTGGTCTGCTTCTTCGTCTTGCGGTTCAAAAAGAATTCCTTTATCCCCAGGAAACGGCACGCGGTGATCATGTTCCCAAGACAGGATTGCCGGTGGAATGCCGTCTGGATATGCGTCACACGTCGCTCCGGGAAAGACGACGTCGCGAAAGTGCTTGCATAACGAGCAAATTGGAGTTGCGAGTAAGGTCATGGATGATCGCTCATCTTAACGTCGACCAGCGGCTAAAAACTTTGGATGCCCTTGCATACGTTGAGAGCGAAAGACCGTGAAGCGTAATCTTCTGCTGCTAAGCGAGCTTTCCGTCACTCATACATACAAGTTGCGCCTAGAGCACTGCTGAAGGTCGCGTCTAATCTTTAGAGGATTTTTTATATAGCTAGGATGGTTATAAGGCAGCAGGTGTTAACGTGATTAATTTGTGGAAATCGCTTCCTACCGGCCCCAACCCGCCCGACGTTGTGTATGCGCTTATCGAGGTGCCAAAGGGGTCGCAGAACAAGTACGAATATGAGAAAGAGATTGGTATCTTTGCAGTTGACCGAGTGCTTTATTCGCCGGTGCACTATCCAACAGATTACGGGCTCATTCCCCAGACGTACTACGATGATGGGGACCCTCTGGACGTCATGGTGATAATAGACGAACCAACCTTCCCTGGTTGCCTCATTGCGGTCAGACCAATCGGCTTGATGAAGATGATCGATAGCGGCGATAATGATGACAAGGTCCTAGCAGTACCCGACAAAGACCCGATGTACGCGGAGGTCAAAGACCTCAACGACTTACCGCCTCACAAGATGAAGGCGATCGGACACTTTTTCAAGGTCTATAAAGAGCTTGAAGGAAAGAAAACTGAAGTAGTTGGGTGGGAAGGAGCAGAGAGCGCTAAGAAAGCAATAATACATTCAATAGAACTCTATAACGATAAATTCGGTTGATTAATTTCTCGGCGTCTATAAGCTCGCAAATCTAAGGTTTATTCACGAACCGCAAGACTCAAAGCTTGGATCTGGCTCGAGGATCTCAGATTTTTTAGATCATACAGCGCGCTGGGCCATGCCTATTGTTAAGATTTCACCGTACTAAGACTATGCAGCGAGACAGGTGATTATGGATATTACACAGCTTATACAGGCAATCATCCTCGGGATTGTACAGGGCGTCACGGAGTGGCTCCCCATAAGCAGCAAGGCGATGGTCTCGCTCGTTATGATAAAATTCTTCAACGCTGATGTCACCCTCTCTGAGGCCGTCTACTATGCTATCTGGCTTCACCTTGGAACGCTCTTTGCGGTCATACTTTTTTATAGGGTCCAAGTCGTACAAATCGTCAGAAACCTTCCCCACTACTTCTCCAACGTGCGCTCCCCGAGTGCCTATAACCGGCTTACGACGTTCTTGATCATCGCGACGTTTTTTACCGGACTCATCGGCGCTCCGCTGATCGTCTTTGGATTGGACAAAATCCACATCACTGGTAGCGTTGCCTTTTTCTTCATCGGTGTCCTGCTCATCGTGACGGGCATCTTCCAAAAGTACGCTCGAAGAACGGTGAGTGCGAACAAGAGTATGTCAGTTAAGGATGCGTTGCTCGTCGGTGTCATTCAGGGATTTGCCGCGCTCCCCGGACTAAGTCGATCGGGTCTCACTATTTCCACTTTGCTGCTACGTCGCTACGCGCCGACAGACGCACTCAATCTCAGCTTCCTTCTCTATATCCCCGCCGTCATCGGCGCTGAGATCGGTTTGCAGATTTTAAAGGGGGGTATTTATTATAACGCGTATGCGCTCCTAGCTGTCGTCGTCGCCTTCGCCTTTGGATTGCTGACAATAAACGTCCTTCTTAAGATCGCCGAACGCATTGATTTCAGCTACTTTGCGATTTTTATCGGCGTTCTTTGCACACTGGCTATATTTGTGCCGATAAATTGAAGGTCGTAGTTTCGCGACACAGACTCAACTTTGAGAGCAATGCAACATGTTTCTTGCCGTTTACGGCTTCATAACACGCTTGCCACAGCCGCCCTAACGATAACAAGTCGATGAATTCGTTCTTTTCACTTCGCGATGCTTCTTGTTCGGCGCGATTTTAGCCTCTTCGTGCTCGCTTCTGCAAGTTACGCGGTCTTGGCTACGCCTCGCGTTAGGCTCGCCGTAGCTCGCGCGTCCAGCTGCAAAATTCAATGTATTTTGAGGTAAAGAACACTTCGGTCTCGTTGAAGTCGACCGCTTAGACTCGCGTTCATCGAGTTTGCCACGGTCGAGCTTACCTTTGTGCAGATAAGGAGCACGGGATTTCACGTCGTAAGAATGTAGCGCTACTTGAATTTTGGCGGTGCGCAATATACTCAGCGCCTGGGTGTGCTTGTGCTGGTCTGCAGAGCAGACTCGTCATACCGTAGGAGTTCTTCGTAGATTTCTACCAAGTTCTCAGTCAGATTGTCCCAGGAATATCGTGCAACCATGTGCCTCGTTTCAACTGTCGGTCTTCCGTTCTTTATAGCGTCCAGAATCCGAGGCATGTGTTCCACGTGTTCGGCGAAGAAGAGGCCGGAGCCTTCGCCGAATATGCTTGCGAGGGCCCCAAAGCGCGTCGTGACGACGGGTAGATTGCAAGCCATCGCTTCTAGGACAGAGAGGGGCGACTCAATACATCTCTAACAGGCTCAACAAAGACTAAAAGATTACCTCGGCAATAACTTCTTTATATGACAATAGCACGTCGTTTCGTTGCGCGCTCGAATGAAATAACAGGTTTTACGTGTTAAAGGTGCGTTGAAAGGCGTGCGTCTGTGTTGGCGAGCTTGACATCCGAGTAGATTTAATACTGCGTGAGACTTTGAGGTTTGCCGGACAGCATTAACAGATCGAACGCGACGCCGGTGAACTTGCGAGAAGCGCGCGCGAAAGAGCCTCCTGCCGCGAATTAGGATGACCCTGAAAACGAAAACCGTACGCAGCATTGGCTGGTCTGCGACCTCTCAAGTAGCTCGACTGCTGACGCAAATACTGATTTCTGCGATCTTGGCGAGATTACTGACCCCTAACGATTTTGGACTGATGGCCATGATAGTCGTGTTCTCGAGTTTTGTGGCTATATTTTCAGATTTTGGATTGTCATCCGCCATAGTACAAAGAAAAGAGGTTACTGATGGGGCGTTATCTTCCATTTTTTGGATAGGTCTCGGCCTAGGCGCGTTGCTGACGACAGCATTTGCAGTTTCTGCGCCTTTGGTAGCTGCGTTCTATTCTGAGCCGAGACTAACGCCCCTTATCGTGTTTATTTCCACGACCTTTTTCATCTCTTCATTTGGCTACGTGCCGAGCGCGCTGCTTACAAAGAGCATGAATTTCAAAGCTATCGCGATCATCGGCATCTGCAGCATTGGAATAGCTGGCCCTATATCAGTTTTTTTGGCTCTCTCCGGATACGGAGTTTGGAGTTTGGCTTGGAACACGGTGCTCTCTGCTACTATTACAGTCGTTTTTACTTGGATTTACTCTCGATGGGTTCCGCATTTTTCGCTTCGCTTCGGACAGGTGAAAGGGTTGTTAAGGTTTGGAATGAACCTCACAGGAAACAGTTTCCTTGGCTATTTTCAGCGCAACCTAGACAATCTCCTCATTGGGAGGTTTCTTGGCGCGACTCCGCTCGGCTTCTACAACTTGGCTTATACCTTGCTCCTCCTTCCGTTGGGCAACGTCTCCGATGTCGTCGGGCGCGTCATGTTTCCCGCACTTTCAGTAATCCAGCACGACAAACAGAAGGTGCGCGAAGCTTATGTTGACGCTAACCGGTACATTGCAGCCGTGTCCTTCCCTACGATGACATGGCTGCTTGTCACGGCACCTGAGCTTATCCGAGTGGTTTACGGTTCAAAATGGATTAGCGCGATTGTGCTGGTTCAGATTCTGTCTCTAGCAGCAATAGAACAGTCAATCGGGGCAAACGTAGGTTGGATATTCCTATCGCAGGGCAGGACCGACGTTTTGTTCAAGTTGAGCATCTTCACGACCATTGTAGTCGCTATTGCCTTTGCCGTCGGACTTCGTGGCGGTGTCGAGGGGGTTGCAATCGCGTACACGATAGCATCATACTTGTTGGCTTACCCTGTTTTTGCAGTTGCATTTCGATTGGTAGACCTGAAAGTGCGGCACTTCTTGGCAAAGCTACGGCCGATTATATTGGCAACGATTGCGTTCGGGATAATCGCGTTTCTCCTTCGGGCCTCTCTCGAGAGACTCGGTAACATGCAGGACGTGACTATCATAGTCATCGTGACCGCTGCAAGCCTGTTGAGCTACTCATTCTTCGTTTTTGTATTGGATAGGAGGCTCTTCACCGAGACGATGACACTTCTACGCGAGTTGAGACCAAGTCACAGCGATTAGACGTAAACGAAACAGAATGAATACAAATAGGCAACAACAAACGGCTCGGTCTGTCGGAAGAGGGGTTTGCTGGATGCTGGTCAGTGCAGGGTCTTCCAAACTTTGGCATCCTTATCGTCTAAATAGATTTTGAGTTCTTTAGAGCTTATTGGTGTTCTTTTTCTTGTTATTGGGTTCGCTTAGTTTGAAATGAAACCTAATCGCCCTCTTTTTTCGATTGATAGACGTGCGGGCAAAACAGTCGCAGCGAAGCTTGCTGAGCTATTCACTGGCACTCAAAAGTCAGCTATGACGATTTATGGATTCAATTAAACGCCGCGTGCTTTCCTCCCACGTGAACTCTGCGATTCGGTCTCTTCCTGCACGCGCAATTTTGACTCTCAGTTCTTCGTCCGACAGCAGCCGAAGAACATTGTTCGCCAAGGATGCAAAATCATCGGGCGCTGATACCAACGCAGTTTTTGCGTGCTCAGCATAGTCGCGGTTTCCTCCACAATCGGTTGTTGCAACGGCACATCCGCATGCCATCGCTTCGGCTGGTGGTAGGGCAAAGCCTTCCGCGGCGCTGCTGCAAAGGTAGATCGACGCTGAGTTGTATAATTTGATGAGCTCGCCGTCACTTACAGAGCCATAGTATTCGATCCACGGAGGCGGCGGCGCAGGTTTCTGTTCGAGGGGGCCAAACAGACTTGCTTTGAGGTTGGGGACGGCTTCTTTACACTTTGATAATACGGATAAGCCCAATTGAGATCGCTTATACGGCACCGCAGAATACAACATGATAACCCTTTTCGCTCGTCCGCGTATACCGTTTGTGATGCGAAAACGGTCGTGATCGACGGCGATCGGTATCGCTTCAACTTCTTCTTCAGGTGCGCCCGATTGTAAAACGAGTTCGGCTAGCCAGTCAGAAATAGCAATTTTTTTGAGGGGCAAGCGCCAAGTTTGTTCTAACTCATATTTGTCGCCCAGCCACGGCGCAAAATCCATCACAAGATAAAACTTCGCTCCTTTCTCCCTAGGACATTCACTTACGTTCAAAGCGGTTTGCCAAGCTGTTGCAAAAATAGCATCTGCGTTAGGAACGCGACATGCTTCTAGATCAGTTGCCCTCACCAGCTTTATGTCCCTGTGTAGACCGTACCAGGTGATCTTGGGTGTTCTAAGCTTGTAACCGAGTTGCGCTCGGTGACGGTCTAGCCACGAACGAAGCGCGAGTGGGGGGCGGTGAGAATAGGGCCTTAGGGGCTCCTGCAGATAAACGATTGTCGCCGCATGCCCATTGCGAACGAGGTGGTTGGCGTATTCGTAGACCACTTTATGTCCCCCTGTCGGATAGTCACCATAGGGAGGAAGCACAAATGTGATCTTCACGTTAGTACCTTTGTTGCGCTGCGCATTGCAGCGGTCTGCGCAAAACTATGTAGTCAAGCGACGTAAAAAGCGTCTCACGGAGCTCATCCTTGCCAATTGTTGTTTGGCGGAGTCGTCCTTGTTGCCTTGCTGCATCGTCCACGATCCAGACATTGGCGTCTCTCCGACGATTGCTATAGCCACTTTCGGTTGTCACGAGTCGTCCCTCTCCGCATTTAAAGCCGTTTTAGCAAACCTAAAGTCGGCCTGCATGTTAACTACAGGCAGCCCTTACTACTGAAGTCATAAGTCACGATAACGTTGAGGTCTCCCTTCAAGCGAACATCCATCTTTATACTAGGGTGTGGGATATTAACGTGTCGAACCAGGCTCATGAGCGATAGGAGCTATTTGGCACCTAATTTTGATGCCGATTGCCAATGATAGCACGACTAGAGAAACTATGCCAAAAATGATGCTGCTACACATTCCTTACAGCATACGGCTGGTGTGAGTGCTAAGTTCGAATGCACTTTCCGAGCTGCAAATTAGGCGATTTCACGTTGAGCGAGTCCATCAAATACCGCTTTGCAGGATGTTTTTATTGAGTCAAAATCCTTCTGTCGCAAGAAATCTCGGCATTGGAAAACAAACTCATACAAGAAAAACCGGAGTAAGAACGTGAAGTATTGCCTCTTTAAAGCATTCCTCCTCATAAACCAAAATCTATTTCTAATGAGGTAGTATATGTTGGGAGCTCCCCCGCTTGACGCACCATATTTGTGCCAAATCTTAGCTTGTGGAATATAAACCGAGGTATATCCCGCGTTGCAGCCCCGATAGCACCAATCTACGTCTTCCCAGTAGGTGAAGAACTTTGAATCTAACAGTCCGATTTCAGTCACTACTCGTGTCTTCACTAATAGACAGGCTCCAATGACGTAATCTACTAGCCGCACCTGATCATATTGCCCGCTGTCAATTTCATTCTCCCCGACATGCCAGACTCTCCCTGTCCACATAGAAAGCTTGGTGCCTGCACCGTTGATTCGATCTCTTCTTCCTCGGCCATCATTGTCATAGAAATAGATTTTTGGTCCAGCAAAGCCGACACGGGGATCCAGCTCTGCCACGTTTGTCAGCTCGTCCAGGAACCGTGGGTCCACAATCGTGTCATTGTTAAGGAGCAGAACATACTCCGTGTTCTCTTGCAGCGCTGTACGAATCCCGACGTTATACCCTTCACCAAATCCGAGGTTCTCCTGATTTTCAATGACTTTGATTTCCGGATAGCGAGCCTTTAACTGCTCGACTGAATCGTCAGTCGAACCGTTATCTACAACAATGACCTCGTAGTTGGGGTAAGAGATGTGATTCAAGGATTCTAAGCATTCAACCGTATCTTCCTTGCCGTTCCAATTCAAAACAATAATTAAAACCGTTGGCAGGTCGTTGTGGCCCAATACAGATGCCAATTTTAGTTCACCCCGAACCTCTCCAGCCGGCTGTTCTCTTTGTTTGATGATTGTCACATTCGATCACTCATCAACATTCACTGTTGCATTGAGAAGCGTAAGACCATAGGGATTGTTAAATTTGCTGTTATGAAAACGGTGATGAGTCGTACATCTTGAGGAGATTCTGCTTCTCAACTGAGTTCCTTTATTCCTCAAGCGGACTGACACCCGCAATCTAGTTTCGCTTTTTGACGTGTGGAAAGCGCTCAGGATACTTCTATAAAGTGGCCTCTCTGGAGCTTCTCACCCTCGCAGCAAGTCTGCCACAGCGTTGCGATGCATTGTTTAAGTATTTTGTTCTAGTGTCGGCGATGTTCTTGATCTTCACGTTCGCCAACCTCAACTGTTGCTATCTCACGCTGCCCCGCTAATACGATGTTACGAGGAGAGCCTCTCGTCTGAATGCATCCGCTGTGACAAAGACGAGATCGCTTTTTCCTTTTAGGCCTTTGTGTTGTTGTCTCAGATTCGAGCGAGACAGCGGCGAACTGCTCACAATAAGGTCGACCTCATTAAAACAATCGTAGGCAGAGCACTTCGAACGCATCTTGGATATGATGGCTGAATCGAAGGACTATCTAGTATAAACTAACAAAACTACGGCTTTAACGGTAGAAGCAAAGCTTTAATAATCAAATCGTTACTCTTACGACGTCAACCGACTTTGAGAACCGGTAACGCGATGAAGATTTCCGTATTGGCACCTTTTCCAAAATACAAAGATGGGATTCCGAGAGCCATAGAAGAGCTGATTTCAAAGCTCTGTGAGGCAGACGACGTAGAATCAGTTTCAGTCATAGCAGCAAAAAAAGAGAAAGACTTTGTTAGCCCTTCTCTTTTGAGGAACAAAAAAGTTTCTCTGTTCGTTGTGCGCTCATTCCTCGTTCCGTGGACATTGCTACGGACTATTAAGTTATACAAGACAAGTGATGTTTTAATCCTCTTCGGGTTCCCGTGTTATACCTTCGATCCGTCTTCGCTTCTATTTTTTTTCCAGCTTCTCGTCAAGTTCGGTATTTTGCCTACGGCAAAATGGGTCCAAATGCTGTACGACTTCGTTTTCTATACGTGTCCTGAGGACCAAGATGTCGCACTCAAAGAAACTACGCTTTATAAGGTTTGGAAGAAGTACTTTGTCTATATTCCTGTGCGATACGTCGCTATATCTGAATCGACCAAGAAGGAAGCGATGCGCTATTGGGGTCCAGGAACGGCCGAAATCACAGTGATCCATCTGGGCTCCTTCGTAACCCCGAAAAGTCCCCGCACTCACTTCGGGAGTAAGAAAATACTAACAGTGTCTGATATCTCCCCTCGCAAAAACCAACTGCGATTGATACAAGCGTTTGAACTCGTTCATAGAGCAAATCCAAGCAGTAACGCAGAGTTGACGATCGTAGGTTATTTAAGAAAAGATATCCCCGAGTTCGAATCAACCCTGCACGACATTCGAAGGCGCAATAAGGGAATAAACATAAAACTAGCCGGCTACCTGGCCGACTCCGAGGTGCTGTCGCTCTACGAAGAGGCCGACGTCTTCGTTTATCCCTCGCTCTACGAAGGGTTTGGACTCCCGGTACTTGAAGCGATGGCGTGTGGATGTCCGGTAATAGCCTCCAACGTCTCCTCATTACCCGAAGTGGTCGGAGAGGCAGGCCTTCTCGTCGATCCCTACGACGTTAAAGCGCTCGCGCAGGCGATGCTCACTGTACTCGAGGACGACGAATTGAAAAGAGAGATGAGCCGAAAAGGCATAGCACAAGCCCAGAAGTTCTCTTGGGAGAAGGCCGGCGCGGAGTTGCTGGCCGTTTGCCGAGAAGTAGCGGAGGGGGGTGAGCCAACCTAAGGGATCCAATTAACAGTTCTTCTATTTCTCGTGCACCAAAACGATTTATGGCTTATTGTTCGGACATCTGCGCGGCCAATCATCTGAATTGTCTTCATATGCGCCTAGTCGGGCTTGTCCCTTCCCCTGGTTACATATAATCCCTTTTCACTCTTTTTCCTTTGCTAGGATCTTATCGTACTGGAGATCTCCAGCAGGAATCGGCCTCTTCACCTCATCAGGATAGCCGAATGAGATAATGGATTGCACCAAGAAATCCTCAGGTAGACCAAGCACCTGCTTAACATAATCCTCAGAGGTCAGATTGCTGCTATGCCCTCTCTTTCTAATTTGGATCCAGCAGGAGCCGAGGCCCAGGCTGGAGCCGACAAGCTGGAGGATTATGGAGGCAATGGAGCAGTCCTCCCCCAGACATCCGACTCTTCCCTGACGGCAGTGACAACTACGCCCAGAGCTGCCCCTTTCAGGAAGCTGCTGCCGCTCTCTTTAGCTCGGGAAAGCCCCTCCAGCAATGCTTTATCGGTGATGAAGATAAACCGCCAGGGATTGATGCCGCGAGAGGAAGGAGAGCGAAGAGCAGCCTCCTTGAGCAGTTCGATCTTTTCCTTTTCTATCTCCCGATCCTTGTATCTTCTGATGCTGCGTCTACTTCTCAATATGTCGAGCATAGTGATCATCCTGTTAGCCGCTAACTCTGTCAAAATCGCTCTTGATGCTCCTGGCAGCCAGCATTCCCGTAGAAAATGCCGCTTGCAGATTATAGCCCCCCGTATCGCCATCCACATCCAAAACCTCGCCCACCAGGTATAGTCCTTTGACCAGTCTGGACTGCATGGTTTTGGGATCGACCTCAGCGGTTTCCACTCCACCTCTGGTGCACATGGCCAGGTTAAAGCCACAAACATCGGATACGACCAGAGGTAGACCTGTCAGATTATCAATCAATCGATTTCGCATCTTTCGGGTCATTTGAGCCATTTGCAGGTCAGAGGCAATCCCTGAGAGCTCCAGCAATCTCTTTGTCAAACGGGGAGAGAGCGGCACACCAGGAGGCACAAAGTTAGGCAGACTTGCCAACACAGACCGTAAGCTCCTTCCACCATCACGCCGTGCCCTTTCCACGAGCCATTCCTCCAGTGCCTCTCGTCTGTCCTCCGGCACAAAAGAGAGCTTAATTACGTCTTCTGCTCTGATATATCTGGATAGGTCCAAAATTCCTGGGCCCGAGAGTCCATCATGGGTGAATAGAATATCGCCCCGATGTTCTTTGATTTTTGCATGGCGATAGAGCGAGATCTTCATATCCGAAAACGAGAGACCGGCCAGCTCAGTGAAAGGATATTCCTTTATGAAAATAGGGGTTAGAGCCGGACCGATCTCAGATATGCTGTGGCCAAGGATGCCGGCAAACCTGTAGCCGTCTCCGCTCGATCCGGTGGCTGGATAGGAGCATCCCCCTGTGGCTATCACCAACAGCTTGGAGTGATAGCTGCCACCAACACAGCCCACAAAAAAACCATCCTCCCTTCTGGTTATGGACTTGACAGCCTGACTGCACTTGATGACTACCCCCAATTCCTGGCATTGCAGGGTCAAGATATCCAGCACATCCCTTGCCTGCATAGTGTCCGGGAATATCTTACCTTCCCTTTCTTGGACCATGCCCAGCCCCAGGTCTTCGAAGAAGGAAATGAGATCGCGGTTCGTAAAGCCGAGAAGAGCCGGGCGCAGGAACCTGCCATGATTTCCATAGTGGTCAAGAAAGTCCTGAATATCTCCATCGTGAGTTATATTGCAGCGGCCACAGCCTGATATCAGGAGCTTATGCCCTGGTGAACTCTTTCTTTCCATAATCAATATCTTTTTACCATTCTGCATGGAGTTTATAGCGCAAAAAAGCCCAGAAGGCCCGGCTCCGACAATAATCAGATCGTAGTCTTCGGGTCCAGGCAAAAGCTCATCCTTCTCGCCGGTTTCAAGTACATCCTCCGAGTTAGCCCGGATTTTTTTATGAAATTTTGCCAAAGGAACCACTCTACATCTATTATTGCCAAACTAATCGGTAAAAGGCTTTAGGAGTCGCTTATATAGCTCTGTGAGTTCTATGGAAATATCAGATCTGAGGTGCAATATGCTAAAGATCCCCCCTTATCTTGGAATCACAGTTCCTTAAAAAAAATACACCATATCTGGACTCCTATAGATAATAAAGTCCCGTGCGGATCACTGAACGCGGCGTGGCGCGTTTTTTACAGTTCGGGGTTACTGCCCCCCTTTTGATATTTCGAGCCGGGTTTCAAACGGGATGCCAACGTATTTACAGTACTGCGAGTCTAAACTCTGCTGACAGGACTATAAGCTTGTGCGCTTTCGGCCTGTTTTGATGAGGGCATTTGTCCAGCTCTGCAGCGGACTGCCAAACGATGTCTATTAACGAAGCGACTTTATAAAAATCACAAGCGGTCACCGCTCGACGGTAGGAGATGGGAACTCCAAATAGCAATGAACTCAGATTTGCAGCTACTAATCTTTCACGACTCACTCGACGTGTTAGGCGGCGGAGAAAAAGTCGTTGCGACAGTAGCTAAGGCATTTGACGCGCGAATCGCTGCAGCGAATGTGGATCCAGAAGTCATTGGAGAATTAGGCATCGACCAGGACGTCATCTATGACTTAGGTAAAATAGGTGACCGTGCCCCGATAGGTCCAATTAAATCAAGCTTGCTGTTCCGAAAGGTACGTTTTCCAGGATTTGACAAGTATCTTTTAAGCGGATTTTGGTCACTTTACGCGGCTTACAATCACAAGCCTAACGTAACTTACTGTTATTCCCCTCGAAGGGATTTCTATGACCTGAAACACTTCAATATCGCCCGTCAGTCAAACTTGGCGAAGAAAGCAGTTGCGTGGAGTTGGACAACGACGCATAGTTATTTTGACAGAAACGCTATCAAACAGGTTGACAAGATATTGACGTTGAGCCGCACGGTTCAAAAACGGATAACACAATATTACAATAGGGATTCTACAGTCATTTACCCGCCGGTCCCAACAGAACGTTACTATACGAAAGAGTTTGGCGATTTCTGGTTATCAGTAAACAGATTATATCCTGAGAAACGAGTCGATTTACAGATAAAAGCTTTCGAAAACTTGCCCGACGAAAATCTGCTAATCGTGGGCGGATACTCTCATCGCGACAAGGGGCTAGTCGCATATCATAAAATGTTTGAAGATCTACCTCCAAACGTGAAGATCCTCGGGATAATTCCAGAAAAGCGCTTATTGGATCTGTATGCAACATGCAAAGGAGTGATATATACTCCCATTGACGAGGATTTCGGCTTGGTTCCTGTTGAGGCACAAGCCAGCGGAAAAGCCGTCGTTGGTGTAAATGAAGGAGCACTAAAAGAAACCGTTATCAACGGCCAAACAGGCTTCTTAGTGGACGCACATCCGGAATCATTGAAAAAAGCAATACTGCTAGTTTCAGAAGAACCGGAACGATATAAAAAAGCGTGTAAGAAGAATGCGAGCAGATTCGATGAGCATATATTCATTGAAAGCATGCGCCAGACTCTTTATGCTGAAGAATAAAAAGTGGGCGTTGCTCTTCGGACGTAAAAAACGTGCACGCTTGGATTCTCCCGCCCATTTGAAGCTAATGTGATTGGCAATGCGTGCCACAGAACGAGTCTCGAGAATGTGTCCATTTTCAAGCGCTGAATCAACGGCACAGTAATTGGTCTGCCAGTCAAGCGCGACATGATATCATATTTGATGGATTGCCCGCCTATCAACGCATTCTGCCAACTGAATCAAGTTCTGCTTTGCTTCGCTTGATTTAAGCGGTCGCAAGCTGTCCACGGCTTCGCCGACGAATTCTTTCGCCATCTCGAAAAGGTATTCTTTTTGGGAGTGATGCGTGTCCTGCAGATCAAGCTCAATCGTTCGGCTTTGCTCCCAATCAGTGATGTCATCGTGGATTTGATAAGCAACGCCAAAGGCTCGTGCATAGGCAGCTAGCGCGCTGAGATCTGCAGCCGTCGCTCCACCGATAAGTGCCCCTATGGTCGCCGCGGCCTCAAAGAGCGAGGCCGTTTTTTTCAACACGATGCGCTTGTATACCTCTGGAGGCACCGTTTCATTCGTCTCGCCGACAAGTCGTTCGATTAGTTCGCCCTCGCACATCTGTGCTGTCGCTGTGGCCAGCGCGCTCATGATACGGGGATCTGAATATCGCGCTGCTATGCTCAAGATCATTGAGAGGATAAAATCAGCACTCAAAAGCGCCATCTCTTGGCCATACTTCGCGTGAAACGCCGTGGCGTCACGTCGTACTTCATCTCCATCGATAATGTCGTCGTGGATGAGCGACTCCATATGCGCTAACTCGACGGCAACAGCGGCAGGAAGAGGCTCGTCATCTCGCGCACGCACGCTGTCATATGCAATCAGGAGGAGGATTGGCCGCAGGCGCTTACCTCCAGTGAACGCGTCCTTAAACGGAGCAAAGAAAGGAGACTCGCGTCGCTGAGATAACTCTTTTTGCAACGCGATGTCTACTTGGACCCGGTAAGAATCAATTTTTGTTGAAAAATTGTCCGTAGGAGGGTCCGACGTAATTCTTTGCATCTGTTCCTCGTTTTAAGATGAGTCCGATCGTAAATAAACCTAGCTTCATCGATCAACCCCGATGCGACCGATCGTCAGACATCAATTCGAAACGAGCATTTCTGACGAGAGAATTGCGGGTTTACTGGCTCAATCCGCCGCCTATTCTACATCATTATTATGGATGAAGCATGACGGGTCTTCGTTGAGATAATCGCCGGTAACCGCCCACGTCCTTCCTCGACACCCCCCACACAAACGCCTGTACACACAGTCACCGCAGCGTCCTTTGAGACGCGTCTCACGCTCCCTCAGGTGCTCAAAGACCTGAGATTCTGTCCAGATACGCCTAAAAGGCGTCTCGCGCACATTCCCGCACGATACCTCGATGAAGGGGCGCGGCCAGACGTCTCCGTTTGGTTTGACATAAACAAAGCCACGTCCTGCCGAACAACCGTGAAAGACGGTCTCCGCCAAGCGCAGCAAGGGACCGCTGCTGATGCGGGCGCGCTGAAGAAGAAACGGCCAGTACTGCGGGCCGGCGACAGGTTCCATAATAGCTCGTGTGCTACGCTGTGCATCAACCATGAAGCGGATTAATCGCTCATTCGCCCCTAAGTCGAGCGCGGCCTCACTTATGCTGCGCCCCCGCCCAACAGGGACGAGTTGGTACATAAGGAGGATGCCCGTACCGAGGGCGTCGACGAGGCTCATCAACTCCTCTAGTTGCTCGACGTTGTACTCCATCGCCCGTGATGTTGACGTGCAAGATAATTCCGGCGCGCCGCAGCGCTCGCATTCCCCTCATAGCAGCCTCAAAAGAGCCGGATATGCCGCGCACATTATCATGCTGCTCTGCTGTGAAACCGTCGAGACTCACCGCGGCGATCACAAGTCCGAAGCGACGCAGCCGTCGTGCCACGTCATCGTCAATGAGCGTGGCATTGGTCGCCATTGTGTTGGTGAAGCCCAGTGCCTGGCTATACGCGAGTGGCTCAAAGAGATCCTTACGCACAAGCGGTTCGCCGCCAGTGAAGGCCATCATGCGAAATTCCGGCACCTCCGCCAATTGATCGAGAAGGCGCTTCGCTTCGTCCGTCGTTAGTTCATTAGGGAAGGGTTTCCCGCCTGAGGCGTGGCAATGTATGCAGCGTAGGTTACACGCCGTCGTCAGTTCCCACACCGGGTGGGCGGGGAAGCCAATGCAGCCCATGCCTCGGGACCCTGCGGCGCCGGGGAGGCACCGAATGCCATAGGTGAGCATCCAGCGGGGCAAACCCCGCCACCTCGCGAGGACGCCGACATAAAGCGCACTCATCGCCTGCCTCAGAATAAGTGTCGGTGGCCACCAGTAGGTTTGCACATGCGTCGTGGTTTTTTGCCCCACTCTGAACGCCATGAATCCATTGAATCACCCAAGAAAGGCAAGGAGATATGCAGCAGATGTCCCGATGTTCACTGCTAACGTAGCCGCACACAGTCGTCCGAGGATGACTTGTTGACGCCAACGCCCGCGAAGCACTAAGAAGACCGCTACGAGCGAAACGAGCGTTATGGGGAGCAGGATCAAAAGCGCGCGCAAAGGCACGCCTTGTCCGAGAGTGAGGAGAGATGCGAACCAGCTGCATATAGCCACGACAACGTACAAGTGCGCGGCGGTTTCCCCCCCAATCGTACGACGAGATTCGTCTTCGCTGCCGCCCTATCTGCCCAATAGTCAAGAAACTCATTGAGAAGAATCACGTTAAAAATGGTGAGTGCAATTGGGAGCGCCACTAACGTCACGAGAGGCACAATACTGCCCATTTGTAGGTAAAAGCCCGTAGCCACTGTCAGCCATCCGTAACAAAATGCAATCCATAACTCGCCCCATCCTTTGTGCACCCAACGCGCCGGCTGCGCCGAATAAAAGAGACCACCCACAAGTCCAACGATTCCAAGAGGTAGGGTCCACGGGCCTGTATGGTACCCGAACAGGAGAACGACCCCAACCCCCAACGCCAGCAGAACGGCTGCAAAAGAGCCCCAAAGGGCCGCCTCACGCGGTAAAAGACCGCGTTGCACGACCTGAGACCCCCCTGCGAAGGGACTTTCGTGCATGGTCCCTGATAGCGAGTCTTCAGCGTAATCCCACAACTCTCCTGCGTAGTAGGTCGCAAGCATCACACACACAACTCCAGCCGTGCCCCACGCAAGTATTTCCCAGCGGAAGCTGCCACCAAGCCACCATGCGAGAACGCTTCCTAAGATGAACGGAAGCACCCCCACAACGTGGAAAGGCGGACGCGAGAGCGTTACCCACGCGCGTATTGTTTTCGCGAAAGACGCCATCTCTACAAGGGAACCGTGATTCGAGAAGATATATAGCCATTGCACCTCTTTGCTTTAGTAAAACGCCAGACACCTGATGCGATGGTAGGCGTTTATGGACAGTACGAGGTATCTACGGTGAGGACTTGCACAGGAGATTTCCCTATTCTCTATGCTTGCGGTTGCCATTGTACTGTTTCAGAACCAGAGCGCCTTAGCGCTTACTTTGTTGCTGGCTATAGCCTTAGTCACCTTAGCTTTGTGGCACGACCGATATGACCGCTGGTCTTTCTTTGTCGTCGCTGTGTTTGGCACGTGTGCTGAAGTGTTCTTCGTGCACTACGGAGTTTGGCACTATGAGAATCCGACCGTTCTTGGGATCCCCGTTTGGTTCCCTGTAGCATTTGGTACGTCAGCGCTGATCGGAGAGCGGCTCATCCGCACCGCTACGCGCACCGGGGCGGGCTCCTAAAAGTCATAAGAGTGAGGTGTACCTTGACCTACCCGCTTCCGAACGCATGCTATACGAACCAAAAAAAGGAACGAATAAATAAGCTTTGGCGGCCATCTGAAGCTGATTTTCTTGCTCATATTTGCATTTTCTACGCCGATTTCTCGGAAAAGAAGATGACGTTCGCCATTGCCGAGGTCAGATCACGTTCTGCGAAAAAGCTCAGAAAAACGCAGACGTGGGAAGAAGGCCATTTGAAACGGCCACAGAATTCATATCCGATTCGTAAAGTGACATTAAATGCAAACGACGCCTTCAGCGCTAGAACGAACTGGAAAGACGTCTCTTGTTAATTTAACACTTCTTGAGGATAAAAATTATGATCAAAACAGTCTACGGCTTTCCCATTACCATGAATATGTAATGCCTCTTTCGAATCTCACCCTTGTATCGTTTTTTTGTAACTTTTTCATCGACGCTAAGCATACAAAAGCCTGCTAAATGAAAAAGTTCGCGAAGCTTAGAGGAAGAGAAATGATAAGTTGGGATTTCACCTCGGACAAAAGTATCCGCAGCTATCCGTTTCCCGCAGTTATAGCGCATATCAAGCTGTCCAATAACTTCGACAAACGTCACACCTTTATGCTTCAAAATTCGGAAAAGCTCAGCGGCGGCCTTCTCCCGCCCAGCCCGTTCAAGATGTTGAAGCACTCCGTAGCACGTGATCGCATCAAAACTATGATCTGGGAATGGAAGCTGCTGAATATCTGCAACAACCCGTGAATAATTAGAATCGAGCAACGTCAAAGCTTGCCGCGAAAGGTCGGCCCCAACTACCCTAAACCCGTTCCTGACAAGCGGCACGAGATACCTGCCAACACCGCAGCCGATATCGAGAACACAAGTACCTTGCGCGAGCCGTTGAGTTATCGGAGTGATATTGTAAGGACCTTTCCAGAAATCGGGTCTCAACGCGTACTGCTCATCCCAGATCTTTCTCACGGTTTCTACGGGTGATTGTATCTCGTCTGCAGACACTGAAGCAATCGACCCCTTTATTTCCACTGGAAGTTGATAAAGTGTTTAGAGAAGTTCTTCAGAACGTTATTTTTGATTTTAACCGCGATAAACGGGGATTTAGCTTACAAATATATAAGTGTTGATGCATTACCACTGTAGATGATCGCAGTTATGACGATTGCGGGATCGGACTCTGGCGGTGGTGCTGGGATCCAAGCCGATGTGCGCACCTTTGCTGCTCTAGGCGTGCATGGAACCTCAGTCTTGACAGCGATAACCGCACAAAACACCCTCGGCGTCGTTGATGCACTCAATTTGCCTCCTGAAGTTGTCGTTGCTCAAATTAATGCGGTTTTATCCGACATTGACATTCGATGCGCAAAAACGGGCATGCTTTCGACTGTCGAGACTGCAGACGCCGTCGTTGAAGTGCTTTCGCAGTGCGATTTTCCGATCCTAGTTGATCCCGTAATGGAGGCTGAAGCCGGAGGGAAGCTGATGACGGGGAGGTCAAAAGATGTCCTTGCGCGACTTCTGCCTCACGCAGCAGTCGTGACGCCGAACATTAGAGAGGCAGAGGCGATTTCAGGCATCCTCATACAAAACCTCAAAGATATGAAACGCGCTGCGTGTGAAATTTTTGCCCTCGGCCCGAAAGCAGTCGTTGTTACCGGAGGCCATTTGAGTGGAACGGACGTTTTGTACGATGGCGATTTCGAACTGCTCCATGGCAAGTTGATAAAGGCAGGAACCCACGGCGCAGGAGATACTTTTTCGGCTGCAACGGCCGCCTTTCTCGCTAAAGGGCACTCAGTGAGCCGAAGCGCTTCAATGGCAAAGACATTTGTGACCAAAGCAATAAAAAACAGCGAACGTGTTGGGTCGGGGTCCGGAGTGGTAAACCAAGTCGCAGCAACGTTAGATACGGCTGAACGTTATCTCACGTTGCTCGACGTTGAAGCGGGACTCCGCACCATTAAGGCTATAAACTCGAACCTTATACCTGAGCGCGGCAGCAACTTAGCGATGGCGATTTCACGCGCTAAGAAGGTAGCAGATGTTGCTGCAGTTAAGGGACGAATTGTGAAAGTCAGAGGGACTATCAAACCGGTCGGATGTGTGGCATTTGGAGCAAGCCGCACTATGGCACGAGTAGTCCTGACTGCTTTGCGTTACGACCCCACTTTGAAGAGTGCCATGAACGTTCGACGTTCAGACGAAGTTATCGATGCCTGCCAAGAACTTAAACTCACAACAGAAGACTTCGATAGAGCAGACGAACTTGGAAGAGCAATCGACGGGCTGGAAACTACACGTGCAATAGAAAGTAGCATGAAACGTGGCGCGGGCATCCCCGACGTCATATTCGGCCTGAGGGGCACATCGAAAGAGCCGATGGCATTTATATTGGGCCATTCAGCGCAGCACGTGGCCAAAAAAGTTGCGAAAATTTCATCGACGATAATATAATGAATTATAACGTATCTCAGCTTAACAAGAAAAAGGAAAGGAGGGGATTTTCATAGGGAGTATCAGACCGACGTACATTAAAAGCGTTTCACAAGAGCTGCTCCGCCGACATCTGGAGACATTCAGCTCTGATTACGAAAAGAACAAGTTACTCGTTTCGGAGTACACGAACATCGAGAGCAAGAATATTCGAAATAGGGTTGCCGGATATATTACGCACAGAGTAGAAATCGGCAACAGGAAAAAATCGTGAAATTCGAGGGCGTATATTGTGCGATGGTTACGCCATTTACGAACAACGACGAAATTGACGTCGAAGGGATGCGCTCCAACATCGCATATCTCCAGAAAGGAGGTGTTGCAGGGTTAGTGCCGTGTGGTAGTACAGGCGAATCTTCCACGCTGACGTTCGACGAGCACAAGAAACTAATTGACGTGACAGTTGAAGCGGCAAGCGTTCCTGTTGTCGCTGGGACAGGATCCAACAGCACTTCAGAGGCAATTGAGCTGACGCGCTACGCGCAAGATGCGGGCGCAGAAGCATCTCTACAGATAGTCCCTTACTACAACAAACCGATGAAAAGCGGATTAATCAAACACTTTGGCGCTGTCGCAGAAGCGTGCGATATTCCGCTTATTTTATACAACATTCCTGGTCGTACTGGAATTAATATGGATCCTGAAACGATCAGCACGCTTGCGCATGAGTACAGCAACGTGGCGGCGGTGAAGGAGGCAAGCGCGAACTTCAGCCAGATCTCAGACATCATGGAGCTTACCCAAGATCTCGATTTTTGCGTCATTTCTGGCGATGATGGACTCACCCTTCCTATGATGGCGCTGGGGGCTACAGGTGTGATCTCAGTTGCTGGAGATATCTTTCCGAAGTTGATGGGACAACTGACACAGTTCTGCCTCGACGGTAACTATGAAAAAGCTCGCGAGGTGCATTATCGACTAGCTCCGCTTATAAAAGCGCTCTTTATCGAGACAAATCCTATACCGATTAAAAAAGCATGTGATTTGCTCGGACTTGCGGGCGGACCGCTCCGATTGCCCCTAACTACGATGGCAGAACCTAACGTCGCTAAACTCAAAGCGACACTCGCAGCTTACACAGACTAAGAGAACACCAATTAGGACATGATGACTATATGACCCCAAACGACAGGATCGCAGTTGCTGTAACAGGAGCTTGTGGCCGCATGGGACGTATGATTATCGACAATGTGACGCAAGCGCCTGATATGACACTCGTGGCAGCTTTTGACAAGCAAAGCTGTAACTCTGATGTAATAAATGCGTCAAACCTAGCTGAGACGCTTAAAAGCGTCAGACCCGACGTCTTGGTCGATTTCACCGTCGCTGCTTCATCGGTCGAAATTATCAAAAAAGCCGCAGACGCTGGAGTACGACTCGTTGTCGGAACAACGGGATTCACTCCCGAACAACGTGCAGAAGCGAAGAAAGCGATCGAAAGCCAAACAGCCGCGATAATCTCTCCGAATTTTTCGATCGGCGTTAACGTGTTTTTTCAGTTGGTGAAGAAAGCGTCAGAGAGCCTTCCAAGCGCCGCTTACGCCGCTGAGCTCATTGAGGCACACCATAAGCACAAAATTGATGCTCCAAGCGGGACGGCAGTGAAAGCAATCGATATCATCAAAGAGGTCGATCGAGCACGGTCGATAGGATCCTATTCTATACGCGCAGGGGATATCGTAGGCGATCATTCAGTGTTGTTCATCGGAGATGGCGAACGGCTTGAAATTAGCCATCAGGCCCAGAGCAGACAGGCATTTGTCAGCGGCGCGATGTTAGCGACAAGATTTATCGTAAAGCAGCCGCCGGGATTGTATTCAATGGATGATCTAATGGCTTCGATTTGAGGCCCATGTAGAGCATCGTCCGCAAAAGTTTCAAATTCAGCGGTTGGAATGGTATTCACCACACAGAGCTAGGCGTTTAAAAAAATGTTGTGGTCCCCCTCAACTAAGATGCGAGAAAGTTCGTAGACTTTCGTTGCGAAGATGAATAATCGAGGGTTTAAAAAAACTACAGGTAGAATAGAGGAAACTGTTTTTTCTAAGAGGATGCGTGACCGTTATTTTTTAAGAAATCAATGAATGTTGTCTCCAACGACGCGAGATTGCAGATTGGCATAACCCCCGGTCTCGGATTAATGTTTAGTGACTTTTGATACTTCGTTTGGCCTTGCCAAGTCCCTGAGTTAACGACAGTGACGCCTCGATATTGCGATGCACCTATGGTGTGAACGTGACCGCTATGGAGGATGTCAGGTATCGTTTCGATGATGAAGTGGTCTGTGCTCTCTGGCGCGATAGAGACCCTATTTCCATATACCGGCGAAAGATGCCGTCTTTTTAGCATTTCCTTCATCGCACCGTCGGGGTTGCTATATGAGGAACCAGGAACTGCCGCGATTATATCATCCAGCGCCCTGCCGTGATAGATGAGTATTTTGACGCCGCACAGTTCAATCAGCGAAGGATTGCCCACGCACCTTACGTTGTTACTGAAACTTTTTGCAAAGTCGCTTGAGAGGGCAGGCTGCGGTTCTGCTTGTCGAACTGCATCGTGATTTCCCGGAGAAACAATGATAGAGAGGCCTGATGGTAACATTTCGAGAAGGGTGGCTGCTTCTGCATATTGATCGTCGATGTCGTCGATGGCTAATTCCTCTTCTTGATTCGGAAAAACCCCAATGCCATCCACCAAATCGCCGGCCACGATAACATAAGCAGTTTTGCGCGCTCTTTCATCATCGCTCGACGATATCCAGTCGGCAAAATCCTTCCAAGCGTTTAGTAAGAACGTGTTGCTACCAACGTGAACGTCAGAGGTGAGGGCCACGTACACGTCCGTCGCTGAGTGTGTGGGTTGGTTTTGCGGGGGGATTTCAGGCCATGTAATGTTGTCAATAAAGATCACTTTTCCATCAGATGAGAGCGACCCCGTTATACCGATCACTTCGTCGTGCACCACTTGAAGTGCTGCGTTGTATGCGCTTTTATCTTTCAACGCAATTCCACTGAAGTAGCCTGTAGGGTCCTCCAACTCGAGTATTCTGTGGCCATTTGGTGTGTCGCGCATCTCGTTTACCATGCCTGCGATAGAGATCTTTCCGGCTTTAGTAAACTCATCGTCGAACAAGGCCTCGCGTCCGCGGTTTAAAAACGTCAAGCTCTCGATTGGTCGAGTAGCAAGCCGCCTCTTTACAATTTCGCTGAGCCGGTCGTACCGATTTCTAAAGTATTGTACGAATTCTTCGTACGTTCCTACGCAATTGGAACTCTCGGTAATGTCTGCCAGAATTTTTATAGACAGTGGCTGGTGTTGACGTAGGCGCGTTCCAGCAATTTGCGTTTCACTGAATTGGTTCTGAACTATGACATCCGAAATGTCCCCTTCGTTATGTTCGAACAGAAGCATCGGCTTCACATTTTTTTTCCGTGAGTTCAGCAATTCTTTAGCCGTGTTGACGTTAGAGGGGGCAACAACTAGCACAGATTCGTCAACGTTCCTCAAAACCTCGTCAACTACTGCCAATGGCAGCTCGCTTTCCTGAATCATCACCACTGCTTCTTGGTTAATTAGAAAGCCGCTGTCGGAAAATCTCTCAATTATGTCTGTTCGAATCATAATAGGTCATGACTGGGGGCACTCTCGAAAAGATATGAGCCAAAACTTGCCCGGCGAAATCCTCCATTTCCCGTACTCATTAGCTAGAACCTGTGCGCTTATGCATCGAAGCGCTTTGTAGGACTGCCGCAGACCCGCGACCCCATGTCGGCAGGTTATATAAAGCGGCAATTACAACTATCGTCACATATCTACCAGCTTAGTTCCGTTTTTCACTTTTCAACTGAAATACATGCAAGATCAATCCAGAGAACGAACGAAGAAATTGTGGGAGACTGATAATTATTGGTTAGCGCTTCTGCGTGATATAATAGTTGCATTTCTTGTTGTTGCCGTGATCTTGTCGATTGTGTATTGGTACTCAGGGTCTGAGAGCCCGCTGGTGGCTGTACAATCGGGAAGCATGGTGCCCCACATAAACATCGGCGACGTTGTGTATAATCGAGGGCTAAACAGAGTGTCAGTAGTCACCTACAACGACGGGAAAGCCACTGATTACCAGAGGTTCGGCGACTACGGTGACGTCATCATCTATCGGCCGAATGGCGAACAGGTGACGCCAATCATACACCGAGCGATGTATTGGGTAAACGCTGGCGACCGTCTGCCAAACAATCAAACGGCTGCTCACGCCGGATTCATCACTAAGGGAGACCATAACCAAGACTATGATCAGCCGTTGCTCTATGGCGGATCGCCATTCATCGAACCAGTTAAGCCAGAGTGGATAATCGGTGTTGCACAACAACCTGCTATACCGTGGATCGGAAATTTGCGGCTCGCTCTTGATACCGTTATCAGCCCATTAATTACGATATCCCAAGAATACAAGAGTTTCTCGATTTCCAGCCTGAGCGACGGCTTCGCTCTTTCCAGTTTGAACGCGTTGAGAGGCTGTGGAGGCTTTTTAGCGGCTTCAAAACTCGCTTCAACGCCATTTTAGGCCAATTAGATACGCTTATATGTTACGTTTTGACATACACTTTGACTATGCCGCCATTTCTCACGATGGATGACCTCGACACACACGGACGAGTGGTCCTAGTTCGCGTCGACTTGAATTCACCTATTGGGCCCAATGGAGAAATTCTCGATGACATTCGTTTTCGCGGCCATATTCCTACCATTGAAGCCTTGAAAGATGCTAAGACGGTGCTCCTCGCCCACCAGTCCCGGCCCGGGAAGCGAGATTTCACGACGATGAAGCAACACAGCGAGAAGCTCTCGTCGCTTCTCGGAAAAGATGTTGCCTATGTCGACGACATTTATGGACATAACGTCCGGCAATCAATACGAGAGATGGAAATAGGGGATATTACTCTCCTCGAAAACGTTCGTTTTAGTTCGGAAGAGATGCTCAAGGCTCCCGTAGAAGATCTTGCTAAAACGCATCTTGTTAGACAGCTATCCCTACTTTGTGATGTCTTTCTAAATGACGCGTTTGCAACAGCACACCGCGCACAGACTTCTGTTGTCGCTTTTCCGCAAGCCTTGACTTCAGGAGCGGGAAAGTTGTTAGAGCGAGAGGTCGAAATGCTCACAAAAGCGCTGACAACCTCTCAGCGGCCGCGACTTTTCATGCTCGGGGGGACGAAAGCAGATGATAGTATCAAAGTCATTGAGCACGTTCTCGCTAAAGGAAGCGCTGACAAAGTGCTTGTTTCGGGCCTCGTAGCGAATATCTTTTTGGCTGCAGGGGGAATTGACCTTGGACCTCCAAACCTCGAATACATTAGATCTTCTGGATACGGCAATTATATCGAAATTTGTAAGAGATTGCTAGATAACTACGACGGTAAAATAGTAACGCCCCTTGATGTGGCTTTAAATGACAATGGAAAACGTTTAGAGACATCAATTTCAGCATTGCCAAAAGCCTATCCAATATACGATATCGGCATAGAAACAATTGTAGCATATTCAACAGAACTCAAAGCGGCAGGTACCGTTGTGATTAACGGCCCTGCCGGAGTGTTCGAACAAAAGGCGTTTGCCCTAGGAACCGATGAAACTTTAAAAGCAGCAGCTCAATCCAAATTCTCTATACTAGGCGGGGGCCACATCGCAGCCGCAGCACGAAACATTGGTATTGATAAGCATATCACTCACATTTCAACCGGGGGCGGAGCGTGCATAAATTTCTTAGCTGGAGAGACCTTGCCCGGGATTCAAGCGCTTGTTGAGGCGAGTGCGTTCGAATGAGTATGTTAGCCGCCCCATTCGTAAATCCAACGCCTTATAGCTATACATCAAAAACGTATAAGTATCGGCGGGCCTAAGTAAAATCGCTCAAAGCGCCTCGGTGGCTCAGCCTGGAAGAGCGATTGACTTGTAACTGTATTCGCAAAAGTTGCGTCGGAATGCGTCAGGTGCTAAAGATTGCGGAGCAAGGTATCAATAGGTCGGGGGTTCAAATCCCTCCCGAGGCTTTTTCTTTCACGCAGCAAGCGCAGAAGTAAGACACCTCAGCGCTGGCCTGTGTGAATGCTTTGGATGAATACAACGATCACGTGGTTATGCCGAACGTTCTGGTTATGCTAAAATGATGTCCATAACAACGCTGACAGTTCCAGAGGCGTGGTATAAAGCAGTCAGACACATCATGGAATTTGGCAACGTGGTGGATACCGAGTACGAAGTTAAAGCGCGCCAGATCCTGATGGGAATGATCCAAATCGACAGGCCTACGCTAGGTTGGCATAAAGGTGATACTTTTTGTTCGAAGGCTCGGGTAGAGGAATATAAAAAACAGTTCGATCGCGCTTACTTACATCAACACCACTTCGAATACACGTATTTGGAGCGACTCGTAGAGGGGCACGGAATCGATCAGTTAGATTGGATGAAAAACCAGTTATTAAAAAAACGCGTCGGATCGAAGCGTATTCAGGCAATTACGTGGATTCCACAAATTGACTGTCAAAAGGACGAAGACCAACCGTGCTTTCAGAGAATATGGGTGTACCTACACAGCAATGAGAGGCTTGACGTCCACATCATGTACCGAAGTTGGGACATCTTTCAAGCGTATGAAGCCAACATTAATGCATTTATTTCCCTAGTTAAAAAAGAGCTTTTGGAACCTACCGGACTGAAGATGGGGACGTTATGCACAGTTGGCAACTCGATGCATATCTATGATTACAACTGGGATGAGGCTCAAAACCTCCTTGAAAAGTATAAGAAATAGCGCTTTGGTAGCGACTAGTTGAACAAACAAGACTGATTTCGGCTCAAGTGGGTTCTGGGGAGAAACCGACGGCAGATGCCCACTCGCAAACGCTCCTAAATCCACTTGACTGTTTCAGGACGTTTGTCACTAACGATTCGCGTCGAGCGAAATCATTAAAAATTGAAAAAGTTCAATTTTTGTTTAGCTAAATAGCTATCCTGTTGCTAAACGATATATT
>Ga0066797_1000078_pt1 | contig 28590 bp, 35 predicted proteins | sample PersoiDNA2013193_FD_76335 | JGI IMG/M metagenome (GOLD analysis project Ga0066797, IMG submission 76335) | Permafrost soil microbial communities from the Arctic, to analyse light accelerated degradation of dissolved organic matter (DOM) -... | ecosystem: Environmental > Terrestrial > Soil >... | reverse complement strand
GGTGCGGGGTGCGGGGGGCTGGGCTTACTAGGCGTGGGCGGCGATGAGCGGGGCCATGGCGCGGAACGCGCGGCCACGGTGGCTGATCGCGTCCTTCTCGAGCGCGGCCAGCTCCGCCGTCGTCGTCGACAGCCCATCGGGGACGAAGATGGGGTCGTAGCCGAAGCCGTTGGAGCCGCGCGCGGCGCGAATGAGCGAGCCGGCCAGCACGCCGGTTGTCGTCCACTCGCGGCTGTCGGAGTCAGCGGGGCCGCCGGGCACCGCCAGCGCCGCGACGCAGATGAAGGCGGCTCCGCGCTCGTGCACGTCGCCAAGCTGGACGAGCAGCAGTTCCAGGTTGGCGGTGTCGTCGCCGTGCTTGCCCGCCCAGCGGGCCGACAGCACGCCGGGCATGCCGTGCAGCGCGTCAACCGCGAGCCCCGAGTCGTCGGCGACGGCAGGCAGCCCCGTGTAGGCGGCGATGGCGCGCGCCTTGAGCAGCGCGTTGTCCGCGAACGTGAGCCCGGTCTCCGCGACGTCGGGTGCGCCGGGGAACTCGTCAAGGCCGACGATATCGATGCCCGTGCCCACGGCGACGAGAATCCGGGCCAGCTCGGCGATCTTGCCCGCGTTCCGCGTCGCGAGCACGACGCGCCGCGCCGGATTTGCTGCATGCCCGATATCATTGCCTTTCATCGGGCATGCCCCGGGGGTTACGGGGGGTCGTCCCCCCGGCAGACATCGCCCCCCCGGAAGACAGCAGTGCATGCCCGATATCATTGCCTTTCATCGGGCATGTCCCGGGGGGTTACGGGGGGTCGTCCCCCCGGAAGACAGCAGTGCATGCCCGATATCATTGCCTTTCATCGGGCATGTCCCGGGGGGTTACGGGGGGTCGTCCCCCCGGAAGACAGCAGTGCTTCCTTCTGCAGGCGGGTCAGCTCGGCGCAGCCGCCCGCGGCAAGGTCGAGCAGTTCGCCGAGCATCGCACGGGAAAATGGCTCCCGCTCGGCGGTGCCCTGGATCTCCACGAAGTCCCCGGAACCGGTGCAGACCACGTTCATGTCGGTCTCCGCCGCCGAGTCCTCCTCGTAGCACAGGTCGAGCCGCGGCTGTCCGTTCATGATCCCGACGGATACCGCGGCGACAGAGGTCACAAGCGGGCTGCCCTTGAGCTTGCCGCGCTTGCGCAGCCAGTCGATCGCGTCCGCCAGGGCCACATACCCGCCGGTCACCGCGGCTGTCCTGGTGCCGCCGTCGGCCTGAAGCACGTCGCAGTCGATGACGATCGTGTTCTCGCCGAGCGCCTTGTAGTCCACGGCGGCCCGCAGCGACCGCCCGACAAGCCGGGAGATCTCATGCGTCCTGCCGCCGAGGCGGCCCTTGACCGACTCCCTGTCGTTCCTCGTGTTCGTCGCCCTGGGCAGCATCGCGTACTCCGCGGTCACCCAGCCGAGCCCGCTCCCCCGCCGCCACCTCGGCACATCCTCGGTGACGCTCGCCGCGCAGAGCACCCGGGTCTTGCCGAACTCCACGAGCACCGACCCCTCGGCGTGGTCAAGCCATCCCCGGGTGAACCGCACCGGCCGCAGCGCGTCGGCGGCCCTTCCGTCTGGACGTGTCATGTTCTTTACCCTACCGGGGTCAGGCCAGATCGATTACCTGTCCCGCGGCCGCCAGGTCTATGTCACCGGTGAAGGCCGCCGCCGCTTGGGCGCGGGCCGTGTCCTGGTCGTTCCATGGCATCAGGTGGGTAAGTACCAGCCGCCCCACGCCAGCCTTGGTGGAGTACTCGCCCGCCTGATGCGCGGTCAGGTGCAGATCGGGCGGCAGGTTGGGCCCATCGAGGAACGCTGCCTCCGACATAAACACATCTGCGCCCTTAGCCAGCCCCGTGACCGCCTCGGTCTCGCCCGTATCCCCGGTGTAGACAAGCGTCCTTCCCCCGTGGGAGAACCGGAAGCCAAACGTCTCCACCGGGTGGTTCATGTGCGCAAGCCCCATATCGAATGGCCCGATCCGCATCGTGCCAGGAGAGAGCGTCTCGAAGGTCAAGCACTCGATGAGCCCGTCGGCCCCAGCTGAGCCGTGGATGAGGCCCATCCGCTCACGCGTGCCCGCAGGCCCGTAGACCGGGATCGGCGGCTTCGGCCCAGCCGGGCTGTAGGTTCGCGCGATCGAGTAGGAGTACAGGTCGACGCAGTGGTCGGCATGGAGGTGACTGAGCAGGACAGCGTCGATGCTGAAGAGCGATGCGTGCTTCTGAAGCGCGCCGAGCGAGCCGTTACCCATGTCGATGACCAAGCGGAAACCGTCCGCCTCGAGCAGGTAGCAGGACGCGGCACTGTCCGGTCCTGGAAAGCTTCCGGAGCAGCCAACGACGGTCAGGCGCATGCAGAAAATCCTGCCCCGTGGCTAGCGGGTGAACCCACTACGCCCACAGCTGGCCCTCTAGCTTCTGCTCGGCCTCGTCGAGGGTGCCGCTGTAGGCGCCGGTCGACAGGTACTTCCAGCCGCCGTCGGCGACGAGCACCACGATGTCCGCCCGCTTCCGCTCCTTGGCCGCCTGCGCGGCCATCGCCAGGCCGGCATGCAGCGCGCACCCCGCCGAGATGCCCGCGAAGATGCCCTCCTTGGAGAGCAGGTCGCGGGTCCTGCGCAGCGCGTCCTCGGACGACACCGAATACCTCGTGGTCAGCACCGACGCGTCGTAGAGCTCGGGGACGAATCCCTCATCCACGTTCCGCAGGCCGTAGACCAGCTCGCCGTACCTCGGCTCGGCCGCGACGATCTTCACGTCGGGCACGTGCTCGCGCAGGAACCGGCCCGTCCCCATCAGCGTGCCGGTCGTGCCGAGACCCGCCACGAAATGCGTCACCGACGGCAGGTCGGCCAGGATCTCCGGACCCGTCGTCTCGTAGTGCGCCCGCGCGTTCGCCTCGTTGCCGTACTGGTAGAGCATCACCCAGTCCGGGTGATCCTCGGCGAGCCGCTTCGCCACCCGGACCGCCTCGTTCGAGCCGCCTGCCGCCGGGGAGGTGAAGATCTCCGCCCCGTACATGCGCAGGATCTGGCGGCGCTCCTCGCTGGTGTTCTCCGGCATGACCACGATCAGCTGGTAGCCGCGCAGCTTCGACACCATGGCGAGCGAGATGCCGGTGTTGCCCGAGGTCGGCTCGAGAATCGTCGAACCCGGCCTGAGCAGGCCATCCTTCTCGGCCTGCTCGATCATGAAGAACGCCGCGCGATCCTTCACAGAACCGGTCGGGTTGCGGTCCTCAAGCTTGGCCCACAACCGGACATCGTCGGACGGCGACAGCCTCGGCATGCCCACGAGCGGGGTATTGCCGAGGGAGGCGAGCAATGAGTCGAAGCGCATATTTCTATTAAAGCGGCAGGGCCCCGCCAGCGACCGCCGGCAGGACCGTCACCTTGTCGCCGTCCTTGACCGGGGTCTCAAGGCCGCCGAGGAAGCGGACGTCCTCGTCGTTGAGGTACACGTTGACGAAACGGCGCAGCTTCTCGCCGTCGACCAGTCGCTCGCGCAGGCCGCCGTGCGCGGCGTCCAGGTTGTCGAGCAGCTCGTCCAGGGTCGCGCCGGACCCCTCAACCGCCTTGGCACCGCCGGTGTAGCTGCGCAGTATCGTGGGGATGCGAACCTCAATGGCCATGTAAACGCTCCTCGGTGAACTTCTCTTATGCCTTGATTTGGAACCACGATCGGCGTTTCTTCATTCCAAGATAACTACCGATTCCTCGGTGACCTTGCCGTCGATGATCTGGTACGAGCGAAACTCGGTCTCGGACTCATCCCTGGTCGATACTAGGACGTAATGGGCCTGCGGCTCGCTCGCGTACGAGATATCGGTCCGCGACGGGTAGGCCTGGGTCGCGGTGTGCGAGTGGTAAATCACGACGGGCTCTTCGTCGCTGTCGTCCATCTCACGCCACACCCGGAGCTGCTCGAGGGAGTCGAACCGGTAGAACGTGGGCGAGCGCTCGGCGTTCTGCATGGGGATGAAGCGGGCCGGGCTATCGCTGCCGATGGGGCCGGCTATCACGCCGCAGGCCTCGTCCGGGTGGTCCTTGCGGGCATGTTCGATGACCTTCTCGTACAGGGCTCGCGGGATCGTCAGCATGAACGCTGAGATTACCTGGTCAAGTATCTAGCCCGCGATGGCCCGTACCAGGGACTCCTGTACCGCGCCGAGCCAGCCGTAGACCTCGAACGCGGCGGCACGCGGGTCCTTGGGATCGAGGCCGGAGATGTGCTCCTCGTAGTCCTCGGTCACCTCAAGCCTGACGCCGAACATCAGGCGAACGTCGTTGAGCGCCCGCAGCCAGTCCCGCGCCTGGTCGCCGGTGAGCTTGACCCGGCCGCCCTTGGGCGGGAGGGTCTCGAGCACGGTCTGCGCGAAGTACTTCTTGGCCTCCCGCAGGGACGACTCGGTGAACTTGCGGAACTCGCCGGACTTCGCCTGGTCGTCCTCGCCGTACGCGTCGGGCAGCAGGCGGGCGAGCACCGGGTCATCGGGACGCTCCGGGTTGGGCGTCTCGACCTCGGCGAAGAGCGCTTCGAGATCGTCGAGGACGTCGGTCGATTCGGCCGGCTTGACCGGGCTCGGCCGGGTGGGGTCGCTGAGCAGCTCCATGACAGGGACGACGAGGGTGCGCAGCAGCGTCGCCTCGCCGGCCGACAGCCAGACGCTGGCGCCGCCATCCCTGGTAGACCGGAACATCTTCATCCCTCTCGGCTCTCGCCCTAGGTATCCTGCCGGACGGTCGCCCAGAGGCCATAGCCGTGCAGCACCTCGACGTTCCGCTCCATCGCCTCGCGGGTGCCGCTCGCCACCACGGCCTTGCCCTTGTGGTGGACGTCGAGCATCAGCTTCTCCGCCTTCGGCTTCGGGAAGCCGAAGACATGCTCGAAGACGTACGTCACGTAGGACATCAGGTTAACCGGATCGTTCCAGACGATCGTCAGCCACGGCTTGTCCGGCACCGATTCGTCCGCCGACCGCGGCAAATCAAGCTCGGCGGGTGCCACACTCACTCGCCTACACCTCCCTTACGTAGTCTTCCACCTGTGACCACTACGGTGAACAGCGGGACCACCGCGCTGCTGACTGACCACTATGAACTCACCATGCTCCAAGCCGCCCTGCACAGCGGGGCTGCTTCGCGACGCGCGGTCTTCGAGGTCTTCGCCCGCCACCTGCCGCACGGCCGCCGCTACGGCGTCGTCGCCGGCACCGGCCGACTGCTTGACGCGCTTGAGCGATTCCGCTTTGGCCCGGCTGAGCTGTCATTCCTGCGGGAACCCCGGATCGTGGACGAGACCACGATCCAGTATCTGGCATCGTATCGGTTTTCCGGAAACATCTGGGGATATGCGGAAGGCGACGTCTACTTTCCCGGCTCGCCGATCCTCGTCGTCGAGGGTACGTTCGCGGAGTCGGTGCTGCTCGAGACCGTCGTGCTCTCGATACTCAACCATGACTGCGCGATCGCATCGGCCGCCTCGAGGATGGTGACCGCGGCGGGCGGCCCCGGCCCGGCCGGGCGGCCGCTGATCGAGATGGGGTCGCGGCGCACCCATGAGGGGGCCGCGGTAGCGGCCGCGCGCGCCGCGTACATCGCGGGGTTCGCGGCCACGTCGAACGTGCAGGCCAGGTTCGAGTACGGGGTACCGTCAAGCGGCACCTCCGCGCATGCCTTCACGCTCGTGCACGACAGCGAGCGGGACGCGTTCGCGGCCCAGCTGTCGTCGCTCGGGCCCGGCACGACCCTGCTCGTGGACACCTACGACGTGGAGCGGGCGGTGCGGACGGCCGTCGAGGTCGCGGGCGCGTCGCTCGGCGCCGTGCGGATCGACAGCGGGGACCTGCCCGCGCTCGGCGTGTCGGTACGCGCCCTGCTCGACTCGCTCGGCGCCACGTCAACGCGGATCATCTTGACCGGTGACCTCGACGAGTACTCGATCGCCGGTCTCGCGGTGTCGCCTGTTGACGGGTACGGCGTGGGGACCTCGCTGGTAACCGGATCGGGCGCGCCGACCGCGGCGCTCGTGTACAAGCTGGTGGCGCGCTCCGACGTGCCGCTCGCCGACGCCGGCGGCGGCGGCGGCGGGGAAGAGCTACGGCCGGTCGCCAAGCGGTCGGTGGGCAAGCCGGGGCGCGGCGGGCGCAAATGGGCGATCAGGCAGCGCACCGTCTCGGGTGAGGCAACGTCCGAGCGGATCACCCTCGTCCCGCCGGTTCCCGGGCCGAACGACCGGGTGCTGCTGCAGGAGCTTGTTCACGACGGGAAGGTCGTCGGCCGCGAGCCGCTCGTGGACGCGCGGACGAGGCACGCCATGACGCTCGCCGAGCTGCCGCCCTACGCCAGGTCGCTGTCGCGCGGCTACCCGGCGATCCCCACGGTGTTCGACCCAAACGGCGAGGCGGACTGATGGCCCGGTCCACAGGCGGTAAACTCGACGACGTGACCACCGAAGTGATTCCCGAGAGCGACTTGAAGGTACACGAGGACCGCAAGCTCGATACCTCGCATGGGGATCACGAGCGGTTCGCGCACTACGTGGACAAGAACGAGATGATGTCCAGCGCCGTGTTCGGTACTCCCATCAAGGCGCTGTGCGGCAAGGTCTGGGTGCCGAGCAGGGACCCGCAGAAGTTCCCCGTCTGTCCTGAGTGCAAGGAAATTTACGAAGGGCTGCCGCCGGGCGACGACGACGGCGCGGAGTAGTGCGGGCCGTCCCAGAGTCAGCTGCGATCGTTCCGAAAAATCTTCTTTCTTCTCTCCGCGGCTGGCAGAAGGCTGCCTACGAAGAGTATTTTCGCGCCGCGAAGCGTGACTTCCTGCTGGTGGCGACGCCAGGTGCGGGTAAGACAACCTATGCGCTTACGGTCGCCATCGAGCTGCTCGCGCGGCGGGAGATCGCGGCGCTCACGATCGTGACGCCCACCGAGCACCTCAAGTACCAGTGGGCGCAGGCGGCGCAGCGGCTCGGGATCGCGATCGACCCGTCGTACAGCAACGCGCAGGGTCCGGTCGGCGCCGACTTCACCGGGGTCGCGGTCACCTACGCGCAGGTCGCGGCGCATCCCGCGTTGCACAGGGCGCGCACGGAGGGCCGGCGGACGCTGGTCATCTTCGACGAGGTGCACCACGCGGGCGACGCGCTGTCTTGGGGCGACGCGGTCAGGGAATCGTTCCAGCCGGCCAGGCGGCGGCTCGCGCTGACCGGGACGCCGTTCCGGTCAGACGCGAACCCGATCCCCTTCGTCACGTATGTCCCTGAGGCGGACGGGTCCAAGCGGTCCGCCTCCGACTACGTGTACGGCTACGGGCCCGCGCTCGCCGACGGCGTGGTGCGACCGGTGATCTTCCTCGCGTACTCGGGCGAGATGCACTGGCGGACCAGGGCGGGCGACGAGATCACCGCGACGCTGGGCACGCCGATGACCAAGGACCAGATCGCGCAGGCCTGGCGCACGGCGCTCGACCCGTCTGGTGAGTGGATACAGCGGGTGCTCGCGGCCGCGGACAAGCGGCTGACCGAGGTCCGCCGCGCGATGCCCGACGCCGGCGGCCTCGTCATCGCGGGCGACCACGAGACCGCGCGGGCCTACGCGGGGCTGCTGCGGCGGTTCTCCGGTGCACGGCCCGTCGTCGTGCTGTCCGATGACCCGACCGCGTCGAAGAAGATCTCGGCGTTCGCGGCGTCCAACGACAAGTGGATGGTCGCGGTGCGGATGGTGTCAGAGGGCGTGGACGTGCCCCGGCTGGCGGTCGGGGTGTACGCGACCTCCGTGTCGACGCCGCTGTTCTTCGCTCAGGCGGTCGGCCGGTTCGTCCGGGCGCGGCAGCGCGGCGAGACCGCGTCGGTGTTCGTGCCCTCGGTGCCGGTGCTGCTGGGGTTCGCCGCCGAGCTTGAGGCCGAGCGCGATCACGTGGTGCACTTCGCCGACCGTGACCCTGAGGCGGAGCTCGAGGAGGCGCAGCGGGAGCGGAAGACGGCCGATCTGGAGATCGGCGGGCGGTCCTTCGAGGCGCTGAAGGCGTCGGCGACGTTCGACAGGGTGCTGTTCGACGGCGGCGAGTTCGGCATCGCGACCGACACGGGATCGCCTGAAGAGGACGACTACCTGGGGCTGCCAGGGCTGCTCGATCCCGACCAGGTGGCGTCGCTGCTGCGCAAGCGACAGTCGGCCCAGCTCGCCACTCGCTCATCGGCTGCTTCTGCTGCTGCTGTTTCTTCTGCTGCTGCCCCGGCGGCTGCCGAGCCGGCTGCGCCGACGGTCAGCCGGGAGGCGCTTGCCGGCCTGCGCAAGGAGCTCAACGGCCTGGTCGGCGCGTGGAGCCACCGGACGGGCCAGCCGCACGGGGTGATCCACGCGGAGCTGCGGCGCGCGTGCGGCGGCCCGGCGCTGGCGCAGTCGTCGGCCGAGCAGATCCGCGCCCGCATCGACAAGATCCGCCAGTGGGCGCTCTCCCGCCGCTGAATGGACGCCTCAGCGGCATTCCCCGTCCAGCAGGATGACCCGGCAGCACAGGAATACGCGCGTGACTGCCGGCAGGACACTGATCCGGCGGTACGTCCTGGCACTGCCCCCGGCAGGGGCAGGCGATGATGCCGCTGCCGTTCAGGCTACGAGTAGGCGGAGGCCGAGCTCTGCCTCGTCGAGGCCGGCGAGGTCGCGGTTGCGCTCAGCCCACCGGCCTGAGGCGATGTCGTCGCGGAGGCTGCGCACCGCCCGCTGCTCGGCCTGCGGCCCGACCCTCGTCCACGTCGACACCGCACGGCGCACGTGATCCTCCAGGTACGCCCCGGGCCTGCGCCAGTAGGCCTCGAAAAGGCCGTCAGCGCAGTCCCACGGAATGGGCACCGGCTCCGCACGGGCCCCGACCGCACCGGCCATCCCGGCCAGCGAGGGCCATCCCGTGAAGAGGCCGGCGAACTCGGGCAGGTAGTCGCGGGTAAGCCAGAACCGGTGACGCAGTACGGTCTCGCTGGCGTCGAACGTGAGCACCACCACGCGGCGGGCCACGCGCCGCATCTCGCGCAGCCCGGCGACCGGGTCCCGCCAGTGGTGAACGGTGGAGACGGCCATCGCGGCGTCGAAGGACCCGTCCGCGGACGGCAGGCTCTCGGCGACGGCAGCCACGCACGGTGCCGCGGCCGCCGGCCGCTGCGCCCGCATGACCGCCGACGGCTCGACTGCGGTCACGTCACGGCCGGGAGGCTCATAGGAGCCGGTGCCCGCCCCGACGTTCAGCACCGTCCGCGCGTCCCCAAGCGCATCCCAGATCCTCGCGGCGATCCGCGGCTCGGTGCGCCGTGTCGCGGAATAAGCGCCCCCTATCGCGTCATACAACCGCGGGCCGAACATCTCCAGCTGCTCCTCCGGCGTCATCTTCATTCCCTTCGCCCGTGCCTCGAGTTCCCTGTCGATGGCCGCCACCATGGCATCGGTCCGGTCACGTTGTTCAAGCAGCAGGCCGCGCAGCCGGCGCAGGTGCGCAACCGCGTCAGCGGACGGGTCGCTGACCAGGTCCGCGACCTCCCGCAGCCCGAAACCCAGCCGCCGGTAGGCCAGCACCTCCCGCAGCCGCTCCACGTCGCCCGCCGAGTAGGCCCGGTATCCGGCTACGGTCCGCGCCGACGGACGCACCAGCCCGATCTCGTCGTAGTGATGCAGCGTGCGGACGGTCACGCCGGCCAGCCCGGCCAGGCGTCCCACGGTCAGGTACTCCTCCACGCCACCGACTATGCGGCATGACGCCACGTGAGGGTCAAGCGCCCCGCTCCCGGCAGCGCGCGCGTGGCTGACCGCGACCGGACCCTTGCTTTCTCGAATCCCATGTCTCCGAAATGCCGCTTGCGACATGTTCGTCGTCAGAAAGCGTCCGGTGCGCGCTCAAGCGGCGGCCGGAGCCGCGAAGCGCCTGATCAGCCGAGCGATCTCGGCGGGTCGTTCGGCGACCATCGCGTGGGTGGCCCCTTCGACGCGGGCGACCCGGAGGCAGGGGTTGGCGTCGCACGCCTCGGCGAGCCGGCTCTCGAAGCCGCGGCGGTATGCCGCGTACAACTCCTGGAACGGCTGCTGTTGCGGGAGGTCGTCCGTGGCGAGGGCCACCAGCAGGGGGCACTTGGCCTGGCTGTAGACGGGAATGATGTCGAGATCCGTCATCGCCGTCTGGAGCGTGGCCTGCAGGTGCGGCAACGGCCGCAGCCATGCCTGCCCGTCCCGGATGATGAGGTTGCGCCGGAACCCCTCGGCCGCCATGTCCTGCGGGCTGCCGTACCGGCGAGCCATCGCGCGCTGCTGGTCGAGGGCCGCCTGGACGTCGGACGGCGTGAGCGGCCTGGCCGTGCTGTCGCGCATCGCCGAGAAGGCGGCGTGCAGGCGTTCAAGGTCCGCGAGGGCCTGGGCCGGCTCGGCTCCCGTGCACTGGTCCGGCCGGCTGGGCGGCGGCGTGCCGTCAAGGCTCACTGCTGCGGGGCACATGGGGTGACGTTCGGCCCACAGCGCGGCGATCATGCCGCCGAGCGACCATCCTGCGACGGCGGGCTCGGGCAGGCCGAGACCGCCGCAGGCCGCTTCGAGGTCGCCGAGAACCGCTTCCCACTGCCAAGGGCCGTCTCCGGAGCGGCCGTGCCCGCGCAGGTCGGCCGCGATGACGCGGAACTGCGGGGACAGTTCCCCGGCCAGCGGCTGCATGCTCACGAGGTTCGCGCCCGCGCCGTGCAGGAGCAGGAGCGGGGCACCGGATCCGCCGAAGTCACGTACCGCGACGTCTCCGCCAGGGACTACATCCTCATACCTGGTCATAAATCGTTCCCTTCGCGACGTGGCACCCCGTAGCCTGCCCGGGCGCGTACGGACTCGACGGTGACCCCGCCCTCGGGATGACGCTCCAGCTTGTGGCGCGTGACGAGGTCGTGAACGCCCTGCCGGGTGATCCCGAGCATCGCGCCCGCCACCGAAAATGGCACCGCCTGTGCCGACGGGTGCCCGATCCGCCGTACCGCTACCTGGCCCAGCGGCGTGCGCCACCACTCGGCGGGCGGCGCGAAGGGCGCATCCCCTGGGTAGAGGCTGGAGATCACCCGGGCGATCATCTGCACGGCGGCCCGGTCGTCGGGCCCGAGCATCACCGACGCCCAGGTCTCAGCGCGCAGCCGCACCAGCGTCCGCGCGGACTCGACCGCTTCGTCCCCTTCCAGCAGGATCTCCAGCGGATCGAGGAGCCGGACGTCGACGACACGAACCAGCTGCTCGATGAGCTCAGTACGGATGGCCCGCCTCCTCCCATCGCCTGCTTGACACCTACAGTCAAGTACTTGACGGATAATGTCAAGTTCGAGAACGCGAAGGGATCCTTCGCCGCCCTTCCCGCATGCCAGAGGGGCTGATTCGGCATGGCAGAAATCTGCTATTCAATCTATACTTCTACTATGGCGCTCAGCATTAAAAGCGACGAGGCAGACCAGCTCGCCAGGGAACTGGCCGCAGAAACCGGCGAGACGCTGACGGAGGCGGTCGTGATCGCGCTCAGGGAGCGGCTTGACCGCCAGCACGCCAGGCATGGCGCCACGATGCGGACGCGACTGGCGCGCCTCGCGGCCGACGTGGCGGCGCTGCCGGTTACTGATAGCCGGACGCCGGAGGACGTCATCGGCTACGACGACGCGGGCCTCCCGAGTTGACGCAGTCGTCGCTGGAATCAGAGCGCGGCCGGAGCCTTGTCGTCGATACATCGGCGTGTGTAGCGGTCATCCTCGGCGAGCCAGGAAGCGAGGAACTCGCGGCCTATCTTGAGCATGCCCTCGTCCGGCTGATGCCCGCCGCCATCCGGGTTGAGCTAGGAATCGTCATCGAGGCCCGGCTATGGCCTGCCGGGCAGGACGTCGTAGACCGGTTCCTCCGTGACGCGAAGATCGACATCGTCTCCGTCGATGAGGAATTGGCGGCCCGTGCGATGAGCGGATGGCGGAGATACGGCAAGGGAAGGCATCAGGCCGCGCTTAATTTCGGCGACTGCTTCACGTACGCGCTCGCCGAGCGGACCGGACATCCGGTGCTCTGCACGGGCGACGACTTCGCGGCGACCGGTATCGCTGTGCTGCGCCCGCGGGCGGGGAACAAGGGACCGTAAGCCGTCGATGTGAAGGGCAGGCGGGTGGCGGCCTGTCGCTACGCGGGGGTTACGTCGACGCCGGTGGCTTGCAGGGTCGCGATTGCTTCTGCGGTGGTGCCTGGATCGACGCCCGCGGTCAGGCCGAGCAGGACGCGGGTGTCGAAGCCGTTGGCTGACGCGTCGGCGGCGGTGGCGCGGACGCAATAGTCGGTGGCGATGCCCACCACGTCGACCTGATCCACGTCGTGATCGCGCAGCCAGGCGGCGAGGGGCGTGCCGTCGTCGGCGGCGCCCTCGAAGCCGCTGTAGGCGGCCGCGTGGGCGCCCTTGCGGAACACCGCCTCGATCGGCCCGGTGGCCAGGTCGGGGTGGAACTGCGAACCGGGTGAGCCCGCCACGCAGTGCACCGGCCAGGAATGCGCGTAGTCGGGTTCGTCCGCGAAGTGGCCGCCAGGGTCGATGTGGTAGTCCTTGGTCGCCACCACATGGTCGTAGCCGTGACCGGGGCTGGCGAGCAGGGAGCTGATCTCGCGGGCCACCGCGGCGCCGCCGGCGACCGCGAGCGAGCCGCCTTCGCAGAAGTCATTCTGCACGTCAACGATGATGAGAGCGCGCACGTTAGCTACCGTATCGTGCTACCCCACGCGAACTCACGCTCCGGCTGAGCGTCAGTTCATCGCGGGGTCATCGGGGTACGTGGCGAGGAACGCCAGGTCACCGTCCTGGCGACGCAGGACCTGACGCCACAGCAGCTCGGGCTCCGCGGCGAAGACGTCGCCCGGCTGGGCAGCGAGCACGTACCACGCGCCCTCGTCGATCTCCGCCGCGAGCTGGCCAGGCGACCAGCCGGCGTAGCCCGCGTAGACCCGCAGCGACGTGATGACCGAGGTAAGCAGCCGGGGCGGCGTGTCCAGGTCGAGCAGCCCAAGACGGGCAAGCGCCGGGGCACCGTCGAGCGCGCGCCAGCCGGCCGGCTCGTCCCTGCCAGGCATGCCGGGGATCTGCGCGAGCGCGAGCGCGCTGTTCGGCGTGACGGGTCCGCCGCGGAACACCACGGAGGGCTCGGTGGCCAGGTCGGTCCACTGCTCGAGCACCTGGCCCACGCCGACCGTGGTCGGCCGGTTAAGCACGACGCCGAGCGTGCCCTGAACGTCCTCGTGCTCCACGATGAGCACCACGGTGCGCCGGAAGTTCGGGTCCCCGAGCAGCGGAGTCGCGACGAGCAGCCGACCGGCCTTCGGATCCGAACCCATGTGATCCATGTAACCACCATTGGCCGGGCCGTGCGGTACGCGGCGCGGACGCAGGCTACTCGCCCGCAGTCGCTGCCTCGCGGACCGCGGCGGCCACCCCCGAGGCGACGTCGGGGTGGAAAACCGACGGCACGATGTAATCGGGACCGAGTTCCTCGGCGGGCACCACGTCGGCGAGTGCCCGCGCGGCCGCCACCAGCATCGTGTCGGTGATCTTGGTGGACTGCGCGTCGAGCAGGCCGCGGAACACGCCGGGAAACGCGAGCACGTTGTTGATCTGATTCGGGTAGTCGCTGCGCCCGGTGGCGACCACGGCCGCGTACTCACGCGCGTCGTCCGGGTCGACCTCGGGATCGGGGTTGGCGAGCGCGAACACGATCGCGCCGGAGTTCATCGACTTGATGTCCTCGCCGACCAGCAGGTTCGGCGCGGACACGCCGATGAATACGTCCGCGTCCGCCACCGCGCCCGCCAGGTTGCCCTGGTACCCGTCGGCGTTCGTGTGCTCGGCGATCCAGGCGAGGCTCTCGTTCAGGTCCGGCCGGCCACAGTAGACCGCGCCGCTGATGTCGCAGGAGATCACGTGCCTTGCCCCGGCGGTGAGCAGCAGCTTGAGCACGGCGGTGCCCGCCGCGCCCGCGCCGGACATCACGATCTTCACGTCGGGCAGTTCCTTGCCCACCACCCGGAGCGCGTTGGTGAGCGCGGCGAGCACGACGATCGCGGTGCCGTGCTGGTCGTCGTGGAACACGGGGATGTCAAGCATGGCGCGCAGCCGCCGCTCGACCTCGAAACAGCGCGGCGCGGAAATGTCCTCGAGGTTGATGCCGCCGAACCCGGGTGCGATGGCGGCGACCGTCGCGACGATCTGGTCGGTGTCCTGCGTGTCCAGGCAGATCGGCCAGGCGTCGATGTTCGCGAACCGCTTGAACAGCGCGGCCTTGCCCTCCATCACCGGCAGCGCGGCGTACGGGCCGATGTTGCCGAGGCCGAGCACGGCGGAGCCGTCGGTCACGACGGCGACGCTGTTGCGCTTGATCGTGAGGCGGCGGGCGTCCTCCGGGTTGGCCGCCAGCGCGAGTGCGACGCGCGCGACCCCCGGCGTGTAGGCCATGGACAGGTCGTCGCGGTTGCGCAGCGGCACCTTGGATCGCATCTCGATCTTGCCGCCGAGGTGCAGGAGGAACGTGCGGTCACTGACCTTGTGCACCGATACGCCGGGGATGGCGGCCATCGCGGCTACCAGCGACTCCGCGTGCGCCGTGTCGGTCGCGGCGCAGGTCACGTCGACCCGGAGCTTCCCATGGGTGCCCGAGTTCACGTCAAGCGCGGTCACCACGCCGCCGGCGTGTTCCACGGCCCGGGTAATCTCGCTCACCCCGCGGCTGTGCGAGGCTACCTCGAGCCGGGCCGTGATCGAATACGACACGCTCGGCGCCATGCTCACGTCGGTTTCCGCCTTCCGTGGACCACACTGTCCAACGAGCTAATGATCAGGGTATCCCGCGCTGCCGCGAGTGAGCGTGCGAGGGCCGCGCAACACCGCGTAATCTTCATGCATGGCGCGGGAATCCACGATAATCCCGTCGACCGCCGACCCGAGCGCAGTAAGCGCGGAAAGCGGCGTGATCGATGTAACACGGCTGCGCGTCGCCCTTGCCCGGCTGTCCCGATGGCTGCGCCGACACGAACTGGCCGGGCTGACCCCGACCCAGCTTGCCGCGCTGTCCACCGTCGAGCGCGTCGGCCCGCTCCGCCTCGGCGACCTGGCGGCGGTGGAGGGCATCGCGCCGTCCACGCTGACCCGGCTCGTCGCCGCCCTCGAAGAGGTCGGTTACGTGCGCCGCGACGCCGACCCGCGGGACGCGAGGGCGTCCACGCTCGCGATCACCGCCAAGGGGCACGACACGCTTGACCGGCTGCGCGCGGAGAACTCCGCCCTGCTCGCTCAGCGGCTGATGCTGCTCACCCAAGAACAGCGCGCCGCCCTGGCGACGGCGCTTCCCGCGCTCGAGGCGCTGGCCGACCCCGACCCCGCGACACGGCGCCCGTCGCGCGCTTAAGCGCTAGAACAGCAGCAGGGTCAACTGGGTGCGAGCCTTCTTCACCCGGTCGTCATCGGGCGGGAGGATCTCGAACAGGTCGAGCAGGTGCAGTCGGGCCTTGTTCCGATCCGCGGCTGAGGTTCGCTTGATCACCGCGAGCACCCGGTCGAACGCCTTCTCCGTGTCTCCGCCGGCCATCTCGAAGTCGGCCACCTGGAGCTGCGCGTCCACGTCCTCTGGGTGGGCGGCGGCATTCTTGCTGACGTTCATCGGGTCAGCGGAGGACACCCGCCGCATCAGGTTCACCTGAGCGAGCCAGCTCTTCGCGAGCGGGTCGGACGGGACATCCCCGAGCGCCTTCTCGAGCGCCCTCGCAGCGGCGTCGAGGTCACCGGTTTCCATGGCGTCCCTGGCCGCCGCGAGCGCGGGCGGCAGGTCGTCGATGGCCTCGTCGGGCTCGCCGGTGCCGTCTTGCGCCGGGACGGCCTGGACGCCGAGCTGGTCCGCCACGGCGAGCACCTGAGTGAGCCACTGCTTGATCTGCGACTCGGGCATCGCGCCAAGGAACGCGTCCACCATCTGGCCGCCGATGATCGCGACAACCATCGGGATGGACTGCGCCTGAAATGCCTCGGCCAGCCTCGGGTTGGCGTCAACATCGATCTTGGCGAGCACCCAGGACCCGGCCGCCTCGGCTGCCAGCTTCTCGAGAGCCGGGCTGAGCTGCTTGCAAGGACCGCACCACTCGGCCCACAGGTCCACGATCACCGGCGTGGTCTTTGAGCGGAGCGCGACCTCGGTATTGAAGGTCTCTTCGGTTACTTCGATGACGAATGGCGATGCCTGCCCGGCATCGGGCCCGTCGACGCCTGAGGCGGCATCGGATTGACGGGGCGCCGCCTGCTGCCTGCGCTGCGCGGCGGTCTGCCGCGCGCCAAGGTCAACGGCACCGTACAGAGAGAAATCCCGCGGCTGCTGCATATCTCTATCCTGCCCCAAGTTCCGGGCACCTTGACAACCCATTGCTTGACAACACGTTGCGCTAATTTACGGCCAGTGTAGCATTTCATGTGCTACAGTTCCCGCATGGCACAGAAGGGCGACCGGCGACGGGGCAAGCCGCTCAACCCGGATCTCGGGTACTCGGGCGACCCGGTCCACCACGCGCCGTCCCACCAGCAGCCGCAGCGGATCGGCATCAGGGAGCTCCGCCAGCATGCGAGCGTCTATGTTGACCTCGTCGAACGCGGGTACACCGTGGACATCACCAACCGGGGGCGGCTCGTCGCTCAGATGGTCCCCGTGCGCGATCCCGAGAGCCCGCTTGAGCGCTGGATCGCCAAGGGAATCATCGAGCGGGCCGAAGATGACGGCAGCGTCCTCGAGATCGAGACCTACCCGGGCACCTCAGGCGGACAGGCCGCCGCCAGCCAGGCCCTCGAGCGGCTCCGCGCCAGCGAGCAAACCGATGCCGGAAGTAATGGGGACGATACAGAGGCGGAACAGCCGTGATCTATCTCGACTCCTCCGCGCTCGTCAAGCTGGCGGTCGCCGAGCCCGAGTCGGGCGCGCTGGTCAGCTACCTGGCCAAGCGGGCCGGCCAGTCCCTCGTCTCGAGCTCCCTGCACCGCGCCGAGGTGCTCCGCGCGATCTGGCAGGCCGAGCCGGGCGCACTCCCCCGCGCCCAGCGGATCAGCCGCCGGATCTCGCTCGTCTCGCTGACCCACGACCTGCTCGACAACGCGGCGACCCTGCCGCCAAGCGGACTGTGCACCACGGCGGCGATCCACCTCGCCTCCGCGCTGGCGATCAAGCGCGACCTGACCGCTTTCGTCTGCTACGACAAGCAGCTCAACGACGCCGCGCAAGCTGCTGGCCTGCCGGTCGCCAGCCCCGTGTGACAGATGCCCGGGCTGCTCTGACTGACTTTAAATACTGAAAGCAATTCTCCCGAACGGACGCGTGCGCCGCGTCCACCCCGCATGGCTCGATGCTGGATCGCTGCCGGCTTCCTAGGCTGACCGCAGCAGCGGGAGGACGCGGGTGCCTGACACAGAGGGGCCGGCCTGGAAAAATAGTAGGACGTCCTACTATCTACCCCGGAAAAAACTCCTGCAACCGGACAGGGCGGAACTGCGTCTCAAGTAGGTGTCGGGGTTGAACGGTCGTGCCCGTACCTGTGCGAAGGTGTGGTAACCATTGATGTATCCCACAGATACCCTTGCTCTGGCAGCGCGCACCCATGGAGGCCTGGTGGGCATGGACGCGGGCGCGGAGACCGGCCCCTACGCCACGGTTACCGACAACCCGGGCACCTCGCGCACCGTCGCGCGGCAGGCGCTCGCCGAGCAGCTTTTCGCTGCCAACTACCCGAAGCTGGCCGGGTGGATCAGACGGCTCGTGGACGACGACGAGACCGCGCACGAGATCGCCTCAGAGGCGTTCGTCCGGCTGCTGTCTAAGTGGTCGAGCATCGACAAGCTAGACAGCCCGCAGGGCTATCTCTACATGATCGCGACCAACCTGGTGCGCGACCACTGGCGCAAGACCGAGCGCGAGCGCAAGGCGATGCGCAACGTCTCCGCCGGCACCGACCCCGAGCCGTTCTCCGACCCGGTTCAGGACGTGGACGTGCGGGAACTCCTCGCCGGGCTGCCCGCCAGGCTGCGCGATCCGTTCCTTTTGCACTATTATGCCGGATTCGGCATCCGTGAGATCGGGCTGATGCTCAAGCGCCCCGACGGAACGATCAAGGCGGACTTGTTCCATGCCAGGGCCCGGCTGAAGGAAGCGATCGGAGGGAGGGACAATGCACGTTGATGACCAGCACGCTGGCAACGAGCAGGACCCGCTCGATCGCTGGCTGAACCAGCAGGCACCACCGCTGCCACCGCCGCCGGGCACGTTCGCGCTGATCAAGACCCGCGCCCGGCGCCGCAAGCTGCGCAACCTCGCGGTCACCGTGGCCTCTGCCGCGGCCGTGGCCGCCGGGATCGCCGTCGCGGTGCCGAACGTGACCGCGCTGCACCTGTCGCCCTCCTCGACGAACGGGAACCCGGTCGCGGACGGGAGCCGGCCGGCGACGAAGAACGGGTCGCAGTCGCCAGAAGGAACGGCGAGCCACGTCGTGACGCCGTCACCGTCGAGCGCGCCGAGCAAGTCCGCGCTCGCCGAGCCCTCAGGACCCGTGCCCGCCAACTTCCAGCCGTCGTCGGTCACCTTCGTCAGCCAGTCGATCGGCTGGGTCATCGGGCAGGCGGGGACGCCGGGGCAGTGCGCCAACAAGAACCCGTACGCCTGCACGTCCATCGCGCGCACCAACGACGCGGGCAAGACCTGGCAGGGCGGACCCGCCCCGACCACCACGGCCCCGAACGGGCCGACCGGGGTCAGCGGCATCAGGTTCCTCGACGGCGTGAACGGCTGGGCGTTCGGTCCCGAGCTGTGGTCCACGCACGACGCCGGGGCCCACTGGACGAAGGTCGACACCAAGGGGAATCGGGTCACCGACCTCGAGACGGTCGCCGGCCGGGCGTACGCGCTGTTCGCCAACTGCTCGGGCACGAACCCCGTCAGGTTCGCGGCGAACTGCACCAGCTTCACGCTGATGACGACCGACGGCGGCAGCGACGACTGGGTGCCGGCCGGCGGGTCGACGAACGAGCTCACCAACGGCGGCAGCCCCACGTCGGCGGTGCTCGCGCTCAGCGGTTCCGACGGCTACCTGCTCGCGCCGGACGGCACCATCTACTCGGGACCCATCGGCGGTGCCTGGCAGCCCGCGGGAACCGCGCCATGCCGGCCGGGAACACCGCAGGCCAGCGGGCTCCCCGGGGCCGCGTGGCTGGCGCTGGTGAACTCGACGCAGCTGGCCATCGCCTGCGACGGGAAGGCGGTCACGTCACCGCCCGAGGTCTCGTGGTCCGACGACGGCGGCAAGTCCTGGGTAGCGTCCACGGTGGCCTGGGGCTTCTCCGGCTTCGGCCTCATGACATCGCTCAGCGCCGCGCCGAACGGGACGCTCGTGCTCGCGACCACGACCGGTCTTTACGTCCTTCCGATGGGCGCCGCGCAGTGGAAGCAGACGAGCGCGGCCGGCGGGCAGGCTCCCAAGGGCGGGTTCAGCTACGTCGGCATGACGACCGATCTCCAGGGCGTCGCGGTCCCGGCCGCCATGGAGCTGCACGAGGTCCTGATGACCTACGATGGCGGGCTGACCTGGATAGCGATGCCGATCACGCCTGCGAATTTAGCCGCTCGCGTGACACCGAATCGGGACACTGGATCAAAGTGAGAACACGCGCGGCCTGAGCTCGGCGTACGGATGTGTAGACCCCCTACCTACACATAGGAGCCACGCGATGAGCGCTGACGCATCTACCGCAGGAACCCTGGCCACCGAACCGCCCCCCGATCCGGCCCCCGCACCCGCCGCGGCTGGCCCGCTGCTCGGCGACCCGGGCGCGCTCGGGCTGCCCTGTTTCATCGCCGGCTCGGTCTCGCTCGGCCTGGCACTGATCGGGGTGGTCCCGGCCGCCGCCATCGGCGCGGCGCTGCCGATCATCCTCACGGCGACGTCCATCGGCCTGTTCATGGCGACGATCTGGGCCGCCTCCCTCGGCCAGAGCGCGGTGGCGAGCGTGTTCGGCATCTTCGCCGGGTTCTGGCTCAGCTACGCGGTGCTCGTCATCGGGCTCACGCATGGCTGGTTCGGCATCGCGCCGGCGTCGGCACAGGCGGCACAGGAGCTGTTCCTCGTGGCGTGGCTCGTCGTCATGGTCATGCTCACGCTGGCGACGCTGCGGCTGCCAATGGCGTACACCGCGGTCTTCTTCCTCGTCGACCTGGCGCTGCTCCTGGTTTTCCTCGGGGTCAACGAGACATCGACCGGGCTGCTCAAGGCGGCGGGCTACGTGGTCCTCATATTCGCCGCCGTCGGCGTGTACCTGTACTTCAGCACCGCTTCCGTGGCCACCGGGGGGCGTCCGCTCCCGCTTGGCAGGGCCGCGCTGCACGGCTGAGCCGCTACTCGGCGAAGTCACCCGCGGTCAGGCGGAGGCTCCGCAGCAGCGCGAACAGCTCGGCGCGCTCGTCTGCGGAGTACTCCGCGAGGCCGAAGTCGGCCGCCATCAGGTCGCGGGTCGCCACCCGTACCGCGTCCCTGCCGCGCTCGGTGATCTCGGCGAGGCGCCCCCGGCCGTCGGCCGGGTTCGGGCGCCTGACCACCATGCCCTGGGCGGCGAGCCGGTCGATGGTGTTCGTCACCGAGGTCGGGTGCACCATCAGCCGCTCACCCATCACCCGCAGCGGGAGCGCCCCCGCACGGCTGAAGCTCAGCAGGACAAGCGCCTCATAGCGGGCGAACGTCAGCCCGTAGGGGCGCAGGATGGCGTCGAGTTCGGCGAGCAGGATCTGCTGGGCGCGCATGATCGACGTGACCGCCGCCATCGCCGACGAGGGACCGAACCTGCGCTCCCAGATCCGCGCCGCGCGGTCGATCGGGTCGAAGGGCAGGCCAAGCTCATGAGGCACACCGGACACCTTACGGTGAACGACCCCGCATCGGCACTGGGTCAGTCGACAGGCCGCTGAGATACGGTGGAGCGAGCGTCGGTTTATGGCATCAGCAACCGTTTGGAGCTGCCATGCACTCCCGGTCCCATGTCACGGTAGTAATGACGCTTACGGTGGTTATGCTGACGATTGCGCTCGCCCTCGCCGGCGGCCCGGCCCGCGCAACCGCCGACACGATCACCATCGGCACCCCGGTCACCGTCATCCCGCTCGGCGGCGCCGGCGGCGTGCAACTCGCCGTGACGGCGGACTCGACGACGCCGCTGCTGTCCATGACGGTGCACCTGCTCCCCCGGCACAGCAGCACCTGGTACTGGATCGCCCGCGTCACCACGAACGCCAAGGGGAACTTCAGCTCGACGTTCACCGACCCGGTCACCGCCGTCTGGTCGGCGGAGTACCTCGGCGACAAGACTCGCCCGGCCAGCGTGGGCGCGATGATCCCGGTCACGGTCTCGTGATGGGTACTGGCGAAGCACGGGACCGTTCCGTGCCATGGTTGAAGATCTTTCAGGCCTTGAGAATGCCGGCGGACACCAGCAGCTCCTCGGCGGCCTCGTGCGGGCCTGACCGCCCGTCCGCGACCCGGGCGGCCAGCTCGTCGGGGACCGTGAGCCGCCGCGCGACCGCGCCGAACGCCAGCGCGGTCACCTCGTCACGCGCCCTCGCGAGCTGCCGCCGCGCGCGCTCACCGCTCGCGTCAAGCCACGCCTCGTGCTTGTCGAGCTGACGGACCAGCTCATCGACGCCCTCGCCGGTGGTACCGACCGTGGTCACGATCGGCGGCCGCCACTCCCCCCGCGCGAGCGCCACCATCGTGCGCAGGTCGCGGACGGTTGCCTGGGTGTCCGGGCGGTCCGCCTTGTTCACCACGAGCACGTCGGCGATCTCGAGTACCCCCGCCTTGGCCGCCTGGATGGAGTCGCCCATGCCGGGCACGACGAGCACGACGGTGGTGTCGGCGGCCGATGCGATCTCCACCTCCGCCTGGCCGACGCCGACCGTCTCGACGAGGATCACCTCGTAGCCGGCCGCGGCGAGAACCCGGATGGCCTGCGGCGTCGCGGCCGCGAGCCCGCCGAGCTGGCCGCGGGAGCCCATCGACCTGATGAAGACGCCGGCGTCGGTCGCGTGGCCCTGCATCCTGATCCGGTCGCCGAGCAGGGCACCGCCGGAGAACGGCGAGGTCGGATCGATCGCGAGCACCGCGGTCCGCTTGCCGCGCCCGCGGAACACCCCGACGAGCGCGCTCGTGACGGTCGACTTGCCCGCCCCTGGCGCGCCTGTCAGTCCGATCACCCGCGCCGCGGCAGCCGGTGCCTGCAATGCCTTTTCCAGGGAACGAACCCGGGTGTCACCGTTCTCCACCCAGGAGATCGCCCGGGCGAGGGCACGGGGATCGCCGGCCTGTACCTGGTCAGCGATGGTGTCTATGGTCAGCGCGTCGGCACTCAGCGGGGGGCTCGCAGCAGGAGCGCCGAGCCCTGGCCGCCGCCGCCGCACAGCGCCGCCGCGCCGAGCCCGCCGCCGCGCCGGCGCAGCTCGTAGGCGAGGGTGAGCGCGATCCGCGCGCCAGACGCGCCGAGCGGGTGGCCGACCGCGATCGCGCCGCCGTTGACGTTCACGATGTCGGGCGAGACGCCGAGCGCGCCCATGGACGCGACGCCGACCGCGGCGAACGCCTCGTTGATCTCGATGAGATCCAGGTCTTTCACCGTCTGGCCCGCCTTGCCGAGGGCCTTCTTGATCGCGTTCGACGGCTGGAAATGCAGGCTGTTGTCCGGGCCGGCGACGGTGCCGAAGGCGCCTACCTCCGCGAGTATGACGGCGTTCAGCTCGGCGGCTTTTGCCCGGCTCGTCACGACGACCGCGGCGGCGCCGTCGGAGATCTGCGAGGAGGTCCCCGCGGTGATCGTGCCCTCCTTGCCGAACGCGGCCCTTAGCTTCGACAGGGACTCGACCGTCGTGTCGGCGCGGATGCCCTCGTCGGCGGAGAAGGTGACCGTGTCCCTGGAGGACGTGATCTCGATTCCGACGATCTCCTCGGCGAGCAGGCCGTCCTTCGCCGCCTTGGCGGCGCGCTGCTGCGACCTGGCGGCGAACTCGTCCTGCTGCTCGCGGGAGATGCCGAGCTTCGCGTTGTGCCGTTCGGTGGACTCGCCCATGGAGAGGCCGTCGAACGCGTCGGTCAGGCCGTCGAGCGCCATCGAGTCGAGCATCTCGACCGCACCGTACTTGTAGCCTTTTCTTGAGTTCTGCAGCACGTGCGGCGCGTTCGTCATCGACTCCATGCCGCCGGCCGCGATGATGTCGAACTCGCCGAGCCTGATCAGGTCGGCGGCCTGGGCGATCGCGTCGAGGCCCGACAGGCAGACCTTGTTGACCGTGGTCGCCGGGGTGCTCATCGGGATGCCCGCCTTGACCGCCGCCTGCCGCGCGGTGATCTGCCCGGTGCCCGCCTGGAGCACGTGTCCCATGATCACGTACTCGACCATGTCCGGTGCTATCGCGGCCCGGTCGAGGGCGCCCTTGATGGCGAACCCGCCGAGGTCGGCGGCGCTGAATCCGGTCAGGCTGCCGAGGAGCCTGCCGATCCCGGTCCGCGCTCCGCCGATGATCACTGGGTCATGGTCGTCCACGGCCGGCCTCCCGGGGTTATGCCTGCTGCGCTTGTCTCGCCTCTATGCCAACATACCCATCATGCTGTTGAGAATCGATCATGTAGGCATCGCTTGCCGGTCACTCGAGGCCGCCGTCGAACGGTACGCGAGCGTGTTCGGGCTCCCCGTGGTGAGCGAAGAGACCAACGTTGAGCAAGGGGTCCGCGAGGCGATGCTCGCCACGGACGCCAGCGGGTCGTATGTGCAGCTCCTCGAGCCGCTCTCCGAGGACACCCCGGTCGGGCGGTTCATCGCGCGGCGCGGCGAGGGGATCCACCACATCGGGTACGCCGTGACGGATGTCACGGCGGCGCTCGCGGAGGTCGGCGGGCGCGGGGTTCGGCTGCTCGACTCCCGGCCGCGGCACGGCTCGATGGGCGCCTCGATCGCGTTCCTCCACCCGGGTGATCTTGGCGGCGTACTGACTGAACTGGTGCAATCCATTGCACCTCCTGAGGCCTTATGGGGCGCCTGAAATGTGACTTTCTGGACGGAGGTCCGGGACGCACGAGAGGCGTGTGACCTCTAGACTTTCCCCTAGGTGATCATGCGAAGCCCCCTCCAGGATTCTGCCGGCGCAGAACGTCGAAGCAGCCGCAGACCCGGCGGAGGCGGAGTAAATTGCCCCTTACTGGTGCACTTTGCCAGTACCGGCCCCGCCCGCCGTCCCCGTCTAGCTTGGATTAGGCCCACATGCAATCGGACATTGACGCTCAGCTGACCAGCTTCTTCGAAGAGACACCACCGCGCGACTTCGCTAAGGTCATGCGCGGCTACGATCCGCACCAGGTGGACGAGCACATCCGTCAGCTCGCCAGCGAGGTCCGCAGGCACCAGGAAGACGCGGTCGCCTCGCGGCGCGATCTTACCGATGCCCAGCGGCAGATCCAGGAGCAGGAGCGGCCTACCTATTCGGGTCTCGGCGCGCGCATCGAGCAGCTCCTGCGGCTCGCCGAGGAGCAGGCCACCGAGCTGGTCCAGGCCGCGCGGTCCGAGGCCAACGAGATCAAGGCGGCCGCGAAGGTAGACGGCGCCGAACTGCGGGCCGCGGCCGAGAACGAGGCCGCGGAACTGCGGGCCAACGCCAAGCGCGAGACGGACGACGTGCGCGGCGCCGCGGAGCGCGAGGCCGACTCCATCCGCACCACCGCCAGGCGTGAGTCCGACGAGCTGACCTCCACCACCGAGCGCGAGGTCGCCAAGCTGCGCGCGACGGCCGACCACGAGGTCGCCGAGAAGCGCGCCGCGACCGAGCGGGACATCGCCAAGCTGCGCACCACGACCGAGCGCGAGGTGGCACAGCTCAAGGCCGCGGCCAAGCGCGAGCGGGACGAGATCCTCACCACGTCCAAGCGCCAGGCCGACGAGATGCGGTCGCAGGCGCAGCGGATCCTCGAGGAGAGCGAAGCGCAGCGGGCGCAGGCCGAGGCGGAATTCGAGATCCAGCTCGCCACCCGCCGCGAGGAGGCCGAGCGCCAGGAGGCCGAGCGGCTCGGCTCGGCCCAGGCCGCCACCCAGAAGCTGGTCTCCGAGGCCGAGCAGCGCGCCTCCACCGCCGAGCAGCGCGCCGCCAAGGCGTCCGCGCAGGCCGACCAGACCCGCCGCGACGCCGACCAGCACGCCCGCCAACTGGTCAGCAACGCCAAGAAGAACGCCGACCAGATCGTCGCCCAGGCCAAGGCGCAGGCAGACCAGCTGCTGTCCGAGACCAAGACCGACGCCGAGCGGCGCCGGGTCGCCTCGCAGCGCGAGGTCGAGGAGCTCACCCGCCAGAAGGACAACATCTCCACGCACCTGGCCCAGGTGCGCCAGCTTCTCGGGGGGCAGCTGGGCATCCAGCTTCCGACAATGGAGCAGACCTCGCCGGTGGCCGCGGCACCCGTCCAGCCGGCCATCGCCGAGAGCATGCCGGCAGCGCCGGCCCCTGCCCCCCGGCCGGCGCCGGCCGGGAACGTTGCCGGGCCTGCCCCGCGTCCCAACGGCGCGGAGAACGTCGCCGGCAAGACCGGCAACGGCGGCGGCGGTCAAGAAGAGGACTGGTGGACCGAGTAAAGGCTCCGGCACAGCACTGACGGGGCGGTTCCGCGTGATGCCCCGGGCCTTATGGCCCGGGGCATCACGCTTTTGTCAGACCGTGCTTGTCTGGCCGCCGTCGATGGCGAGGACCTGGCCGGTCATGAAGCTGGCGGCGTCGCTCGCCAGGAAGACCGCGGGGCCTGCCATCTCCTCGGGCCTGCCCCAGCGGGCCATGGGAATGGAGGCGATCGTGGACCTGCCCCCATCGGGGGTGTCCCACAGCACCCGGTTGAGCTCGGTCGCGGTCCAGCCTGGGCAGAGCGCGTTGACCCGAACGCCGCTGCGCCCCCACTCGCTGGCAAGCGTCTTCGTCAGCGAGACCACCGCGGCCTTGGCCGCCCCGTAGGGGGCGAGGAACGGCGCGGCGGCCAGCCCCGCCACCGAGGCGACGTTGATCACCGAGCCGGTGCCGCGAGCCGTCATATGCGCCCCCGCGGCCCGGCAGATCCACATGGTGGCATCCAGGTTGAGCCTGACCACCTTGTCCCAGCCGGACTGCCGCATGTCGAGGAACGGCACCATGAAGCTCGAGCCGCCCGCGTTGTTCACCACGATGTCGAGCTGGCCCAGTTTCTCGATCGCCGTTCGCACCACGTCCTCGGCTGCGTCCTGTTCGGACAGGTCGACCGGGATCTCTACCGCCTGGCGGCCGAGTTCGCGTACCTTCTTGGCCGTCTCCGCTAGTCCTTCCGGCGTGCGGGCGGCCAGCGCGACGTCGGCGCCCGCCTGCGCGAACGCCACCGCGATGACCTGGCCGATGCCGCGCGACGCGCCGGTTACCAGCGCCTTCTTGCCGGCCAGGCTGAACGGGTCGCTACTCATTGCTTGTCCTCCCACGTGGTGGGCAGCTGGGGGGATTCACCGAGCGCCGCTGGGTTGACCGCGCGGACGATCTCGCTGAACACGATTCGCACGTAATTCTCCCCCACCCACAGGTGCCTGGCGCCGTCCACGCCGATCACCTCCGCCTTGGGCACCCGGGCGAACCGCTGCCGCGCCTCATCGGGCCGCAGGTAATCGTCGAACTCGGGGACCATGACGGTGAGCGGCCTGCCTGATCTCGCCCACCCGTCGAGGTCCGCGTCGCTAGCCCGCTTGAGCGGCGGCGAGAGCAAAATGCCGCCCTCGACGCCGGGCAGCAGCCCCCACTTGAGCGTCAGCTCGGTGCCGAAGGACCAGCCGAGCAGGTAGATATGCGGCAGTCCCGCGCTTTTCGCGTAGTCAACGGCGGCCGCTACGTCGTGCTTCTCCGTGGCACCGCCGCCGAACTCGCCGTGGCTCCTGCCCCGCTCTGACTCGGTGCCCCGCGTGTTGAACCGCAGCACGGCGAGGTCCGCGAGCGCGGGCAGCCGGTTGGCCGCCTTGCGGTACAGGTGGCTGTCCATCATGCCGCCGGCCGTCGGCAGCGGGTGCAGGCACACCAGCGTCGCGGCTGGCGCCCGGCTGGCGGGGACGGCCAGCTCGCCGACCAGGTTCAGCCCGTCCGAGGTGGTCAGCGTGATCGGGGTCCGCCGGGCGGGCAGGACCGTCGCCGCTCGAATGTCAGTCACGTTTTTCCTTAGGGGATTCAGCCGGGCCTTCGCTGCATGCGCCGCTGCCAGCACACCGTATGCCAGTGCCGTCGCGCGTCGGCGCCCGCATGCGTCGGCCACACCACGACATGCGGGATCCCCGGGAACAGTTCCTGGTCACAGCCTGGGCAGCGGTATGCCTTGGCCGCCGCCGCACCGGGGACCTGGCGCACCACCCAGTCGCCATCGGGCCAGTCTTCTATCCGCTCGGGGCCGAGCGGTGCGGCTGGCGCGGCGGGCCGGCCGCGCCGAACTTTACGTGCACTCACAGGAATCAAGGGTATCCGCGACCTGGTACGGCATAAGGACGGCTGCTGGCGACCGCGATGGCACTACAGTGACGTTCCGTGCGACTCGTTATCGCGCGGTGCAGCGTCGACTACGACGGCAGGCTCACCGCCCATCTCCCGTCCGCCCTCCGGCTGCTCATCGTCAAGGCCGACGGGTCGGTCCTCGTCCATTCGGATGGCGGCTCCTACAAGCCGCTCAACTGGATGTCGCCGCCGTGCCGGCTGTCCGAGAAGCCGGGCAAGTGGACGGTCACCAACAAGGCAGGCGAGACGCTCACGATCACCATCGAGGAGACGGTGTCCGACGCCTCGGCGGAGCTCGGCATCGACCCGGGTCTCGTCAAGGACGGCGTCGAATCGCACCTGCAGGAACTGCTCGCCGAGCAGCTCCACCTGCTCGGCGACGGCTGGCGGCTCATCCGCCGGGAGTATCCCACCCCGATCGGCCCCGTCGACATCATGTGCCGCGATTCCGATGGCACCCACGTCGCCGTCGAGCTCAAGCGGCGCGGCGACATCGACGGGTCTAATTCCGACGAAGGTACCGCTTCGGAGGGAGGGGCCCATGTGGCGGTCGAGATCAAGCGACATGCTGGTATCGACGCTGTCGAACAGTTGACCAGGTATCTGGAGCTGCTGAACCGGGACCCGCTACTGCGCCCGGTCAAAGGCGTTCTCGCTGCACAAACGATAAAGCCACAGGCACGCACGCTCGCCGAGGATCGCGGCATCCGGTGCGTGGTCTTGGACTACGACGCCATGCGTGGGATTGAGCGCGAGGGTACGCTCTTCTGAGTTTCCGCTGCGGCAATGGGGGCCAGTGTCGCCCGGCCGCGGTGCGCGTGGTGGGCGGCGTGCTGGCGTGACCTCAGTTCACGCTCTCCGGGGCAGGATGACGGCATGATCCCGAAAACTTTGGTTATCTCGTACGTTCGATGTCGCTATGATGACACTTTATTTTCGTGATCATGCTACTGGTCAGGGACGGCGGGCGG
>Ga0066797_1000077_pt1 | contig 28657 bp, 22 predicted proteins | sample PersoiDNA2013193_FD_76335 | JGI IMG/M metagenome (GOLD analysis project Ga0066797, IMG submission 76335) | Permafrost soil microbial communities from the Arctic, to analyse light accelerated degradation of dissolved organic matter (DOM) -... | ecosystem: Environmental > Terrestrial > Soil >... | reverse complement strand
GACCGGGGCTGAGGGTGAGGTGACCGATAGTGCGGTGCCGGCGAGCAGGTGCGCCTCCCGCCTGGCGCGGTACTCCTCGATCGTGAGCGTCTGCAGCCGGGACGCGCTGCTCGTCGGGTTGTCGACGAACCCGACGGCGGACACGTACGGCTCGATGACGTGGATCTTCTGCAACGGCGTCACGATCAGCAACTGGAGGCCGAGCCGCTCGAACAGCTCAAGCGCGAACCTGGTCGACTCGTCCGAGCCGCGGCCGAACGCCTCGTCGATGACCGCGAACCGGAACGTTCGCGACTTCGCGGCGCCCCACTCAAGCTTGAACTGGTACGCCAGGGACGCGGCGAGGATCGTGTAAGCGAGCTTCTCCTTCTGCCCGCCCGACTTCCCCGCCGAGTCCGCGTAGTGCTCGTACTCGGTGTCGTCCTCGCGGTAGCGCTCGGAGGCGGAGAACAGGAACCAGTTGCGGACGTCGGTGACGAACCGCGTCCATCGCCGGTCGGCCTCGGTCTGGCCCTCGCGGCCGCGGAACCGCTCGATGATCCGGCTCACCTGGAGGAACTTCTGCTCGGAGTACTGGTCATCGCCGTCATCCGCGCCGGCCGACACCGCCCCGTCCGTACAGGCGCGCAGGTCGAAGCGGAAGTCGCGGACCTCCTGATGCGGGGTGTCCTGCCTCTGGAGCTTGATGTACCTGCCTGGGTTGTAGTCCACGTCGACCAGCGACCGGTTGATCGTGTCGATCCGCTCTCTGATCACGTCGGCCTGCTTGTTCAGCTGCGATTGGAAGCCGGCGATATCCCTGATCGTGTTCTGGTTCAGGTACGTCTTGAACTGCTGCTGGAAGCGGGGCAGGTCGTCGTCGATGAGCCGCATGTGCAGCTCCCGGTAGCCGGTCGCGGACTCAACGGCGTTGTCGAGCTCTGATGTCTCCACCGGGTACTGGCGGCGGAACTCGATCATCGCGCTGACGATCCGGCTGCTCAGCCGGGCCTTCCGCTCGGCGCGCTTCTCGGTGATCTCGGCTATCACCGCGACCGCGGCATTCTCGGCCTTGTCGCAGGCGGCGGCGGTGCCTGGCGGCTCGTGGCCGGCCTTGCCGAGCAGGTCCCTTATCGTGGCAAACCGCGTCCTGGCCTGCTCACAGCCGAGCTCGGCGAGGATAGACCGTGTCGCGCGGAGGCCCGATTCCGCGTCATCGATCCGACTATTGATGCCGCCGATCTGGTCTCGCACCTTTCCGAGCGTCTTGTCAGCGTCGATGATCTCCTCGCGTACCGCGTCAAGATCGGCGTTAAGCCGGGCCAACTCGGCAGACGCTGCCTCAAGCTGCTGCCGTTCGCGCTTTAGGTCCTCAATCTTGTTGACCACGGACTGCCAGTCGATGTCGGCGTACTCACGGGTCTGGTCAAGGCCGGCGAGGACCTGGCCCCGGGTAATGGCGGCGCTTACGGCTTTCTCGCGTGCGGCTCGCTCACGATCAATCGCCTCAATGCTCGTAGTAAGCGCGGCAGCACGGCCGAGCAGCGTATCGATCTTCCGTTCGTTGGACCATCCGAGAACATACTGGCTCCGGTCATCGATGCGCTTCCTGTCGTCCTTCTCGTGCCGCCCGCCTGGTGCCTTGATCTGCCCAGCCTTGGTTATCGCTCGCGGCATGCGACGAAAATCGGCCATGGTTTCCACGCACTCGACGTCAGCGCGCCTGGCGAGTTCCCGGTCCAGCCACGGGGCGAACGGGGTGTCCTTAATCTCCAGCTTGGCCGAGAGCGTGCTACCCGCAACGGGAGGCGGTGCACCAATACCAGCCATTTCAGGGACCCGATAGTAGACGATCCGTCCCTTTAGATGGTGGCCGTCGACCCAGTCCGATACCGCAGCATAGTGCCGGTCAGGCACGAGGACGGAGAGCGCGAACCCCCGCAGGAGGCGTTCCGCCGCTCCTTCCCAGTCGGCCTCTTCCGGACGCACCGCGATCAGCTCGCCAGCAAACGGCAGCGAGTCCTCGGCTACCCGTAGTTGGTGGCACAACTGCCTGCGAAGCTCCAGGTCGCGAGCGGGAATGTTGTTCTTGTGCTGCTGCAGGCTGAGCAGTTCCTTGTTGACCTCGGCTGCCTCGTCGTCCAGGGTCTTCTTCGCCACGGCAACCTCGGTGAGCTTGTTCTGGCTATCCGCGAGACCCTGCTTGGCGGCCTCCCTGGCGACAGTGATCTCCTGCCGACGTACCGCGAAACGGTCCGCGGTGTCGACGGGATCCAGCCCGGCCTCGGCGAGCATCGCGGCGACCTGCTCAGCCTTCCTCACCCGCGCCGCACGTGCCGTCTCGCTTTCATCCATCTGACGCTTGATCTCAGCGAGCCGACTGCCGCCGTGGCCGGCCAAACGGACCCGAAGGTTCTCAGCCTGCTCCCGAAGGTCCTTAAGACGTGCCTCAAGACCGTCGCGTTGGACAGTAAGCCCGGTCCGTTCCGAAGAAAGCTTTTTAAGCGACCCGTCCAGGAGCCCGGCCTTGGCATCGGCGAAGTAATATTTCAGTGCCTCGCGCTGCGCGTTAAGCGTCTTTATCTGGTCGTTTACCGCGTCATACGCGTCGCAGTCCTTCAGCAGCGGGGTGAGCATGGCGAGTTGCGCCTGGGCGCGCTGCACCGCCTCGTGTGCCTTGGTGAGATCGTCGAAGTGGGCGATGATGTTCGCGGTGGCCTTCGCCGCATCGAACGGCTCGAGCATGTGGTCGCGGACGAAATCGGTCAGGTTCCCGACCGATTTCATCGAGACCGTCTGGTGGAACAGCTCCATCGCCTGTTCCGATTCGATGCCGAGGCGGCGGCGGAAATCCTTCCCGTATTCGGGGAACCCGTCGTGCACCCGGATTCCTGAGTCGGCGCGGAGGCGTTTGCGCAGCAGCGTGATGTCGGTGCCGAACTCGTCGAAATCCCCGGCCACGGACAACGACCGGTCCGCGGTGACGTAGAAGCGATCCGGCTGGCCGGCGGCGTCGGCGTTCCGCATCCAGAAAACCTGGGCGAGCGTGACGGTGGCGTCGTAGCCCTCGTTGCGGAATACTCCGAGGATCACGCTGAATTTGGTGCCATCGCGCAGCCCCACAGGCCTGGTGGTGCCGGTGACCTCGTTACGCTCCGACTTGTAAAAACCGAGGACATACGAGCGCAGCGAACGCTCGCGGGTCTCCGCGCCCGCCGCCTTATTGTAGGAAATGCGGTTGGCAGGCAGCAGCAGCGTGGTGACCGCGTCCACGATCGTGGACTTACCCGAGCCGATGTCACCGGTGAGCAGCGCGGTCTGCGCGTTCGCGTGCAGCGTCCAGACGTGCTGATCGAAAGTGCCCCAGTTATACAGCTCAAGACGGGCCAGACGGAATCCGCTGAGCGGCTGTGTCATTCTTCGTCCCCGGTCATCAGCTGGGCGTATTCCGCCAGCTTTTCGTCGAAATCGGCGAGCCATTGGCCGTCCACGAAGGCCTTCAGGATTCGGCGGACTTCGTAGACCTGTTCGGTGTTCTTCGCCTGGCGGAGGAAGCCGTACTCGACCGCCTTGTTGATGTGCGCGTCGATCTGGTCGGTCATCCGTGCCTCGTTGCTCGTCGGCGGGAGGAATACCCGGACCATTTCGGTGATCTGCTCGCGGCCGAGCATGAGCCGGGAATCGCCGCCGTGCGCGTCGAATTCGGCGAGTTTCTTGCGCAGCAGCGCGAGCAGCAGGCTGACGTGGAAGGACAGCGAGCGGCGCGGAATCAGGCGGGGCAGCGGATTGCCCTCGTCCGGGTCGTCGGCGGGCCGCTGACGGAGGAACGCGTAGCCCTCGGCCTCGTCGATGACGACAAGCAGACCGAGCACTGCGACGTAATCGCGCACCTGCGACTGGAGCGCGAGCAGGTGCCGCCAGGCTTTCTCGTGCGTATCGCGGTAGACGACGCCCTTCATGAGCTGTGTGACGGCCTGCGACAGATCGGGCTCGGTCATCGCGGTCATCGCGCTACGCTCCCGGTTCTCGTGAACGTGACCCGGGGCAGCGTGGCGGTCCTGGCCCGGCCGTCGGGTTCCGTCCAGCTGACCTGCTCGGTATGCCGGTTGTCATAGACGATCGCGAACGCCTCGTCCTTGAGCGACAGGTACGTGACGAGCTCGGCGAGTCCGTGGGTGAGCGGCGATTGCGCGATGAGCTCGGCGAGACCCACCTGCGGGGTGCGCCGCAGCGCCTGGCGGACGCCGCCGCGCAGCGGCCCGGGATCCACGTAGACCTGCTCGAACAGCTTCGCCGGGTCGGTCTCCTCGGCCTCGCCCGCCGGCTTTACGCCGGTGCTGTCGATGCGGGGCTTGCGAACCGGGGCGTACAGCGGGCGTTCCATCGGAAGCTTGATGGCGGGCGTCGCGGTGGCGATTTCCATCGATATAGGGATATTTCCTGATTCGCGGAGCTGGAAGGCGCGGGACTCGATCTCGCGCAGGATGTCGATCACCCGGCGGTTCTCGAACCAGACCTGGTCGTCGAGGAACCTCCTGAGCTGCTCGGAAAGCTGCCTGACGGTTCCCTGGGTACGCTCGGCCGCCTCCAGCCATTCATGGTGGATGCGCCGCAGCCGTGGGTCGCTCTCGGCGATCTCGGTGAGCTCGTGCACGCTATCGAGCAGGCCGGACAGTTCCTCCTGGCGCGCCTGTGAGAGCAGGAAATCGTAGAACGCCTGGAACGACTTGCCCTGATCTGAGCCCGCGATCGACTCGCGGCTGCCGAGCACGTCGTCGAGCAGCTCGCCCTTGCCTCCGTGCCAGCCCGCGATCTTCTCCCGCAGGCGCCTGTCCAGCTTCCTGAAGTTCTCCTCCACTTCACGGAAGTCGGCCAGCAACTCCCGCGCGGTCGCCGAGAACTGCTGGTAGCGGTCGCGCAGCCCGCTTGAATCAAGCATGCTGAGGTCGCCGGCCTGGATGCGCGCGATCTCGTCGTCCAACTGCTGCCTGCGCCGGCTCAGCTCTTCGATCCGCGCCTGTGGGTCGCTCTCGGTGCCGAAGACGATCTGACGTAGCAGCTCGAAGATCGTGTTCAGCCGTGACTCGGTGCCAACGGCGGGCGAGTTCCTCGTTGGACAGGCCCTCCGCGACCAGGACGAGGACCTCGCGCTCGCGCTCGGTCAGCTGGGACACTCAGCGCGCCAACGACCTTGCCCCACCGGTCATCGCGCCACCGGCCGCCCTCGGTCATCGCGCCACCGGCCGCCCTCGGTCAGCAGCGACTCGATGTTGGCGATGACGATCAGGACGCGCTTCTGCTCAACGAGCTCGGTGAGCTGCGGCAGGAACGCGGTCAGCCTGGCCTCATCCGTCAGCAGGTGGGCCATCTGAAACCCCGCCAGGTCGCGTTCCAGGGTCTGCGCGAAGTCGGTCAGCGCCGCCCGGATGTCCTGACCCTCGTCGGGAGCCTTGAACCACACGAGACGGTCGAACGCGTGCTCATGCGTGTAGGCCAGCTCGAGGGCGCACGCGGTCTTCCCGCCGCCCGGCATGCCGTGCAGCAGCACGCCAGGCACGCCGCTCTCGGCCGCGAGCGCCGCGCTTGCCCGGGCCATGACCCCGGTCCGGCCGCCAGTCGTCCAGGTTGCTCTCACGCAGCCATCCGAGGCCAACGCACACATCCACGGGGGTGACGAATTTTTGCCGGCCAGTGCCTTCGCGGCGGCCGCCTCCACCCTTCGCTTGAAGTCTGCCTGATTCACGAAAACCGAGCACAGCGCCGCTCGCAGTACCGCAAGCACTTTTGACTTTACCGGCGAACATAAGCCGCACAAACGAGTATTATGAAGACTATGATCGCTGCTAATTCGGAAAAGACTGTTGTGCCGCTCGCGGTTGCGCGAGCACTTCGGGTCCTAGGCACGCATGTGTCTGACTGGCGGAAGCTGCAGCGGCTGACCACGGCTCAGGTCGCCGAGCGGGCAGGCATCTCCAGGGACACGCTGCGCGCGATCGAGCAGGGCAAGGGCACCGCCAGCACGGAGAACCTGCTGCGGGTGCTGCGCATCCTCGGCGTCCTTGACGGCGTTGTTGCCGCCGCGGACCCCTACCAGACGGACGTCGGCCGGTTGCGCGCCGATGAGATCCTGCCGAAGCGGGTGCGCGGCTGATGGCCGGACGGGACCGGGTTGAGGTCTGCGTGGAGATCGCCGGGCGAGAGCTGGCAGCGGGCACGTTGTGGGTCCACGAGCGAGGCGGGCAGAGCGCGACGTTCCGGTACGCCGACTCCTACCTGGCAAGCCCAGACAGCTACGAACTCGACCCGGCCCTGCCAAAGTCCTCGGGCGTGTTCCACACGCCGCCAGCCAAGGCAATGTTCGGCGCGTTCGCCGACAGCGCTCCAGACCGCTGGGGTGAGAACCTGCTGCGCCGAGAGGAACGGGAGCGTGCGCGGACCACCGAATCCATACCGCGAACGCTGAGCAAGGCCGATTTCCTGCTCGGTGTGCGCGACGACGCCCGGCAGGGAGCGGTGAGGTTCCGTCAGCCGGGCACCACCATCTACTACTCCGCGCATCGGCACGCAGTCCCGCGGCTGATCGAACTACCGAGACTGCTGCGTGCGGTCGATCATCTAGACGCCGAAGGCGCGCTCGACCGCGACATCAAGGACCTGATCGCGGCCGGCAGCTCACTGGGCGGAGCACGCCCCAAGGCCGCGGTCATCGATCGGGATGGACGACTCGCCATCGCGAAGTTTCCGCGCACGGGCGACGACGAGTGGGACGTGTCCGGATGGGAGCAACTCGAGATGCGGCTAGCCCGGCGTGCCGGGCTTAATGTCGCCAGAACGGAACTTACGCCAGTCGCCGGACGAAACGTGCTGATCGTCGACCGCTTCGACCGGCACAACGGGAGGCGCATCGGGTTCGTCAGTGCGCTCACCATGCTCGAAGCCACCGATGGCGAACAGCGCAGTTACCTGGAGATAGCCGAGATTATTGAGAGACACTCCTCCCGAGCGAACGCTGACCTGCGGGAACTGTACCGGCGTGTCATATTCTCGATCCTCACCGCGAACACCGACGACCACCTGCGCAATCATGCTTTTCTCCGCGAAGGACGCGGCTGGGTCCTGTCACCCGCCTATGACCTGAATCCCAACCCCGACAATCCCGGCCGGCTGAGCACCGCTATCGACCTCGACGACACCACCGCGAGCATCGATACGGCGCTGACCGTCAGCGGCTACTTCCGGCTCGGTCCCGCTGAAGCGCGAACGGTCGTTGCCGATATCGAACAGGCGACCTCCGGCTGGCGGCGCGAAGCCGCCGAGCTCGGACTGCCCGCACGTGAGATCGGCCGGATGGCAACCGCCTACGAAAACGACCAGCGGCGCATCGCCCGGGCGCTTCGATCTCGGTGACGGTTTCCGCATCAAATTGGGACACGCGGGGGAAGTTCCGGCGGTGGTGCCTGCCGGGCCGGTATCGTGCGTTTGCGTGCTGGATAGTGAGCTGGTCTTCCTACCGAACGAGATTCCCCGCCGCGGAGTGTTCGCCGCGTGGGGAAGGGGCCCGGGAAACCCGGTCCCTGGTACTGCCCGGGTCGAGCTGGTTTTCCCCGGTGGCACCTATGGGATCCGCAAGCGCATGGTCTCGGCCGAGCTCATCCCGCTCGCCGAGGCGCTGCCGCTGCTGCTGAGCACCGAGAACGCGCTGCTCATGCGGCGCAGCGTCCGGGTCTGGGCGGCGGCCGCGGCCGCCGGGGTGGGCGTGGTGGCCCGCGGGCGGCTGTTGCCGACGGTCGGCCCGGGTGACATGGACGTCTGGCGGGCGGGGCCGCTCGACCCGTCCGACCTCAGCTGGCTGCGCGAACTGGCCGCCGCGTTCCCGCCGGCCGCGCACGCGCTGGCGGTGCCCGACTCGCGGCCGATGCGGCTGCGGTCGCCTGAAGCCCTCGTCCGCGAGCTGTGGGACGCGATCGCGGACATGATAGCCCGGTCGCCCGCGGCGCCTAGGACCACGGCGTCGACGGCGTTCGCCGCGACGGAGCCGACCGGTGTCATCGATCTTGCCGACTGGCTCGCGGACACCACGGACGGGCTGGCCGCGGGCGCGCGGCTGAGCCTGCGGATCGAGGCGGTGCCGACGGCGCTGGACGAAGACGCGTGCCTGGGCGAAGACGAGGACCTGGGCGAAGACGAGGACCTAGGCGAAGACGCGTTCCTGGGCGACGACGAGGCGGGCGAAGGATCGCCCGCGCCGGGGTTCCGGCTGGTGCTCCAGTTGCGCAGCACCAGCGACCCGAGCCTGATCGTGGACGCCGCCTCGCTGTGGAGCCAGCCGGAGACCGTGCTCGCCAGGTTCGGCCCGCAGGCGGAGACAGACCTGCTGCTCGCGCTGCGCCGCGGTGCGGCGGTGTGGCCGCCGCTCGCGCGAGTGCTTGAGCAGGCCAGCCCTTCGGCGATCGATCTCGACGACGACGCGCTCACCAGCCTGGTCGGCCCGGCGGCCGAGGCCCTGGCGGGCGCCGGCATCGAGGTGATGTGGCCGTCCAGCATGCTCGACGACGGCCTGAAGCTGCGGGCCGCGGTCACGCCGACCCCGGAGCGGCTGACCGAGTCGGGGTTCGGGCTCGCGGCCCTGCTGGACTTCCGCTGGCAGCTCACGCTCGACGGCGCGCTGCTCGACGCCGACGAGATCGCCGCGCTCGCGGCGGCGAAACGGCCGCTGATCAGGCTGCGGGGCCGCTGGGTGATCCTCGACCCGGCGCTGCTTGACCGGCTGCGCCGTCCGCCGCGGACCCGGATGCGCACCGCCGAGGCGCTCGGCGCGGTGCTGGCGGGCGAGGCGGAGATCGACGGCGAGATCGTCAAGGTCACCGCCGAGGGCCCGCTGGCCGACCTCGCCGCGCGGATCGCGAGCCTCGGGTCCGCGCCGGAGCCGGTCGAGCCGCCACCCGGGCTCAACGCGACGCTGCGGCCATATCAGCAGCGCGGCCTGGCGTGGCTGGCGGGGATGTGCGATTCCGGGCTCGGCGGGTGCCTCGCCGACGACATGGGCCTTGGCAAGACGATCCAGATCATCGCGCTGCACCTGCACCGGCGGGACCTCAAGGCGGGACCGACGCTCGTGGTCTGCCCGGCCTCCCTGCTCGGCACCTGGGAACGCGAGATCCGGCGGTTCGCCCCGACGGTCCCGGTCCGCCGGTTCCACGGCGGCGAGCGGCATCTGTCGGACCTGGCCGTCGACGAGGTGGTCCTGGTCACCTATGGCGTGGTGCTTCGCGACTCCGAGCGGCTCGCCGAGGCCGGCTGGGGTCTGGTCGTCGCCGACGAGGCACAGCATGTGAAGAACCCGTTCTCGCGGACCGCCCGCGAGCTACGCGCCATCCCCGCTCCGGCGCGGATCGCGCTGACCGGCACGCCGGTGGAGAACAGGCTGTCTGAGCTGTGGGCGATCCTGGACTGGACGACGCCTGGCCTGCTCGGTCACCTGGAGGCGTTCACCCGGCGGATCGCGCGACCGGTCGAGCTGTACCGGGATCCCGACGCCACCAGACGGTTCGCCGCGTTGATCCGGCCGTTCCTGCTGCGGCGAAAGAAGACCGATCCTGGGATCGCGCCTGAACTGCCGCCCAAGACCGAGACCGACCAGCTGGTGCCGCTGACCGCCGAGCAGGTCACGCTGTACGAGGCGATGGTCACCGAGACGATGCAGGCGATCGCCGCGGCCGAGGGGATCGAGCGTGCCGGGCTGGTATTCAAGCTGCTCACAGGACTCAAGCAGATCTGCAACCACCCGGCGCAGTACCTGAAGCAGCCAGGGCCACTACTTGGCCGTTCGGGAAAACTGGCCTTGTTCGACGAACTGACAGATGTGATCTTGGCCGGCGGCGAGTCGATGCTCGTCTTCACCCAGTACACCCAGATGGCGACGCTGCTTCAGCAGCATCTCGACGCGCGCGGGATCGGCTCGCTGTTCCTGCACGGCGGCGTGCCTGTGCGGCGGAGGGAAGAGATGGTGGCGGAGTTCCAGGCGGGCGGCGTGCCGGTGTTCCTGCTGTCGCTCAAGGCGGGCGGCACCGGGCTGACGCTGACCCGGGCGACGCACGTGCTGCACTACGACCGATGGTGGAACCCGGCGGTCGAGGACCAGGCAACCGACCGGGCCTACCGGATCGGGCAGGACCGCCCGGTGCAGGTGCACCGGATGATCGCCGAGGGAACCCTCGAGGACAAGATCGCGGCCCTGCTTGAGAAGAAGCGCGACCTCGCCGACGCCGTGATCGGCTCGGGCGAGCGCTGGATCGCCGAGCTGTCCAATAGCGAGCTCACCGAGCTCGTCAGCCTGCGGGCCGACTCATGAACGGGGACATAAGCGCAGACGTGAGCGCTGAATTCGGACGTACCTGGTGGGGTGCCGCGTGGGTGGAGGCGCTTGAGCAGCGGGCGCGGCTTGACCCGAACCGGCTGCCGCGCGGCCGGGACTACGCGCGCAGCGGCACGGTCGGCGAGCTGGCCCTCGCCCCCGGCGAGGCGCGGGCTCAGGTGCAGGGGCGCACGACGGCGCCGTACGAGGTCCGGATCCGGGTGCGGCGGTTCACCGACGAGGAGTGGGACCGGGTGCTCACGGCCATCGCCGCCCAGCTGGGGCACGCCGCGGCGCTGCTTGACGGCGAGCTGCCGCCGGAGATCGCCGAAGATGCGACCTCTGCCGGGCTTGACCTGCTGCCTGGCGGCGGGGAGATCGGGCCGCGGTGCAGCTGCCCGGACGAAGCGGACCCGTGCAAGCACTCGGCGGCCGCCTGCTATCTCGTGGCCGACGCACTGGACGCCGACCCGTTCGTCCTGCTGCTGCTCCGCGGTCGCACCCGCGACCAGGTGCTTGCCGGGGTGCGGACGCGGCGGCGAGGTACGCCTGACGCGGCCCAGGCCGCCGTGGTGGCCGGGTCGCGGGCTGGTGCCGGGCGGGCCGCTCACGACGAGGGTGTGGACGCGAGAGATGCCTTCGACGAGCCGGTGCCGTGGTCGAAGATTCCCGCCCCGCCGTTGCCGCCCGCGCGTCCCGGGCAGCCCGCGGCTCTTCCGATAGATCCGCCGGCCTGGCGGGCCGGTCTTGGCAGCGACCTGCTTGAGCTAGCGGCGGACGCGGCCGCCCGGGCATGGGAGATGGCCGTGGGACTCAGTGCCGACGCCGGTCTTGGCCTCAGCGCGGACGCGGATCTTGCCCGTAGGGCGGCGCGTGTGCTTGGCACGCCTTCATTCGGCCCCATGGCCGCGCGCTCAGGGATCGGCGCCCGCGAGCTGGTCAGGCAGGCACTTGCCTGGCGGCAGGGCGGGCTGGCCGGTCTTGAGCTGCTTGGCGGCGAATGGGATCCGGTCGCGGACGAGCCGGAGTCCGCCGACCTGCTCAAGGCGGCGCGAAACGTGCTGCGGTCCAAGACGGGCGCGGCGGAAAGCGTCCAGGGCAACAGGGTCACCGCCGGCCGCCTCCAGCTGCGGCTCGGCCGGGACCTGCGCTGGTACCCGTACGCGCGCTCGGATGGCGACTGGGAACCAAGCGGGCCGCCGCAGGCGGACCCGGCCCGGGCCGTCGCGGCGTTGTAAGACCCGTACCCTGTTCGGTAAGCCCCGTGCCCTGTTCGCGGGCGTCAGCCGACCCGGCTGACGTAGTGGAAATTCCCGTCGCCGACCGTCTTCCGCAGGGTCGACATGATGGCGTACGTGTCGTCGTGCGGTCCCTGGACATAAAACGGCATCCCGTCGCGCCCGAAGGTGATGTCGCTTGACCCGTCCCACTCGCCGAGGTGCCCCGCGCACTTGGCGAAGTCGGGGTGCGGCTCAAAACCCAGGCCGCGCGCGTAGTCCACCGCGCCGAACACCACGTGCCGCGCCAGGTCAAGCGGTGCCGGCACCGGCGGGCGGCTGAAGGAGCGGAAGAAGAAGCTCACGAAATCCGGCAGCTTGCGCCGGTCCATGGTCTTGGGGCCCATGCAGTTCTTGACGCCCAGGGACCAGGCGTCGACCAGGTACCCGCACGCGGACACGCTGCTGCCGTGCTCTCGGGCGACGAGCACGCCCACCAGGCCGCCAGCCTCAACATCTCCTGCCGCTTGAACACCCGGCCATTCCGGATGGCCGTGCACCGTGAGCCTCTCGGACCAGTCATCGGTGATCCAGCAGCCGACCAGCTCAGCCTCCCGCCTGGGCGCGGCGGCGCCGACAACCCTGATCAGCGGCACCACCTCGGCGGGCTTAAGGCCGAGCGCACGAGCGATCTCCTTGGGAGTACGGCCGTCACGGCGCAGCTGCGCGACGCGCTCCACGAGTTCCTGACTTGGCATGGCGACAGTATTTCGCATTTTCCCGCCATCCGGACCCAACTCACCACCAAGCCGACCCTTCGCGGGACGACAAGTAAACCTGGACGCCGACACGATCACCTGGACGCCGGCACTTCGGTGCGGAAAGGACACTCACCCAACCGGCCAGCCCCCTCCCGGCGGCGTTAACCAGTGCATGTAGCTTATTCCGTTTCCGCAGCGAGAAAGCGCGATCTCGACTTGCCCGCCGCGGGGAGCCTGGTGGGGGCGGTGACACCGCGAGTCAGTAGCTTTCTTCACGTGTCATGGCTGGCCAACGCGGCCGAGACGACCGGATGCCAGCTCGGCTTGGGTATAGTCCTGGGCGCGTCCCGCCTTGTTCAAGGCGTCAGCGAAGCCGAACGCTTCAGACGCGGTTATCTTGTCCTGCTTGATCATCAGGTGGATGAGCTTGTGCACGCTCAGCGGTTCGACGCCCCGATTCTTCGCTGCGACGCGGGCGTCGTAGTCGTCGCTGAGCAGCAGTGGCCGCAGTGTCTTAGCCCGGCACGCCAGGGAAACGATCGCCGCTTCGCCGAAATGCTCAAGTGGATGCTTCAGCGGCCGTCCGGCGGCGATCTGCTCCTGGATCTCAGCAGCCAACTCCACCCCTGCCGGCTCATCGACGCGGACCGGCTCACCAAGCCAGTGCAGCTGGCCCAGTGCCGTGCCAGCCCATGCCGCAGTACGATCGGCGGTCTTCGCCAGCTCATGGAGTTCAGCGACGACAGCGGCAACGAGGACACGGCGTTGCGAGGATAGCGTCGCCTGCACCGCTTGCTGCAGCGGGAAATCGACGGCCAGGCTGACGAGGGCGCTGGTGTCCAGAAACCACACCGCGGGCTTCGTCGCGCCCGCCGGCGCGGCGGTCACAGGACGATTCCCGGGTCGGCCGTATCCTGCGCCTGGCCCGCCATGACCTCGTTCCAGAGCCACTGGTCGTCGTCGCGTTCAAGCAGGGATGCGACGACCGACAGGCCTAGCCGCTGCTCGCGGGCGGCTGACAGCGCTCGGCGTGTGAGCCGTTCCGGGGACCGGCGGGTTCGCCGGATCCCGGCGGCGGCCCCGGTCGGGGCTACATCCCGGTGCAGCGCGAGCAGTGCGGCCACGCCTCGACCGCGAAGCTGCTGCCCCGCGCTGTAGCTGAGGACGCCGATGACGTTGAGCTGGTACACGAGGGCTGCGAGCGAGACACCGAAGTGCTCAATCAGCGCGACCGCCGCTCGCTCGGTGACGGTGCCCGGTGTCTCGCCAAGCCAGTCGAGGACCGACCGGACGCCTCGCTCCGGGACCAGGAAGTGCCCGGCGAAGGCATTCGCCCGCCACTCCGCTGCGGTGTCCGCGAACATGTCGCCTTCCGCCTCTTCGATGATCTCGCGGGGATCGCCTAGAATGTGGTGCGCGAGTTCATGGGCAAGGGTGAACCGGACGTGGCCTTCGGGGAAGTCGCTGCTCGCGAGGATGAGCGCCGCCGGGCCGCTGTGCACGCACAGCCCGTCGACTTCGGTGCCCAGCCGTGACAGCGCCACGTCAACCGCGAAATGCTGCTCGATCAGTCCGGCCAGATCACCGAGCGCGTCGCTGCCCAGATCTAGTTCACGGCGGGTCAGTTCGGCTAGCTCGCGGCCTTGCCGCTGCGCCGCCTGCTTCGACGGCGGCAGCGAGCCGAACCGCAAGCGGCTCTGCTCGGCGACGAGCTGACCTGCCGCGCTCGGCCGGGCGGCCGACATCTGCGTGACCTGGGTGAGCAGGTCGTCGATCTCGAACAGCTGACGTGCCCGGCGGCGTGCCGTGTTGGACGCTTCAGGTCCGGCGCCGGCCGCAAGCCGCGCGGCTACCGCCAGCGCGGGCCGCTCAGCCTGGCCAAGGAGATGCCTGACCGTGACGCCGAGCGCGTCGGCGAACCGAGGCAGTTCCGCCACGTCCAGTCGGCGCCGGCCCGACTCGATCTTCGATATCTGGTCCTTGCGCAGGCCCGTCAACTCTCCCAGCTGGGTCCCGGTCATTCCTAGCTGCTTGCGGGCCGCCGCCACGCGCGCTCCGACCTGCGCCGCATGCTCATCCGCACCGGACTCCCCGGACACCTCCGGAGCACCAAGCGCGGCGAGACCGGTTAGTCCTTCCGCCATGCCACTCCCTCCTTGTTCATCTTCATTCTAAGCAATGTTGCTATGATCGCAACCTATCTCGGTTCTCACTATCCAAAAGTTGCGATTGGATGGCGGATGATCGAGGTGGGCTAGGGCTGGCCGCCCTCGGGCACCGGCTGTACGCCGTGCTCATCCAGGCCGTTACCGCGGTCAAGTAGCGGTGCATCTGACAGGCTGGTGAGAGCGGCTCTTGGAGAGACGGGCGAGGATGTTGCGGGTTGGGCTTACCGGCGGGATCGGTTCGGGGAAGAGCGCGATGTCCGGGCGGCTTGCCGCACTCGGGGCGGTCATCATCGACGCGGACAAGGCCGCGCGTGCTGTCGTCGAGCCGGGGACACCGGGACTCGCGCGGATCGCGGAGACGTTCGGGCCCGGCGTGCTTGGCGAAGACGGCGCGCTTGACCGGGCGAAGCTCGCCGGGGTCGTCTTCGGCGACGACGCGGCGCGAGCCAGACTCAACGCCATCGTCCATCCGCTCGTTCACGAGCACATGCGCGCCGCCGAGGAAGCCGCCACCAAGGCCGGCGGCCCGGACGCGGTCATCGTGCATGACGTACCGCTGCTCGCCGAAGGCGGCCGATCAGCCGGGTTCGACCTGGTGATCGTCGTCGACGTCCCGCCGGAGGTCCAGGTCGAGCGGCTCGTTGGGCAGCGCGGGATGTCTGCCGACGAGGCTCGCGCCCGCATGGCCGCGCAGGCTACCCGTGAGCAGCGCCTCGCGATCGCCGACATCGTGATCGACAACTCCGGCACGCTAGCCGAACTGGACCACCGGGTCGCCCAAGTGTGGGCCGACCGGCTCTCCCGCGCCGGCGGTCCGCTATAGGAAGGCAGAATGCAGCGTCTTGTTGAGATCGTCCCGGGCGTTCTCGTCGCGACGGCCGAGCGGGGCACGACCACAAGCACGGTCGTGGTCGCCAATGACGGCGGGTGCCTTGTCATCGACCCGGCGATGACGGCGGCCGACGTCGCCGGGCTGGCGGCCGATCTCGCTGACGGCGGCCTGCGGCCGTGTCTCGGCTTCGCGACCCACCCGCACTGGGATCACGTGCTGTGGAGCCGCGACCTTGGCGATGTGCCGCGGCGCTATGGCCCGGCGTGATGGGGACGGGACGGAAACGGCGCTGCCCCGCGTGCCCGGGGTTAACCGGGCGCGCGGGGCAGCGACTGTTTGCGTTGCCAGCTACACGTGCCTAGCTCTGACCGCCCGCGAGCTTGTCGCGGAGCGCGGCCAGTGCCTCGTCGGAGGCCAGGGTGCCGGTGGGGGCACTCGGGTCCGTCGTGGCGGGGCGGCCGCCGGCGCGCGGGGCCCTGGGCGCGGACTGGCTGGTGGTGACGGACTCGGCCGTCTCGCCGCCTTCCGCCGCCTCCTCTGCCTTGACGCGGGACTCCTCGATCTGCTTGCGGTGCGCCTCGAAGCGGGCGCGGGCCTCGGCGTACTGCCGCTCCCACTCCTCGCGCTGGGTGTCGAAGCCTTCGAGCCAGTCGCCGGTCTCCGAGTCGAAGCCCTCGGGGTACAGGTAGTTGCCCTGGTCGTCGTAGGTCGCCGGCATGCCGTAGAGCGTCGGGTCGAACTCGTCGCCGACCGCCTCGCCGGCCGTGCCCTCGTTGGCCTGCTTAAGGGACAGCGAGATCCGGCGGCGCTCCAGGTCGATGTCGATGATCTTGACGAAGATCTCCTCGCCCACCTGCACGACCTGCTCGGGGATCTCCACGTGGCGGTCGGCCAGCTCGGAGATGTGCACCAGGCCCTCGATGCCCTCCTCCACGCGGACGAACGCGCCGAACGGCACCAGCTTGGTGACCCGGCCCGGTACGACCTGGCCGATCTGGTGGGTCCGCGCGAACTGCTGCCACGGGTCCTCCTGGGTGGACTTCAGCGACAGCGAGACGCGCTCGCGGTCCATGTCCACGTCGAGAACCTCGACCGTGACCTCCTGGCCGACCTCGACGACCTCGCCCGGGTGGTCGATGTGCTTCCAGGACAGCTCGGACACGTGCACAAGGCCGTCCACGCCGCCAAGGTCGACGAACGCGCCGAAGTTGACGATCGAGGAGACGACGCCCTTGCGGATCTGGCCCTTGCGGAGCGTGTTGAGGAACGTGTGGCGCACCTCGGACTGGGTCTGCTCGAGCCAGGCACGGCGGGACAGGACCACGTTGTTGCGGTTCTTGTCCAGCTCGATGATCTTGGCCTCGATCTCCTTGCCGACGTACGGCTGGAGGTCGCGGACCCGGCGCATCTCGACGAGCGAGGCGGGCAGGAAGCCGCGCAGCCCGATGTCGAGGATCAGGCCGCCCTTGACGACCTCGATGACGGTGCCGGTGACGACGCCGTCCTCCTCCTTGATCCGCTCGATGGTGCCCCACGCGCGCTCGTACTGCGCACGCTTCTTGGACAGGATCAGGCGCCCTTCCTTGTCCTCCTTCTGGAGAACAAGGGCCTCGATGTGCTCGCCGGTCTTGACGACGTCGTGCGGGTCGACGTCGTGCTTGATCGACAGCTCACGGGACGGGATCACGCCCTCTGTCTTGTAGCCGATATCGAGCAAAACCTCGTCTCGATCGACCTTGACGACGGTCCCCTCGACAATGTCGCCGTCGTTGAAGTACTTGATGGTGAGGTCGATCGCGGCGAGGAAGTCTTCCTCAGACCCGATGTCGTTGACCGCTACCTTAGGGGTCGAGGTGGTTTGCGTGCTGCTCGTCATAAGTGAGTGGGCTCCGGATGCGGACAGGAATGAATGATGCGCGCCGCGAACCCTATGCAGTGAACACGCGGGACTTGCCTGACCGGGTTATGGTCACGGCACGCACCGGCGGCCTGCCATCGATGGTCACGCGGCTCTTGGGAGCCACCTGGCTGCGACGGGCCGCACGAGGACACAGCGCAGCGTCCAGCATATGAAGTTCCCGCTGGCAGGTCAATCGGGCCAGGCCACGACTCGGCAACAGAATACGGCGGCGCGCCTCTTCAGCCCCGTCAGTCTCCGTCCGTCAGTGGCCCGCGTCCGACCAGGACCGGCCGGTGCCCGTGCTGACCTCGAGCGGGACGCGCAGCTCGGCCGCGCCGCCCATTTCCGTCTTCACCAGGGCGGTCAGGGTGTCAAGCTCGCCGGGGGCCGCCTCAAAGATGAGCTCGTCGTGGACCTGGAGCAGCATCCGCGACCGCAAGTCAGTCGCGGTCAGGGCGGCGCGCACCCGGAGCATCGCCACCTTGATCACGTCGGCGGCCGAGCCCTGGATCGGGGCGTTCAGCGCCATCCGCTCGGCCATCTCCCTGCGCTGCCTGTTGTCGGACGTCAGGTCGGGCAGGTACCGCCGCCTGCCCATGATCGTCTGCGTGTAGCCGTCGAGCCTGGCCTGGGCCACGATGGACTGCAGGTAGTCCCGCACCCCGCCGAACTCCTTGAAGTAATCGTCCATCAGGCCGCGCGCCTCCTCGACGGAGATGCGCAGCTGCTGCGACAGGCCGAAGGCGGACAGGCCGTAGGCGAGGCCGTAGTTCATCGCCTTGATCTTCGCGCGCTGCTCGGGTGTGACGTCAGCCGCCTGCACGCCGAACACCCGGGACGCGGTCGCCGCGTGGAAGTCGTGCCCGGACTCGAACGCCGCGATCAGCGCCTCGTCACCGGACAGGTCGGCCATGATGCGCAGCTCGATCTGGCTGTAGTCGGCGGTGAGCAGCGTCTCGTAGCCCGCCCCGACGACGAACCCCTGCCGGATGCGGCGGCCGAGCCCGGTGCGGATCGGGATGTTCTGCAGGTTCGGGTCGGTCGAGGACAGCCGTCCCGTCGCCGCGATCATCTGGTTGTACGTCGTGTGGATCCGGCCGTCCTCGCCGGCCATCGGGATCAGCGACTTGACGATCGACTCGAGCTTGGCGACGTCCCTGTAGTGCAGCAGGTGCTCGAGGACCGGATGCCCGGTCGACGCGCGCAGCGAGGTCAGCGCCTCCGAGTCCGTGGTGTACCCGGTCTTGATCTTCTTGGTCTTCGGCAGCCCGAGCTCGGTGAAGAGCACCTCCTGGAGCTGCTTGGGCGAGCCGAGGTTGAACTCGTGCCCAACCACCGCGTAGGAGGCCTGCTCGGCCGCCTTCACCTCGCCGTGCAGCGTCGCGGCCATGTCGGCGAAGTGGTCGGTGTCGGCGGCGATCCCGGTCCGCTCCATCTCCGCCAGGACGCCGACGAGGGGCAGTTCCATCTCGCGCAGCAGGCGGCTCGCGCCGCGCTTGTCCAGGTCCTCATCGAGCGCCGCCGCGAGGTCGAGCGTGGCGATCGCGCGCTGCACGAGCGCGAGCGCGGACTCCTGCTCACCGGACCCGTCCAGCGTGAGCTGTACGTTGTCGCCCGCGTCCGGGCGCAGCTCCTTGCTGAGGTAGCGCAGGGTCAGGTCAGCAAGATCGAAGGTCCGCTGGCCGGGCAGCGCGAGATATGCGGCTAGCGCGGTGTCACTCGTCAGATTATCCAGAACGAACCCGTGCGCCGCGAAGGCATGCATGGGTCCCTTGGCGTCGTGCAATGCCTTCGGATGCGCTTGCGACGCCAGCCACTGCGCCAGCGCGCGGTCGTCGGCGGGTGTCAGGGCCGCCGGGTCCAGGTACGCGCCAGCGCCGTCCGGAGCCGCCAGGGCGATGCCCGTCAGGTTTCCTGTGCCACGGCCCCAGGAGCCGGTGACAGCAAGCCCGGTCCGTTCCGCAGACTGGTGACTTTCCAGCCAGGCCGCTACCTGATCGGGGCCGAGGACGGATGCGTCGACCTCCCATCCCGAACTATCGGAATTGCCGCCGGTGGCGGTGGCGGTGGCGGACGCGACGGGCGCGCCGGGAAGCCCGTCGGGGAAGGTCTGGTAGAGGCGGTCGCGGAGCACGCGGAACTGGAGGGTGTCGAAGAGCTGGTGGATCGTGCCGCGATCCCACGCCGACGGCGCCAGGTCGGCAGGGGTCGCGCCGACCGTTTCCGCCGGCAGGTCGCGGATGAGCGCGGTGAGCTGACGGTTCTGCAGCACGGACCCGAGGTGCTCGCGCAGCGCGTCGGCTGCCTTGCCCTTCACCTCGCCGACGCGGTTCACCAGGTTCTCGAGCGAGCCGAACTCCACGATCCACTTCGTGGCGGTCTTCTCACCCACGCCGGGGACGGAGGGCAGGTTGTCGCTCGGGTCACCGCGCAGCGCGGCGAAGTCCGGGTACTGCTCCGGGGTCAGGCCGTACTTCTCGTGCAGGCTCGCGGGGTCGTAGCGCCTCATGTCGGACACGCCGCGGCTGTTGTAGAGGACCGTCACCCGGTCATCGATGAGCTGGAAGGTGTCCCTGTCGCCGGACACGATGAGGACGTCGCAGCCCTCGGCGCTCGCCTGAGTGGCCAGCGTGGCGATGATGTCGTCGGCCTCGAAGCCGGGGGCGGACAGATGCCGGATGCCGAGCGCGTCGAGTACCTCGAAGATGAGGCTGACCTGGCTGCGGAACTCGTCGGGCGCCTTGGTCCTGCCCGCCTTGTACTCGACGTACTGCTCGTGCCTGAACGTCGGCTCGCTGCGGTCGAACGCCACCGCCACTTTCGTCGGCTTCTCGTCCCGCAGGACGTTGATCAGCATCGCGGTAAAGCCGTAAACGGCGTTCGTCGGCTGGCCTGTCGTGGTGGCGAAGTTCTCCACGGGGAGCGCGAAGAACGCCCGGTATGCCAGCGAATGCCCGTCGAGCAGCAGGAGCCTGTCAGTCACCTTTCGATCCTATGACTGCATGACGGTGCCCGGCGGCTTTCGCGAGCCGCCGGGCACCGGTGCGTTGGGTCAGATCTGGTTGCTACGAGGAGAATGCGAAGATTGTCGACGAGGTGAAGGTCTTGTCCGGGCCGAGCGTCGTGGACGGGAAGGCCGGCTGGTTGGGCGCGTCGGGGAAGTGCTGGGTCTCGAACGTGTACCCGGCGCCCTGGCGGTAGGTGTCACCGCTGATGCCGGTCAGCGTGCCGTTGAGGAAGTTGCCGCTGTAGAACTGGACACCAGGCTGGTCGGTCCAGACGGTCAGCTCGCGGCCGCTTGACCTGTCCCAGGCGCGCGCCGCCAGGTTGAGGCCGTCCGGTCCTGTGGACTTCCTTGTCTGCTTGTTCAGTATCCAGTTGTGGTCGTAACCCTGCGAGATGAGCAGCTGGTTGTACTGCTTGTCCTGCGCGGGCAGATTCTGCGGCGCGCTCACGTCGCCGATCCGCGACCCGATGGTGTGCGGGGCGCGGAAGTCGAACGGCGTGCCCGCGACGGGGACGCCGTTCGGCAGCGGCAGCGGGATCTGCGTGCTGTCGGTCGGCGAGTATGCTTCGCGTTCATCTGCACGTACTGGCCGTAGGCCGAGCCGGCCGGCGAGTTCTCGCCCGCCAGGTTGAAGTAGCTGTGGTTGGTCAGGTTCACGACCGTGCTCAGATCGGGTGAGTCGTTGCGCGCCCGGTAGTGGATGGCGTACTGGCCGGCGTTGTTCAGCGTGAACGTCACGTCCACGGTGAGCTGCCCTGGGTAGCCGGTGCAGCCGTTCGGGCAGCCTGGGCTGCCCGTGGCGCCGCCGGCATCGCCGTTCGGGCTCACGAGGCGGAGCGTGACGCCGACCTCCTTGCTGGTGTCGATCACGGCGCCGGCCTGCGACCAGACATGGTTGCCGAACCCGTTCAGGCCGCCGTGCAGTGCATTCACTCCGTTGTTGATCGGCAGCGTGTAGGTCTGCCCGTTCAGCTTGAACGTGCCCTTGGCGATCCGGTTGGCGTACCGGCCGACCGTCTCGCCAAAGTACGGGCCGCCGTTCGCGGTGACGGGCGGGCTGTCGCTGGCGACGTAATCCTTGAGGGACTTGAAGCCGAGCACCACGTCCGCCTGCTTGCCATGACGGCCTGGCACGTCGATCGCCTGAGTGATCGCGCCGTAGGACAGGAGGCTCACGCTCAGGCCCCTGGCGTTGGTGAGCGTGTACCGGTAGGTGCGGGTCTCCTTGCCGGTGTACGGCTCTACGGTGCTCCCGAAGTACTGCCTGGTGATGCTCAGGCCGCCGCCCTGCCCGTGTCCGGCGGTTCGCGCTTGCGCGGTCGCCGCGGTCGCCGCGGTCGCTCCGGGCGCGCTGGCGGCCGCGACCGTGCCGAGTGCCGCCACCGCGGCCACGAGCACCGCACCGACCGCGGGCCTGCTCGTCATCCAGTTTTTACGTTTGTACTTTCCCTCTGTGCGCATAACGGCTTCCCTTCGTTGGGTCCCGTTGGCCGGTCTCAGTGGGCCCAGAGCCGGCCAGCATGCGCATGCTTACCAAGATTGTGATCGTTAACACTACAAAAGTCACGTGTTGTCCAACAGAAACCGTCAGCTTCCTCAGCGTCGCCGGCATGCCCGCTAGCGCATCCGCGTCGCCGCGGGACCGCGACACGCCGACGCTATGAGATTGTTATCTATGCACGGACGGCCACGCTCCGCTGCCGAACCCGCTGGTGAGCGATGATGACGCCCGCCGATCGCGGGGAGGATTGCCCAGTTCGCAGCCGCTATGCACCGCCAGCACGCCGTGACATCGCCGCCGTTGGCGCACGTACCGGGACAGACCTGGGTAAACACACCGGAATCACGAGGGAACCGTTAGTGGTCCGGCGGCCGAACTCTGCTTTGCCGTTGAGACTCGGGGTCGCTAACGTAACGACAGCGGGCCCGGGGGCCCAAGTAGAGAACGTGTCTGCCCGGGGAAGGCGGACACGGTACCAACGGGTCCCCGGGTCCCTGTTTACTCAGGCTTCTCTTCCGCCGCCGGCTTGGCCGTCGGGTTCGCGCTCATCGTCCCCTCGATCACGGCCTCCGCGACCTTGCGCATCGTCAGCCGCCGGTCCATCGACGTCTTCTGGATCCAGCGGAACGCCTGCGGCTCCGTCAGGCCGTGCTCGGACTGCAGCAGGCCCTTGGCCCGGTCGAGGAGCTTGCGGACCTCGAGACGGTCCTTGAGGGTGCTTACCTCCTCGTCGAGCGCCTTGATCTCGCTGTACCTGCTGACCGCCATCTCGATCGCCGGCACGAGGTCAGCCTTGGTGAAGGGCTTGACCAGGTACGCCATCGCTCCCGCGTCCCTGGCACGCTCCACAAGTTCACGCTGCGAGAACGCGGTGAGGATGACCACCGGGGCGATCCTGGCCTCGGCGATCCGCTCGGCGGCGGAGATCCCGTCGAGCACGGGCATCTTCACGTCGAAGATCGCCAGGTCAGGCTTGAGGGACGTCACCTTCTCGATGGCGGTCTCGCCGTCACCTGCCTCGGCTACGACCGCGTAGCCCTCCTCTTCAAGCATTTCCTTCAGGTCGAGGCGGATCAACGCCTCATCCTCCGCAATGACGACACGCAACGCATTCTGGCTCACGCACAAGAGCCTACAGTGAACCGGTAGATTGTCTTCGTGCGCCGCCCGGTTAACGGACCAGGGGGCGATGCCCCGGTACCCCAACTGGCAGCAGGGAGCGGCCTCAAACACCGCACAGTGTGGGTTCGAATCCCACCCGGGGCACAGCTACAGGAACGAATCGGGCAGGTCTTCACGCAGCGACGCTGTTTGTCAGTGGTGCGAGAGACCATGAATCTGTGCACCCGCAAGCAACGGTAGAACGCGCCCGCCGCCTATGCGACCAAGGCCTGATCGACCGCGATGTCGCCAGGATCACAGGTGTCTCGATCGGTGCCGTCCAGAAATGGCGCACCGGCCTTCGTCGGGCTCCCGGTACTGGACGTGAGCCTAGCTGTCCGCGTTGTGACGAACGGCCGCTCGACGAACCCGCGTACTCGTATCTGCTGGGCCTGTATCTCGGTGATGGCTGGCTTTATCACGGACGGCGTGAGGTGTTCGCGCTGTCGATTTCGTGCAGTGACGACTGGCCCGGACTCATCACAGCGGCGAAGAACGCGATGTTGGCGGTGATGCCCGTGTCCAGTGTGTTCTGTGTCAAGCGGGTGGGGATGACCGAGGTCAAAAGTGCCTCTAAGCACTGGCTGTGCCTGTTTCCGCAGCATGGGCCGGGCAGGAAGCACACCCGCAGGATCGAGCTCGCGCAGTGGCAGCAGGCCATCGTAGAGCAGTACCCGGGGGACTTCGCTCGCGGGCTCTTCCACTCGGACGGCTATCGGGGTGTCAATCGGGTACGGCGGACGTGGGGTACTGGCGAGCGCTGGTATGAGTACCCACGCTACCTGTTCGTCAACAAGTCCGAGGACATCCTGCGGCTCTGCGGCGAGACGTTGGATCGGCTCGGCGTGGCGTGGCGTGGCGCTTCTCTAAGCCGAACACCATCTCGGTGGCGAAGAGGGAGGCGGTGGCGCGGCTTGATGAGTTTGTCGGGCCGAAGTACTGACCTGCCGTTCGCCCTAGGGCACCTTGTCGATTGCGGCCAGGCGGTCGAGGGACAGCAGCCAGAGCTGCTGCGCCTTCTGCGGGTCCAGCGCGTAGGCGGCGACGCCGCGTCGAACGCCGGGGGTGTAGGGCACGGCCTCCTGGCAGTCCTCGAAGTAGCGGCCGGTCACGCCCTCGACGAGCGGGGACGCGGCCAGCAGGACGGAGGTGGCCGCGCCCTGCTGGATGTTCTTGACGGAGACGCCGGTGCTGCCCGCGGGGTCGAAGGACACGGGCGGCGCGGCCAGGTGGCGGCTGAGGTTAGTGCCCTGGATCCGGCCGGGGTTGAGCGCGTTCACCGCGATGCCGTCGGCGGCCCACCGCCTGGCGGCCTCCACCGCGAAACCGATGTTCGCCGTCTTCGACTGGCTGTACGCGGCCCACGGGTCATAGGGGTGCTCGGTGAAGTCGATGTCGTCGAAGAGGACCTCGCCGTTGACGTGCCCGACGGAGCTGACGACCACGACGCGGGCGTGGCCGGCCTGCCTGAGGGCGTCGTGCAGACCCGTGGCGAGGGCGAAGTGTCCCAGGTGGTTGGTGGCGAACTGGAGCTCCCAGCCCTGCGGCGTGCGCAGCTCGGGCGTCGCCATAATCCCCGCGTTGGCGACGAGGATGTCGAGCTTGCCCGTCCACGCTCGCACAAATGCCCTGACCGACGCCAGGTCCGCGAGGTCGAGCGTCGCAGCCGTGACCCGCTGATTGCCGGTGCTTGCGATGATCTCGCTCGCGACCTTCGCGCCCGCCTCAAGGTCGCGCACGGCCAACGTGACCGCCGCCCCGGCGCTGGCCAGCGCGCGGGCCGTCTCGACGCCGATCCCTGACGCGGCCCCGGTCACGATCGCCCGCTTGCCTGCCAGGTCGACGCCCGCGATGACCTCGGCGGCGGTGGACTGTGCCCCGAATGGGGTGGTGATTCGATCGGTCATGATTTCCCTCCGCTACATGCTCACCAAGCACGGCATGCCTGACGCGCTGCCGCATGTCCTCGCGGCTCGCGACGGGTTCCGCCTCAGTTTGGCGGGGCCAGCTTGTCGATCGCCGCGATTGACTCTGGCGAGAGGCGGACATTGCCCGCGGCCAGGTTTTCTGTGAGGTGGGCGGGATTGGCCGTGCCGGGGATCAGCAGCGTCTTGTCATAGTGCGCGAGCAGCCAGGCGAGCGCGACTTGGGCGGGGCTGACGCCGAGTTCCCCGGCGATGGCGATGACGGTCGGGTTGTCGGTCACCTTGGGCCGGCCAGGAAATCCCGAGCCGAGTGGGAAGAACGGGACCCAGGCGATGTCGCGGGTGCGGCAGAGGTCAAGCGTGGCTTCATCGGACCGGCTGAGCAGGCTGTGGGAGTTCTGCACGCAGGTGATGCCTGCGGGCAGCGCGTGGCGGACCTGATCGGCGGAAACGCTGCTGAGTCCGATGCCGCCGATCTTGCCCGCGTCGCGAAGGGCGATCAGTTCCGCGAGTTGGCTGTCAATGTCAACCACCTGGTCGCCGTCGGCGACGATGCCGGGCCGCTGGTCGAGGCGCCGCAGGTTCACCACGTCCACGCGCTCGACGCCGAGCGAGGCGAGGTTGGCCTCGACCTGGGCGCGCAGCTCCTCAGGTCGCTGCGCGGGGACGAGCGCGCCGGCGGCGTCCCTGACCGCACCCACCTTGCTGACCAGCACCACGTCGCCCGGGTACGGGGCAAGCGCCGCGCGGATGATGGCATTGCACTCGCCGTAGAACTGGGCGGTATCAATGTGGTTGACGCCCCCGCGTACCGCCTGGCGGAGCACGGCGACCGCCGCCTCCCGCGCCACGGTAGCCCGCTCAAGCTGCATCGCGCCGAACCCGATGCGGGCGACCATGCGTCCCGCCAGCTTGGCGGTGCCGCCCGGTGCCGGGATCTGGGAATTCGTGCTCAGATCGGCCGTCGTCATCGATGCTCCCTTTGTCATGTCACCATGGCATACTGACTATTAACCGGAGGAACCTCCGGTACGTAATCAGCCTAGCATAACCGGAGGACCCTCCGAATCATGTCGGACCAGGCACCGCCCAGGCGCCTGCGCGCGGACGCGGAACGTAACCGCGCCCGCCTGCTCGAGGCGGCGCGGGCCGCGTTCGCGGCCGCCGCGTCCGACGCCTCCGGGTCAACGACCGTGTCGCTCGAGCAGATCGCGCGGGACTCCGGCGTCGGGATCGGCACGCTCTACCGGCACTTCCCCGCCCGCGAGGCCCTCGTCGAGGCGCTGTACCGCAAGGAACTCGCCGACCTGTGCGCCAGCGCCGATGACCTGCTCGCGGCGCAGGCTCCCGAGTACGCGCTGCGCGCGTGGCTGGACCGCTTCGCCGGGTACGTCACCGCCAAGGCAGAGATGGCGGAGGCGCTGCGCGCGGTGCACGCCGCCGGCAATGTGACCGTGTCCCAGGCCCGGTCGCAGCTCGCGGACGCGGTGCGGACGATCCTTGACGCCGGGATCCGTGCCGGGACACTGCGCGACGACGTTCGTCCCGAGGACATCGTCGCCACGATCGTCGGCATGTTCGCCGCGACCGCGCTTGACGGCGGCCGCGATCAGCTTGAGCGCATGTTCGACCTGCTGATGAACGCGGTCAGGCGACCGCGTCCGGAAGCCTAACGAGGCCCTAACGGCGGGGCCCGTGGCGGGAACCGCGGCGGCGGTAGCGTCGAAGGCGACCCGCGCGGAACCCCTCCCGCGCCGGCTCTCGTAAGGTCGCGATGACTGTGCTCATTGTGCGCGAGCGCGCTGTCCGCGCATCCGTGCGGTCTACCTCGTCTGTGTGGTCCACCTGGTCTATGTGGTCCACGCCCGCGACGATCAAGGCAGCGGCGGTGGCCGCCGTCGCGCTCACCTGCTGCCTGGCGGCGCTGGTGGCCGTCTTGTTCGGCCGGCTTGGCGGGGAGTTCCAGTCCGTCGGGCACAGCGACGTGCCTGAGGTCGACGCGGCGACCGGCATGTATTTCGCGCTCAACGACATGGACGCGCAGGTCGCGAACGTCCTGCTCGCCGACCGGAACGTCGCGCCCGATCTGGCGATCTACGGCAGGGATCGGGCGACCGCCGACCAGGACCTGCAACAGGCGATGGTCACCGAGTCCGGCGACGCCGCCGCGCAGCGGGATCTCCGGTCCGTTCTCGACCGGATCGGCACGTACGAGACGCTGGCCGCCGACGCGCTGCTCACCGGCCAGCGGGCCGGCGCGGCCGCTGGCGCGTCGCACGCGGCCTCGGTCGCCTACTACCGGCAGGCGACCGACCTGATGCGGACCGGCATCTTGCCCACGGTCGACGCGCTCACCAGCGTCAGCGCGTCCAGGCTGAACGCCACCTACCAGGCGGGCCGTGCGACGGTGCGGGCCGGGATCGCCGCGGTCGCCATCGCGGGAGCCCTGCTGCTCGCCGCCCTGGCGGCGCTCCAGCTGTACCTGTCCAGGCGCTGCCGGCGGCTGGTGAACCCCGCGCTCGCCGCCGCGTCAGTGCTCACGGTCGCCCTCGTGGCCATGACGCTGACGCGCCTGTCCGCCGAGGCCGGTCACCTGCAGGTCGCCAAGGCGGACGCCTTCGACTCGATTCTCGCCCTCACCCAGGCGCGTGCGGTGAGCTACGACGCCAACGCGGACGAGAGCAGGTACCTGGTCGACCCGGGCCGCGCGGCCCGGTACCAGCAGGCGTTCCTCAGCAAGTCGCAGCAGATCGCCGAGGTCGGGCCGGTCGGCCTCGGCGGCTATGACGCGGCGCTCGCCGCCGCTATCGGCGCCTACCAGGGCAGCGGCTCACGGGTGCGGTTCGGCGGGTACCTGGGCGCGGAGTTCCGCAACTTCACGTTCCCTGGCGAGCGCGCGGCGGCGGTCCGCGCGCTGCTGGCCTACCAGCGCTACGAGGACGCGGACCGGGCGCTCCGCGCGCTGGCGAAGCATGACATGGCGGCCGCGGTCCTGTTCGACACCGGAACCGCTCCCGGGCAGTCCGACTGGGCGTTCAACCGCTACGACGCCGCCCTGTCGTCGGTCATCGCGATCAACTTCGGCGCCTTCACCGCGGCCGTTCACGAGGGCCAGGGCGGCGCCGCGGGCTGGGACTCCGGCCTGCCCGCGGCGGCCGGAGCGGGCCTCGCCGTGCTCCTGCTCGCGGGGGTCCGCCCGCGGCTCGCCGAATACCGTTAGCCGCTGGTGAGGGTGATGAGGGTCCAGGCGCCCAGATGGATCGTGTCGCCCGGGCGCAGCGGGATCGCGGCACCCGAGGGGACCTCCCTGCCGTTGACCTGGATTCCGTTCGAGTAAACCTGGCCAACGACCGACCAGGTGCCGTCGGCGGCCCTGATTAGCGTCGCGTGCAGCCGCGAGACGCCCATGTCGGTGGGCGGACCGGTCAGGTCGATCTCCGGGTGAAGGTGCATGGACGTGCTGCGGCGGCCGATGCGGACCTCGGTGCCAGAAAGCCTGAACCGCCGCTCGGCGACCTGCCCGGGGAAGGTGAACGACGCGCTGTCCGCGTCGTCCACCGGATGCACGCTTTCGTAGTAGTCGCGGTCCGCGGTCACCACCGCGGTCCAGGTTCCCGCCGCGGCCGGCACCGGCCGCTGGGCGGGCGACCGCGGCGACCGCGACTCGGGGGCCTCGGCGACGGTCATCGTCCGCGTCGCGACGGGGTCAGGCGCGGGCGGGAAGGCGGACGTCCGGCCGGCCGGACGCCTCGGGTCATACGGCTCCATGCCGAGCGCCTCCCGCAGCGCGTCCGCGAAGTCGCCGCAGCTGTCGTACCGGGCTTCCGGCTGCTTCTCGAGCGCCCTGGCGAG
>Ga0066797_1000071_pt1 | contig 29323 bp, 24 predicted proteins | sample PersoiDNA2013193_FD_76335 | JGI IMG/M metagenome (GOLD analysis project Ga0066797, IMG submission 76335) | Permafrost soil microbial communities from the Arctic, to analyse light accelerated degradation of dissolved organic matter (DOM) -... | ecosystem: Environmental > Terrestrial > Soil >... | reverse complement strand
TAACGATCCGAAGGAGTGAAATAGCCGCGATCAGGCCGCAGGCGTCCCGTCGGCGACACTGTCCACGACGGGACGCCGCAGGTCACAGCACTGACTGACGCGGAAGCTCAAGATAACGTCGGTAATCGGCATCTCCGGGTCGCGTGCCATCCGGTAGGCAGCGGTATGACGCAGGTCGTGCAGCGACCAGTTCGCTCCCAGCGACTCACCCGCCCGCGCGAGCATCGCCCGGGCCGCGTGATACGACAGCGGCCGGAACGGGCGCCGCAGCGTCCACCACACCGGGTCGTCCGGCCCGGACGGCATCCGTCCGTGCGTCTCCTCCTGGTAGATCCGCAGCCAGACGAACGCGTCCGGCGACGCCGGCAGCGGCTGCAGCGCCCGCGACCCCTTGCGGATCACCGTGACCAGCTGGCTGCCCGGGTCCACGCTCCCGCCGGTGACGCCGAGCAGCTCCGAAGCCCGCGCGCCCGTGGACACCCAGAACGCGACCAGGGCCCGGTCCCGGTTCGACGGCAGCGACGCGAACAGCTCGTCGAACATCCGGTCCGGGATGCCCCGCGGGATGCGCTTCGGCTGCCGGGGCCGGAACAGCCCGGCCCGCTCCTGCCGGAACGGCTCCAGCGGGTTATGGTGCGCATTCGCCCGGCGTCCCTTCCTGGCCAGCGGGAACGGGTTGGCCAGCGGCCCGGTCCCGGCCTCCAGGTGATAGTCGTAAAACGACCGGCAGACCGTCTCGCAGTGCGCGACCGTCGCGGCCGCGTATCCCGGGCCCGGCGACGTCTTCCCGGTCACCGCGTTCACCGTCCCCGGCGCCGGCCCGGAACCGGGTCCCGCCGGACGCCCCGTCCGCCAGTGATCCCGTTCCGGCTTGCCCGCCAGCAGCAGCCACCGGCAGAAGTCCCGGGCCTCCGCCCTCGTGGCCTGGTCCCAGGCGAACCCGGCCGCCCACGTGAACCGGAACCACCGCAGCAGGTCCATCCCGTATGACCGCTGCGTCGCCTCCGACCGGCCCGCAGCCTGCAGGGTCCGCAGGAACTCGGTCACGGGGACGAGCGGCTGCCCGCCGCCGTTGACTAGCCGGTACGGCTCGAACGGATCCCCGGTTTCCGACAGCGACCCGGCCAGCGGCACCCGCAGCCGGGCCCGGTCATCTTGCGCATCATCCTCACCTATCACCATGAGGAGCGAATCTAGGAACAACACCACCCGATCCGACGGCGAACAGCCCGCCAGCCTCGGCTAGTTCAGTTAACAGGTAGATGCCGGCAGGCGCCCTCGATCATGCCGGTGGCGATCGGCCAGCCGGCGGCGAGCGCCTGGTCGTAGCGCAGGTGCTCGTGCCGGGCGCTGAGGTAGCGGACGCAGGCGTCGGCTCCGTTCCGCCGGCTGACGGCCAGGCCTGCGGAGCCGGCCTCGGCGGTGATCTCCCCGGCGACCCGGGCGCTGTCGCCGGCCAGCACCGCGAGTGCCCTGACGGCGACCCAGTCCTCAGCTGCGGGATCGCCGGCGTCGTGCATGGACCAGGCCGCCTTCCAGATGTACTCCAGGACATGAATCAGGTCGATGACGACGTGGATGTCCGCGTTCCGGCGGGCGGCCTCGGCGCGGATGAGGTCCAGCTGGTGCTCGGCGCCGTCGACCAGGACGACCCAGGTGCGCCGGTGACCGGGGTCGCGGGCCTCTGCCTCGTCGAACGCGGTGGCGATCACCTCGGCCGGGTCGTTGCGGACAGACCCGGCCAGCCACTTGGCCAGGGCCTTCGGCCCGGGACGGGGCTTGCGGGAGCCGTGCCGGCCACCGGGCGGGGCGATCACGTCGTGCGGCCGGCGTTCCGCGGGCACGGCGTCGTAGACGGTGACCAGGCAGGCCATTCTCTTGCGGTTCGGTTTCTCCCCGGCCGACAGCCGGGTGCGCATCTTCCCCAGGCGGGCGGCGGCCTTCGCGGTCGCGGCCCGCAGCGCCCCCGGGCGCATCACGATGCCCTTGCAGTCGGCGGACAGCACCACCAGCGTCTCCGGCGTGCACGGCTCCGGGACCCGGGCCGCGTAGAACGCGGGGATGTCCGCGGCGGCGCCCGTCACCGCCTGCTCGAGCTGCCGCTTGCCGATCACGTTCCCGCAGCGGCGGGCGATCGCGTCGTGCGCGGCGTCGAACGAGCCGCGGGCCGCCTCGGTCGCGGCCAGCTTCGCGAGGGAGCGCGAGTGCCGGCCGGCGGGAAGGGACAGGGCCGCGTCGGCCGGGCACCAGTTGGGCGCTCCCGGCGCCCGCCAGGCACCGGGTCACCGTCACCGTGCCGAACAGCGTGGACAGGAGCCGGCCGTGCCCGGTCTCCAGCCGGGTCCGGGTAATCCCGTCCGGACCGGCCGCGGGAGCCCGCTGCTCCCGGGCTTGCTGCTCTTCCCGGGCGGCCCGCAGGTCGAGGTGGTCCTGCAGCAGCTGCCGGATCACCTCCCGCCCCGACTCGTCCAGCAGCTCCTCCAGCTCGAAGGCCGTGAGCCCGGACGCGACCGGGCCGGCGAGCTCGCCGGCCAGTGCGTCGAACATGCTTCTCGACACAGCGAACGGATCATCAGGCGGGTCTGCGCAGTACGCTGCCATGAGGGTTCTTCTTCCTCGGGTCCGGATCTGGTTAGCACCTCCGAACTTAGGAAGAAGGACCCGTTACCGTCCGGGTTTCAGTGTTTTCCCCGAGTGATCCGGCAGCGTGAACAGGCCGCCGGGCGCCTCGGCCAGCCAGCCCCGCGCGGCCAGCAGCTTCAGCCTCGACCGCAGGCCCTCGACCTTCGCCTTCTTCGTGTCCAGCCCGGCCGCGGCCGCGAACTGCACCGCCCGCAGCGGGCGGCCCGCGTCGGCCGCCACTTCCAGCAGGTCCTGGTGCGCCCGCGGCAGCACCGACGCGTCGGAGCCCTCCTGCCACGGCGGCACCGTCACCGCCCCGGTCCGCGAAACAGGCCCTGCCTTCCCCGCTGGCCTGGCCGGCCTGCCGTTCTGCCCGGCGGGCGGGTCCGCGACGGCAGGCTCTTCCATGACCTGGGTGACTTCCTCGCGGGCGATCGCCAGCCGCGAGGCCTGCTCCTCCGCCCTGGCCAGATCCCCCGAAAGCTCCTCGATCCGGATACGCAGCCGGTCCGCCTCGGCCCGGGCAGCGGCCTCCCGCCGCCGCAGTTCCTCGATCAGCGACCCCATCCCGGTCTCCTTCCCCTGAACACGACGGTAGAAGACCAATCCGCTGATCAGACGGCTATCCGGCAAACCCGCTGGCCAAAGGTCCCTTCAGAAGAGCTGCACCCAATCGGTTTCAGCGGACGACGCGGCGGCTGCGACCCGCGCCCTGGCGGAGCGGGCCGCACGGCTGGACCCCGGCCTCGCGACGACCGCGTTCATCAAGGCCGACCGCGGCGGCATGGTGTTCATCGACTCGACCCGGGCGCAGGGCGCGACCGTGGTGGCCCCCTACAGCCCGCGAGCGCGCCCCGGCGTGCCGGTCTCGTTCCCGGTGGCCTGGGATTCGCTGGACGAGGTCTCGCCTGGGGACTTCACGGTGCGGAACGCGGCGCGGCTGCTGGCCGGCGCTGATCCCTGGGCCGCTGCCCTGCCGTCGCCGCAGGCGCTGCCCGAGGACCTCGTCGCGGAGGGCCACACGATCCCGGCCGCCCGCGTACAGGCCATGCACGAGGGCAAGCGCCGGGCCCGCGCCCGGCGCGGCCCGCCTCATGCTGCCGGATGACGCCAGTCCCGGTCGGGCCGGAAACCAGGCGCAGCCGGCCATATGATCGGCGGTTGCTTGCGCTGCAGTCTGCCGCCGTCGACCATTCATCACCGGGCTCATGCGGAACTATCGTCTATCAGGAACTGGGTCGCCAGGACGTGTGGGCCTTTTGGTGCAGTCTCTCCTCGGACACATCATCTTTGCGCCCTGACCTGCGGATACGTTGTGGGATCGGACTTAGTTGGAGTCAGACGTTATCGGTTTCCGCAGGTCAGGACCATAGGGGTTCAAGTCGGGTTCAGGTCGCGAAACGATAACGACTCCGGGAAAGCCTCGTTGAGGCTGCGCGGAACTTGCTGCCCCGAGCGCGGGTCGGGAACCTTGAACCAGCCCGCTCGCCGAGGTCCGACAAGCAGGCTGCGGCGCAGCATCAGACCGCTCGCGTGTTCATACGACGCCGCTGCGTCGACGCCGATCACGCCCGGCGCCGTCACCACCTAATAAACGATCGGTCCCGTTCACCGTGTATCAACGGTGGCCAGTGAGAACTCCGCTGGGAGCAGGCGTGGGCTTTTTGGTGCAGTCCTCCTTTGTAGCGAAACCCGGCCACCTGGCACCTGACCCAGACTCTAAGTGTCCGGGAATCCGGGACGACCTCACGGGCAGGCGACCGGCGCATAACATGACGACAGTCAACATGTTCACCGTAAGAGAGAGCGCGAGCAACCGCAGCGACGGCGGCCAGAGACCAGGGAAGACGAGAAGCGGACCGCGGCTATTCGGACAAACCGCCGTACTGATCCTGCCGGGACACCAGTCAGTATCGTTGCGCTCATGACTGCGAATCGCGTGGGCGCACCAGCGTAAGCCAAGACGGTGAGCAGTGCGTTCCCTAACAACCTCAGAACGTAACCTAGGAGCTTACGCTCGTGCCGTCCGATCCAATCGATCTCCCCGACGCGTTGCGGCTGACGCAGTACGGGGAGCAGCCGCCATTCGGCGACGGCTTCCGCGATCGGCTGCGCGAGGACATCGGGGAGACGGAGCTCTCGATGATCCTCGGCGAGGTCGATGCCTCTGCCGCAGCGGTTCTGGTGACACGTTACCTGGCGGCGGGGGCCGCACGGCGGGTGACGACCATCGGGCGACTGCGGGCAGTCGGCTTCCGGGTAGTCCACAGCGCCACCAAGGCGAACCGGCTGCACGTGAGCGTCTATCCACCGCTCACCGAAGCGGGCGAGCCTGCTGCATGGGATGGCGAACTGGCGGCCCGGTTCAACGCATGCTTCACTTAAGACAAGGAGGAACAACAGGTCATGACCGCGCTGCCTATGCTTGGCAACCTGGCGTGGGCGCCAGTCCCGGCGATCGAGCACGTGGAGGTGCTTGACCGGTTCAACGGCGTCCCCACGTTCGGGCTGTTCAGCGCGGACGGAGAGCGGCAGTTGTTCTGGCGCCTCACGGGTTACGTCCCGCGCTCGATGTCAATCTGGCTGTACGTTCCCCTTACGGTCGCCGACGAGAATCGGCTGGCGTACGCCGAGCCGTCCGACCTCCTTAGCGGCCTAGTCTTCCAGTCCCGCGATCCCCGCTACGTGACTGTGGGAGTCGCCAGGGACTACCGCCTCGTCTTCGAGCGCGAATGGCATCTGCCAGATAACGCCGACGCGCAGACGTTGCTTGCCGACGTCCTCGTGTTCCTGCGCGATGCACTCAGGATCGCTCTCGCCGAGGACATGCCCCCGGCCCGGCGCGAAATCGTCTACACGACGTCCGAGGCCATACAAGAGATGGCCACCGCCTCAGCCTGAGCAGCGATGGATCGAGCGGCCCGCAGCCACCTCAGGTCAGGTGCACAGACCACGGGGCAAGCTCAGAAGTCACCACCACCCCGCCGCCCAAACCAGCCCCGCCGACCAGGCCCGCGCCTCACACCGGCACGGGCTGCGCCACGTACCGGCCAAGCCCGTGGAAGAACTCGAAGGTGGCAGGAAGCCGAGCAGGCATCGCCTCGGACTGAAGGCTTCCCGGCAGAAGCGGCTGGACACCATCTCGCGGAGCACCGAGCGTCTGATGGCCCGCATGGATGCGGCTGCGGGCACGGCCAATACGAAGGTGCTGCTGCACCCGGCGACGTCTCCGGCTGTAGTGCAGTCGAGGGAACATGTCGCGAGTGTCGTCGCTGACTTCCACGGGCGGCTCGGGATCGAGTCCGGTCGGCAGTCGTTGGAGGCAAGGCGATGGGTGGACGCGGCCTCGGAGGTCACGGACAAGGTGCTCGAGACAGGAGCAGAGCGCGTCGATGTTTCCAGGCGGCTCGGTAACGAGGCCCTTGACCGGGCCAGATCGGTGCAGGGCAGGCTCTCCGGCGGGATCGCCGAGCGAGCGCTCCGTCGACGCGGCGGGGACGACGAGAACGCGACGAGCAAGGCTGAGTGAGCCATCGACTCGGCGAACCAAACAGACGCATTGGCTGATCTGCGTCAGATTCAGTGAGACAGACAGCCGCCTGATGTTTCACTGAATCTGACGCACCCCAGGCCAGCGGTTCTTTCGGGGTGCATATCCGGTCAACCGGACATCATGACCGACTGTGCAGCTCAGCACCCCTCGAAAGACCGGTATGTTGCACCACAGGTGTTGCGCAAGCGGCACTCTCACGAGGTGACTGGCGTTAGAGCAGCAGCGACGACGAACACCACACCCCAGAGACGTGTTGCGGAAGCTCCCGCGAGGCCATCTAGTGCAACAATGCGCAACACTCTGGCGACCCCGAGAGAACAGAGACATCATGCTGGGCCGAGAAAACTGTCACGGGACATAGGAGAACTCGCTGGGCGCGCGTGCCGTGTAGGGGTCAGTGAGCTGGTCGATCTCGGTGGCAGTGAGCTTGATGTCGAGCGCGGCAGCGGCGTCGGCCAGGTGGCCAGGGCTCGTGGCGCCGACGATCGGGGCGGCGACGACGGGGCTGGACAGAACCCAGGCGAGCGCGACCTGTGCCATCGGGACGCCGCGGGCCTGGGCGACGCCCTGGACAGCGTCGATGATCGGCCGGTCGCCGTGGCCGACGAACCGCTGCCCGACCGGGTCGGCTTCCGAGCGGGCGGTCTGCTGCCGGTAAGGCCGGGCGAGGCGGCCCTTCCCGAGCGGCCCCCATGGAATGCTCGACACGTTCTGGTCAGCGAGCAAGCCGAACATCTCGCGCTCCTCCTCGCGCTCCATCAGGTTGTACTGGTCCTGCATCGACACGAAGCCCGTCCACCCGTGCAGTTGCGCGGTGTACTGCATCTTGGAGAACTGCCACGCCCACATCGACGACGCGCCGAGGTAGCGGGCCTTGCCAGCCGCGACGACCTCGTGCAGCGCCTGCATCGTTTCCTCGACCGGGGTCGCGGGGTCGAAGCGGTGGATCTGGTATAGGTCGACGTAGTCCGTGCCCAGCCTGGTCATCGAGGCATCGATCTGTTCCAGGATGGCCGCGCGGGACAGCCCTGCCCCGGTCGCGCCGCCGTGCACGCGCATGCCCACCTTCGTCGCGACGACGACCTCGTCGCGACGCGCGTAGGTCCTGATCGCCCGGCCGACGATCTCTTCCGAGGTGCCGCTGCTGTAGACGTTGGCGGTATCCCAGAACGTGATCCCTAGCTCGGCCGCCTGACGGAAGACCGGGCCGGCCGCGTCCTCGTCGAGCGTCCACGCGGGGGCGGGGCAGGCTCGGTCGGCGAAGCCCATGCAGCCCAGCGCGATCCGGCTGACCATCAGCACGGAGGTGCCGAGGCGCGTGTAGTCCATGACCGTCGGCTCTCTTCGTTCTCTGGAGGGCTGGCGGCGGCATGGCCGCCGCCGCGTCGGCGAAGGGCGTGTCCGCCTTAGTTGACGACGCGCAGCGCGGCGCCCCCGGCTCGCAGCACGCGGGTCACCGCCTCGTCGGTGGCGCTGTCCGCCGGGAACAGAACGGTCAGCTGCTGGGCGTCTGCGGGCGGGAGTTCCAGGATCTCGCGGTTCCAGCGCAGTTCTCCGATGCCGGGCAGCGTCCACCGCAGCACGCCGCGGGCCGGCGGCTGGTGCCGGTTCAGCCGGCGGGTGAACTGCTCCCCGGCCTGGGCGCTGAGCCCGGACCGGAATGCGGCCGAGTAGTCGTCGGCTGGGCTGCACGACAGCGCCCAGACCTGATCGTCGGCGACCCTGGCCCAGTCCGGGAACACGTCCCGGGCGCGGGGGTCGGTGAACACGAACCGGGTCAGGTTCGGCCGGTCCCCGTCGAGCAGCCCCGCCAGGCGGCCGACCGCCTCGAACCCGCGTGTGCAGGCGAGCAGGTCGCCGAGCCGGTTGCTGATCATCGCTATGCCCGGCTCGAAGCCGTCGAGTAGCTGCCGTGCTCCCGGCCTGACCTCCCGGCCGGGCTGGGCCCGCGCCCCGACGCACGTCCCGCCGGTGATCTTGGTCAGGTGCCGCAGGTGCTCACGTTCGGCGGCGTCCAGGCGCAGCGCGCCGGCCAGCGCGTTCACCACCGCCACGGACGGGTTGCGGTCGCGGCCCTGCTCGATCCGGACGAGGTACTCCACGCTGATCCCGGCCAGCGCCGCCAGCTCCGAGCGCCGCAGCCCCGGAGCCCGGCGGCGCGCGCCCGCCGGCAGTCCCACCACGTCCGGGCCGGTGGAATCCCGGCGTCCACGAAGGAAGTCACCCAGCGGCGTGCCCATGCCTCCCAGCGTAAGGCCGAGAACCCGCCTGGCCGGCTGCTGATGGTGGCCCTGCCGGGGCCAGCCTGCGCCCGGCCTCGCTGCAGCCCTCCGCCTGCGCCATCGTGGGGCGCATGAACGACACCATCACTGCCTGCGAGCTGGCCATTGTTATCGGCAGCGTCCGCGAAGGACGGTTCGGCCCCGTCGCGGCCTCCTGGGTCGCCGGCCAGGCCGCCGCCCACGGAGGCTTCCACGTCACGGTGGTCGACCTCGCCGACTACGAGATCCCCCTTGCCCTGCCGGCCGCGCCGCCCAAGTACGCCGGCGACGCCTACCCGCGCCCGGCCGGCATGACCGAACTGACAGCACGGCTCGAAACGGCCGACGCGTTCATCCTGGTCACCCCCGAGTACAACCACAGCTACCCCGCCTCGCTCAAGGCAGCCATCGACTGGCACTTCACCCAGTGGACCGCCAAACCCGTCGCGTTCGTCAGCTACGGCGGCGCGGCAGGAGGCCGCCACGCCGTCCTGCACCTGGAAAACGTGCTCACCGAACTACACGCGGTCACCATCCGCGACGGTCTCGCCTTCCCCAACTACTTCACCAACTGGACCGATGGGCAGCCCGGCGATCCCGACGCCGCCGGCTACGCCAAGACGCTGCTGGATCAGCTCGCCTGGTGGGCCGCCGCCCTCCGCGCAGCCCGCGCCGAAAAGCCCTACCCCGAAGACTGAACCAGCGAGACGACGTTCGCTCAGGACAGCTGGGGGTGCATTCCGGGTCTGCGTCAATGCAGTCCCAACGGCGTACTTCCTGGCCTGCAGGAACACCTCAATCCGCGAGAAATGCGGACGAAGCGCCCCAAGTAGCTCATCACGTTTCCGCCCGGCAATACGGGCACCTATGCTGGCACCGGCAGCCGTCCCTGATTTTGTTGTTCGCACAAACTGCATGATCTCGGGGCGGCTGTCCCCATGCACGGTGAACTCATGTTCCCATCACGCTCAGCCGCAGGCCACAACCCGAAGTGCGGCTGCCGTACTGGAGGAGGCACGTAGGGGCCTTGGCGAGGACTGTGGTCCTGGCGCGGGGGAAGCAGGCATCTACGACCTGGAGCACTTCCAGGTGCACGAGCGTGCCGACGGTACCCGGACCACGAGCGCCGGACAGCCACCTACCGGGCCAACGCGCGCGCCGCGCTCACCGAACTCGCCTCGGCCGCCGGCCTGCAGGACGTCAAATGGCACATGCCCCGCGAGACGCAATTCTTCCAGCCCGTCATGACTGCCCGCAGTCCAGCCTGAGCGCTGACCGCGGACGCGCAGCCGACGCCCGCTGACCGCACAGCGAGAACGCGGCGCAACAGATCAACCAACTCAGCACGACGCGGCGGACGGCCGCCAAGAACGTCAAGACCGCGCCGATCGGCGGATATCGCGTCCAAGGCCAGAAGCTGGCGGTGACGCTTGGTGCGCTGTACGGGCAGGTGCCCGGTCCCGCGCTGGCCGGCCTGGACGCCGCGGCTGGCCGGCTGCCCGAAGATGCGGCCGCAGGCTGCCGGCGGCCTGAGTTTCCTGGCAGCAGGCGGGAGCACTCCGGCCTGGGCGCAGTCCTCACCGCCGGCACCGGGGCCCCTCGCTTTATGGGGGTTCAACTCGCTTGCAAGGCTCTTGATCCCGTTCTGCGGGGCTGCGATGGCGGTGCGGAAACCCTGCGGAGCGGTCCCGGGCAAGCTGGCGGGGTAGCCGCCACCGCCGCCGCAGGGGTGTAGGTTAACCGCCATGAATCTCTCCGGATACGGGAGATTTCACCAGGTGGCGGGATCGGGTCCCGGCTTGGGCACGAGAACAGAGGACATCCCTCGCGGGGAGATTTCCCCGGACCGGGGATATTTCCCTCGAATGCGTGTTCAAGTCCCCCCGTACAGCAAAACCCCCAGGCGCGCCTGAATATCTGACGAAGAGGCTGGCCATGGGCTTGCGGTTTCCGAACCTGCCCTCTGCGCGCCCAGGCCCCCGGGCGTGCATCAGCTCATGGGCGGGAGCGACCCGGCTGCGGTCAGCGCGGGATACCGCTGCGCTGTTCCCGGCTGCTGATGGCGCTGAACGCGCCTGACAGCGCGGGCGCGGCGGCGGCATGTGATGTCTGCCAGATGAAGTTGAACCCTGATGGGCCCGGACTACAGGGCGTCGAGCTCGGCGAAGTAGGCGTCCATCGCCGGGGCGTGCAACACCAGCAGCCGGGCGGGCTCGTCACCGTCGTTGCCGAAGGTGATGGTCCCGTCCACGTCCAGCACCCAAAACGCTTCCGAGCAGTTGACGTGCCGGTGCGGCAGCGGGCGGCGGCCGCGGGGCGGCACCGTTCGCTCCATCAGGAAGAAGTCGCCGCTGATCTCGGCGGCGATGGCCTTGAACGCCATGATGCTCCCCCGCGCCGTGACGAGATGTCCCACCTCCCGGGGATGATGCTCGAATCGGTCACGCCGCCTGTCTACGCCGCTTCGCCCGCCGCCGCAACGTGATGTTCCGGGCTAGTACCGCCCGGCGCCCGGCAATCCGTTGTTGTACACCGGCGTGCCTTGGCTGGCGAGGATCTCGCGTATCTCGCCGGTGACGCCATCGGGATACTGGTCAAGAGCGGCTTCCAGATCGCGCCGCTGCGCCGGGGTCGAGTACCCGGCCAGCTCGCGCATCAGCTGCTGGTGCCGCTGGTGGTCGATGTCGGAGTCACCCGGGGTCAGCACGGCGGCCCAGAGCAGCATGATCCCCGGCATCATGGCCATGGCACCCATGCTGCTGTGCTCGACGATGCCGAAAACCGTGAGCGCCGTCCCGGCCAGCAGAGGTTTCCACCGTGGGCGGACGACGATGACCGTGACCAGCGCGCCGATGCGAAACCACCGCCGGATGCGCCCGGTGAGAGCTGACGGGATCTGCGGCGAGGCCGCGTACTGGCCAGCCGGATGGGCGGATGAGCTCCATATGACCAAGTGCCGCTGATGTGACCGCAGCCTCATCTCAGCCTCCCGAATCCAGGCTCCGCGCCGCCTGCTCTCAACGGTACGCTTTCCCGCTCGTCAAGGGAATGCCGTGCATGCAGGTGATGCCGGCAGCTGTTCCGCGACTTCAACGGGCGGAAGTGCGTAAGCATGCTCATACGACGCCACCGCAGCGACCACCGCAACCCCGACTACCGCACCCGCAGTCGACCACCTAGTGACATGCTCCGTAGCGGTCATAGCGCATCACCGAAGTCGTCCAGGGCAAACTCGCACGTTAGAGCGTATGGGTTTTTTGGTGCAGTCCGCCCTCGGACACCCAAACAGGTGAAATCTCCCCTAAAACAGACAACACCTGAACACGCGATTCTGGCAGCGCCCGCTCCGGGCTGCTGCGCATGGCGCCGTTCCCCTCCGCAAGGGGGGCATCGGTGACCGGCAGCCTGATCGCCCCGGGATCCCATCCTCTAACCGCCCGGCCGACCGCGGCCGGAGCATGCCGGGAGCCGTCAGCTGCCTGCCGCTGGCGGCTCCTCCAGCCAGCCCGCCGATGCCGTGCGAGACGCCTTACGGCATCGGCCGGATCGATGCCTCGGGCCGCGTGTCTGACCGGGCGGTCGTCTGCGCGCTCGGGTGGCGCGGCGGCGACCGCCTCACCCTCACAGCAGACGGCGGGGTCGTGGTCGCGCGCCGTAATGCCGGCGGGATGACTGCCCTGCCTTCGCGTGAGTATCTCGTGATCCCTGCCGTCCTGCGCCGCCGCTGCAATTTCCCATTTTTGGAACTCCACCCGTCACCTACCAGGCGCGGGTCAAGGCACCAGAAGCGCCACCCACCTTACCGGCGCATTCTCCCTGCCGATTATTCGCTTACTACGCCGACATGTCCTGTCGCCGATCGGGCCGCTCAGAACAGCCAGTTCTGCAGCCTGACCGGTCGCGCTGCCGTACTGGGATCCTAAAGATGCGGGCGGCCCGCCGACCGCCTGGCCAGCGGGCCGTTGCCTGTCCCCAGCACGCTGGGGTTGCGGGGCTTGGGGCGCGCGGGCCGCCGGCAGCCCGCCGGTCTCGCTTGCGTACCGCCACACGGTCGTGGTGCCGGCCCCGAGCCCGGCCGCCAGCTATAGCCGGATCGTAAGCCTTCACCCTCGTGAAGGCTTACGATCCGCAGTTCGCTATCTGTGGATGCTCAGGACCTTATCCATTGCGGCCGAAGCGCAGTTCGCGCCGGGGCAATCGGACAGATTTGCCTGGACCACAGCGACGCCAGCGTGGAACGGGGCGCCGCTCACATTGGCGGCGAGCAGGTACGATATCGGCTGTGGCTTGCCCGTACAGTTCAACCCGATGAACTGGGTTGTGCCCTGGTTTGTGCCCTGGGCGACGCGGTCGCCTGCGGCCTGGGTGATAGTCGAAGTGACGCCGCCGCTGTCCCCCGCGCCGCAGGTGGCGGTGAATGCCACTCGTACCGCGGCGCCGTTGGCCACGAGCGTCGCCGAGCTGATGCTGATCTCGGGAATGCTGGCTGAGGTGCGGGCCGCGGAGGCAGAAGCCGCCGGGGAAGCCGTGGCGGCGGTCGCCGCCACCGGTATTAGCGCCGCGGCGCAGGCTGCGATAGCTGCCAGGACAGCCAGGCACCTTGGGGCGAGAGCAGGAAAGCGCATGCGCATTCTCCTTCGAACGTGTGCACCATATGCCATTTTTGGGCCAGGATCCGCCACCGATCGGCGGAGTTTCTCGGGATCAAGTAACGCATATCAAACCCTGTCTTTGTAAAGGGACCTTAGTCCTGCCCGGGAAAACGGCCGTGCGCACAGGAATAAATTGTCGCGATGTAATTCACTGGCCACCGTGCAAATCATGGGCAACGCGACGAAACAACCGCGCCCTGTATCGCAGATCACCTCACGGGCACGCCGTCTAGTTCTAGGAAAACGAACTGCAGTTGGGGGCCGGGATTGGCAAGCCGCGTGGCCGGAGTCGTTCCTGGGTTCCGCAGCTGTTTAGCGCGCTGATCGGCGAATGCCTTATTCCGGATCAATCAGCGTCACACCTCTTACGAGCCACGCCGCGGCAGGATCCGATGGGCTGGCACGTCGTTCGAAAGCCAGGCCAGCAAGCCAGCCGGCAGCGGATCTCAGAGCCAAGCCCATCGGACCCCGTGAACGCTACGCCTATCCCAGCCGTAACGTCAGTACCGATTCTTCAATAAGGCGGTTCGCGAGCACACAGCTAATGGCGGGTGGTGACCGCTTCGGTGGAGTGCGGACAGTCTGGCCGCCGCAGGACGGCCAGACTGAGTTCAGGCCCGGGGTTGCGGCTACCGGGCTGCTCCGGCGATGAACGCGGCGACGATGTAGGTCGCGTGCCTGTCCAGGCTGGTCCGCGCCCGGTGGTAGCGCATCGTTGTGCGCGGGTCGGCGTGGGAGGCGGCCTCCTGCACGTCGCGTAGTGGCACCCCGGCGTCGAGGGCGGCGGTGATGAAGGCGTGTCGCAGGGTGTGAGGGGCTGACCTTCTTGCTGATCCCGGCGCGGCGGGTCACGCGGCGGACGATGCGGGCGGCGCCGTGCCGGTCCAGCCGCCGCCCGGCGCCGCCGAGGAACATCGGTTCCTCGGTGCGCTCGCCGATGGCCAGGCCGATCGCCCTGGCGGTGCTGGGCGCGAGCGGGATGGTGACGACCTTGCCGCCCTTGCGGGTGATGACCAGGGTGCGGTGGCCGCGCTCGGTGCCCATGTGCTCGATGTCCCCGCTGGTCGCCTCCGACACCCGCAGCCCGTTCAGGGCGAGCAGCGAGACTAGGGCATGCTCGGCGGGCGGGCCGAGTGCGGCGGCGACCAGGATGGCGCCGAGCTCGCTGCGGTCCAGCGCGGTGGCGTGCGACTCGTAGTCCAGCCGGGGGCGGCGCACGTGCGCCGCCGGGGAGCGATCCAGGAGTTCTTCCTCAACGGCGTACTTGTAGAAGCCCGCGATGGTGCACAGGCGCCGGGTCACGGTGGCGCGTGCGCGGCCCCGGGCTTCAAGTCCACGGGCGAAGGTCTCGATGTCGGCGCAGCGGGCGGAGAACAGGGGCAGCGAGCGGGCACGGCACCAGGCCGTGAACTGCCGCAGGTCCAGGGTGCAGGCGTCGCGGGTGAGGCCGCGGTACCCGGCCAGGAACCCGGCAAGCGCGAGGCGCTCGGAGTCAGTGAACGCCGGCTGGACGGGGACGAGAGAAGTCGAGAGAGTCGTGGCTGCCATCGGGCAACTCCTGGGACAGCCAGGACCCAGGACCCAGGACCTTACGCTCGAACCGAACCGCCCCAAAACCGGGGAGGCGGGGCCGGGAGCACCTATCCACATCCTCCCTGCCGACTATGCGCAGTTGAAGCGTGTGGTGTCCGCATCCCTTGCCATGCGCAGATCGCCAAACTCTGGGCGCGGCTTGTCCTGCAAGTGGCAATGTTGTCATTCGCTTGTCCGTCGGCTGTGTCTGTTCCGGGGCGATCCCGACCGGCGGCACTGGGGTACTCAGGCCGAGTACGCGATGTCGTCTAGGTAGAAGACGGCATCGTGGGGGTTGTCGTTCGCGGTGGCCACCCAGCCGAAGCCGCCGATGATGTGCCGGAGATCCTTCCCGGCCAGGGTGATGGTCACCTTTCGCCAGGCGGTCGACAGCCGCAGGACGGTCGTCTTCACGGCCGGCCGCAGCGAGTCCCCGTACCGGTGGTCGATCCCGCCGACCAGGAACTGGACGCGCTCGTTACCGGTGGCGCCCCGGACCCAGAAGGTGAGCCGGACAGCCCGCCGCAGGTCGTAGCCGGTCGGTCCGGGGACGAATCCCCAGTTGTCCACCGGGTTCTGCCAGTAGACGCCGGCCCAGCCGTTGACCTCGGGCACGTTGCTGCGGTAGGTCACCCGAATGCACGTCTTCCCGCCGTGCGGACGGCCAGCCCAGAGCTGGTTCATCGCCACAAGCTGGTGATCACCGATGTAGCCCGATGGCACGTAATGGTTCCCGGGATCGCTGCCGTCGGTGTAAACCGGGAATGGCATCTGGGCGGCCCGGAACACTGGTGCCGGGACCGCGGTGGGGGCGTATCGCAGGTCGCGCATCTGCACGGTTTCCGGGGCTGAGCCCAGGAAGACCAGCTCGAAGACGACGTACAGATGGTGCCGGTCGACGTTGGCGAACAGGGAGAGCGGGAGTGACACCGTGGTCCAGTGCGTGGTGAGCGTCTCCTCGACGGTGATCTCGCCGCCGTTGTCCGGCTGCTTGCGGTCCTTGATTCCGATGCGGACCCGCTGCCCGTTCGTTGTGGCGCGGAGCTGGACTGAGAGCGAGCGGTAGCGCGACAGGTCGATGGAACGGCGGTGCGCTGGCACGGACGGTGTTCCGGCCGTGATGAACATCGCCCCCCATTGCTGCCCCGCCGGGTAGGCCATGGTCAGCACGCCTGGCGTGGCGGTGAGCCAGTGGCGCTGCTGCCGGTCGGTGTCGATGCCGAGGTCGAACGGCTTCTCAAGCCTGCTGCCGGCGAACACGTCACGGTAGCCGCGCTCCTTGACCGTTCGCGGGCTGGCGGCGGGAAGCCACCGGGCGAGGGCGGCCTTGGGCTTCCCGTTCAACTGGTAAAGGCCCCAGTGCGTCCCGACGCCGCGCTCGCCGGTCTTCCAGTCCTCGTCGAACGCGTCGAAGTAGAAGTAGCTGACCCGGTGCCGCGCCGCCCAGGTCACGAAGTCGCGGAAGTAGCGAGCCTGGTTCTGCGCGCTCGGCACGGCGCGGCCGGGAAACGGCGTGTCGGTCGCGGAGGGCCAGCCGGTCTCCCCGATGACGACCGGCTTGCCGGCGAACCGCTTCGCCACCTGCGTGTAGTCGTCACTGAGGCTCTGGATGGCTGAGCCGATCGGGACGTTGCCCCAGAAGGGGTAGATGTGGACGGTCACGAAGTCCACTTCCCTGGCCAGCTCGGGATGCGCTAGCCACACGGAATAGCCATCGGCGGTGGAGACGGCGACGGTACCGCCCAGGGCGGCACGGACCTCGCGGATGTCCCGGATCAGCTGGGTCACGGACAGGTCACCGCGCAGCAGGACCTCATTTCCCACGATGACCGAGCGGACCGCCCGGCTCTGCCTGGCCAGCCGCACCCCGGCGGCGATCTCCGCGGCATTCGCCGCGGCATTCCGGCCAAGCCAGATCCCCAGGGACACGCACATGTGCGCCGCCTCGGCGGCCCGCACGACCACCGCAGCCGGCCCGGTCGCCCCGTAGAGCCCGGCGGACCCGTAAATACGGATGTAGTTCGTCACGGCAGACAGCGCCGGCATGTCGGCGGCAACCTCGCCGCTGGAAGGGTAGATGCCGTAGTTAGGATCCTGGCCCGCATGGTAAGGGCCGTACCCCACACCGCTCAGCACCAGCTTGCCCGGCCTGGCGACGGGGAGGGGCTGATTACAGGCGAAGGAGGCGGCTGCCGGAACGGCGGGCCGCGGCAACGCCACGGCCGCGCATGCGCTAGCCGTCAGCAATGCGGCTACGGCGGTGGCGACGCCAGCGGCTCTCCAGGACACGCGGTTACCTAGTGCATTCATGGCGTCACCCGGCAAGGCTCGGTGGCAGGCAGAGGTTGTAGGTGAACGAGGTGATCCGCCACTGCCCGTCGACCCGGGCGAAACTCCACAGCTCACGACCTGATATCGACTGGAGCTTTGCACGGGCTGTCGGCCGCATGACACCGACGGTATCGGCTCTCACGTAGGCCGTCGACGCCGAGCTGTCACTGGGGTACCAGTTGACCTGCTCGAAGACGTGCTGCATCCAAGGGATCTCGGGCAGGCCGCGGTACCTGACATCGATCGGGCCCCATCCTTGCCACGTCACCGAGCGCACCGGTGACCCGCACGCGGCGTCGGTCACCACGGCATCGGGAGTGTAGATGTGGCGGACCAAGGCCGTGTCACGATACTGGGCCGCCGTGACCTCCTGTTTCATCAGGCTTATCACCACATCGACGCCCGGCGGCCGGGTATTGCTGTAGAAGAAGTTCAAGATTACAAAGACAGCAGCGCCGCCAAGAGCGGCCGCGAGAATCTGACAGTTAAAGAACCAGTTAAAGGGCCGCCAGAACCGCGCCGTTGGCTTGGGCTGCTGCTCCGGACACTTAAAGAGCCAGTTCCAGCACCGCTGGATCTTGGTCCCCGCCATGTGCACCACCCCCGCAAATCCAGTCCTGAGACCAGCGTGAGTGGACCGCACGACACCGCATAGGGCGAAAGGTCTGGGAGCAGCCGCCAGAAGACCCATTCCCTGCGGTTCAGTCATCGGGCAGCCCTGGCCGACACAGGGGCTAGGTGATCGCGATGTGGCCTGGGTTGTCACCAACCAAGATTTCCCTGCCCGCACGGTTGATGGCGGTGCGGTCAGCAGGCAGCGTGTGGCTGAACTGCCCCAAGACCTCGCGCGTCGCCAAGGGCCACCTCGGCACCTGCCTGACACGGGCTGCGCATAACAGGCCGGTGCATTCGAAGTGCATGCCCGCCGTGCGCGTGCTGTCGCTGCTCGCAGACTCGCCCATATCAGCCCGCTCTGCGCACCACAGCGGATGGACACCGAGATTCCCGCTGCCGCGCCTAACCTGGGTTCCGCAGTTCAGCGTCCGGCTGGTCACACGGATCTGGCTCTTGACCTGCATAAACGTGCCTGATCCAGGTACATCCCTCGTGTATCTAGGCACTCTCATTCGCGCAGGTCAGCGACCTGGCCGGTGCAGGCTCGTGACCTGCGAGGATGATCGGCCCTAGATACACGCCGTTTCGCCGTGCGAACTCCCGTTTCCCAGCCCAAGCCAGGTTTTCGTGTACTAGACGTCACCTTTATCTGCGGAACCCAGGCCTAACGGCGGTTCACGATCGCTGCCGGTGGCCACGTCCGGTAATCATTTTGGCTGAGTGCCGAGGTCGAGGGCAGCCTGCCCGCCGACGGCGGGCAGGCTGCCTGGCACCAAGCGCGGCGGTAATGAACGCATGCCGCAGCGTGTGCGGGCCGACGTGCTTGGCGATCCCGGCGCGGATGGTCACCCGCCCGACGATCCGGGCGGCGCCGTGCCGGCCCGGCCGCCGCCCGTCCGAGGTGACGAAGAGCGGCCCGTCGGCGCGCCCGCCGATAGCCAGGTCGATCGCGCGGGCGGTGCGCGGGGCGAGCGGGATGGTGACGACCTTGCCGCCCTTGCGGGTGATGACCAGGGTCCGGTGGCCGCGTTCCAGGCCCAGGTGCTCGATGTCCGCCCCGGTCGCCTCGGACACGCGCAGGCCGTTGAGCGCGAGCAGGGAGATCAGCGCGTACTCGGCGGCCGGGCCGAGCCCGGCGGCGACCAGGAGCGCGCCGACCTCGTTACGGTCCAGGGCGGTGGCATGCGACTCATAATCCAGCCTCGGCCGCCGGACGTGCGCGGCCGGAGAATGCTCCAGGAGTTCCTCCTCGACCGCGTACTTGTAGAACCCGGCGATGGTACACAGCCGCCGGGTAACGGTGGCGCGGGCCCGGCCGCGGGCTTCCAGCTCGCGGGCGAAGGTCTCGATGTCGGCGCGGCGGACCGAGAACAGCGGCACGGACCGGGCACGGCACCAGCCGGTGAACTGCCGCAGGTCGAGCGTGCAGGCCTCGCGGGTCAGGCCGCGGTACCCGGCCAGGAACCCGGCCAGGAACCCGGCGAGCGCGAGCCGCTCGGCATCAGTGAACACCGGCTGGACAGGGACGAGGGAAGAGGAGTGGGACGTGGCGGCCATCAGGACACCTCCAGGGACAGCCGGGACCCGGGCAGCCGGGCCGCCGCAGGTCCCAGCAGTGAACGATGCCCGCAACGTACGCCGCGTGCCGAAGACGAGCTACGCCACGATCCGTAGCTGACACATCGTCTCGACCACGACCAGAAGGTGCCCCATACCGCCGACTCGGCGCGGGCGCCGATCACGCTTGACGCGTCGCGCACCGCGTACAGAACATCTGTTCCTGGAACGAGATCCCGGCGGCCTGGAGTCCCTTGGCGATCGCGGAACGGCAGCGACGGGCAGCAGCCGGTGCAGCCGTTGCGAATTCCGTGCTAACCCGCAGGCAACCGGGTAATACCCGGTTATACTCAAAGCATGAAGACCGCGATCTCCGTTCCTGACGAAATCTTCGAACAGGCAGCCGACCGGGCGGCTTAGCTGGGCATCAGCCGTTCGGAATTCTTCGCCCGGGCGGCGCCGTAGTGCTCGAACAGCGGTGCCATGGATGCGTACTGGCTGCCGTAGAACGCCCGCTCGTACTCCCCCGATCACGATCGCGTTCCAGCCCCGCCCAGGACGCCAATCGTGGGCGTCGCCGGGCTGCGAGACGCCGACCCGGGTCCGGGAGCAAGGATGCCTGGCGGACGCTGGCTGGAAGCATGCCGCATGGCCGTCCATCCCGCCCACCGCGGGGGCGCGGTCACGCGGGACCTGATAACCGCCCGGGTATCGCGCGCGATGTCGCTCGGCGCGGACCGCCTGTGGATGCGCTGCGTCGAGAACTCCCGCTCACACCGGCTCGCGGTGGCACACGGCTGGACCTGGTGGGCACGCACCGAATTCGAGGGACCCGCCGCAACCCAGCGCACCATCCTGCTCATCCGCACGCTCAACGACCGCCTGGCACATTAGGATGGCGCAGATCGATTACGATCGGCGTCGCAGCTGCGCCGGCAGTGCGTGTATCTGCGCGCCGATTGTCCGCTTCTGCGCACGCGAGGTCGCTGGCCTGACTACTATCCTCATCGCGGCATCAAAGGCCAATCCAGAAATGGAACGCTCCAGAACTACAGCCAAAAGCTCCTCGCGGCCTCTGCCCCTACCTGTCGCATCAGTCGAAGCTGGTATGGTGCTGTCCGCTGACTAACGGCCTCCTTTGACAAATAGTTCCGCCCCGCACGGTGCCAGCAGTGGTTAGGGAAAGATATAATCATTTTCGGTTAAATTGCCCGGTTAAATCGGGGTCGCCGCAGTCCTGAATAATCTGATCCTATATGGAAAGACGTGATATGGAATACAAGGTGCTCAGCGGATCATTCCGACCCGAGGGCCTCGAAAGGGAGCTCAACAGACTGGCCGCTGACGGGTGGAGCGTGGCCAGCGCTTTTCAAACCTTCAGCTGGTGGAGATGGACATCTCCGTGGACGATCGTGCTGGGGCGCCCGAGAGCGTGATATCAGGCAGGACCGATTCTTCGGGCCGCTTCCCGGCTGCCGCCGTCCTCACATGCGCGCGGGTTGCGTTCCGTTCGCCCACGGCTGGCTCACATCGATGTGACCGAACGTTCGTAGTTGGCTGCAGGAATGCCCGGATCGGCCAGCTCTGCGCGTTTACTTCAGATGGCCCTGTCATTGCAGCAACTGCTGTGCATAACGGCGGTTCAGGCAACGCGCTTGTCTGAGGCGCACACGGCGGGCATGTAATCCCCGCGGAATGCTTCGAGCGCGATAATCCCACAGGCTGGGCACTCGCTACTCGCCGCTCGCAGCGGCCGCTGACGGCAGCGGACTGGCGGGCGTGGGGAACCCCGGCCGTAACGGTGGCAGGATCGCGGCTCACATCACGCCGGGGCGGCCCTGAATCAGGCCTCCGGCTTCCGCCTCCGCGCTCTCCTCACTGAGTCGCCGACAACAGGCCAGGGGCGGCTGATCCGCGGAATCCGCCATCTAGAGCTGGACGGCTGGTGCCCCGAACGTCGAAGTCCACCTGGCAGGACCCAAATCGGCGCGCGCTCGCCATCGTCATCTTGAACCTGACGCGAGAGGTTACCCGGCCTGCCCTCTGGAGCAGATGACCCACCGCGCCCAGATCAACCCCATCTGTGCTGGCCGCTGCCGACACGAAGCAGCTTCAAAGGTGTGCAGATCAGACGGTTACTCGCGCGACGCTTGCCGGCGACATCCCGGCCGCTGGGCCGGCAGCGAGCGCTGGGCACGCATGGTGGCTCAGCCGGTGACGTAGCGGGCGAGCAGCGGGATGAGCACCTGGGCGTTCGGGCTGCCCCAGCCGGTCACCGGGTCCCAGCCAGGTCCGGCGTCGAATCCCTTGACGGTGACGGAGCCGACCTGCACGGTGTTGTTGCCCTTGGTGACATCGTGGAACGCGCGGTGGTACTCGGCGCTGCGGCCGATCTCGTAGATGGCGGGGTTGATGAAGCCGAGATGCCGGCCTGCGTACTGATCGGCCAGGGCCACGATCCCGGCCCAGACCGGCGCGCCCGCGCTCGTCCCGCCGGCCGCAAAGATGCCAAACTGGCCGCCGCCGACCCAGGCGCAAGCGATGCCGGTGTCCGGGTCGGCGGCGGACGCGACATCGGGCACGCCCCGGCGTGCGCCGATGCCGGGCACGTGGGCCTGGTAGGCCGGACGGGCGAAGTCGCGGCTGAAGCCCCCGCCTGAGGCGACGACCCCAGGTACCCCCGAGCCCAGCCGGTTCCACACCGTCTCGCCGATGTAAGCGCCGGTCCTGTGGCTTGCGTCCAGGCTGGTGCCGCCGACGGCGAGCGCGAGCGGGTCCGAGGCCGGGAAAACCACCGCCCTGGCCGGCGTGGCGGTGCACGGCTGGCCCTCCGCCCCGAAATCACCCGCTGCCACGGCTACCGTGACGTGCCGTTCGCGGTCGAACTGGAGCGCCGAGTGGACGGTCGCCACCTGCGCGGAGGTAAGGCAACTCTCGTTGACCCCGCCCTGGGTGATCGAGACCACGCTGCCCAGGGACGGCGCCATGCGCAGCGCCGCACTGAAGTCCCTGACCCCCAGCGCGAAAGAAACATCCGCGGGAATCAGGATGACCCGGATGGCGGCCTGCGGCGCGATCGCGTGCACGATCTCGACGTCCCCGGAGTACTCGTCAGGTGCCTGAAACGGGGAGGCGCCGGGCGCGAGGGTGGTGATGACCCTCAGGTGGGCGGCGGGCAAGCCGAAGACGCTGTCGTAGCGGGCGATATCTTGCCGGACGTCGGTTACGCCGGCCTCGCCGGGCGTCGCGGCAAATTCCGGCATCACGACGGTCTCGCCCCGGCCGGTGATACCGCGACCGGTCAGCGACTGGATGCCGTACGCGGTCCGGAACTGCCGCGGGGAATAGCAGGTGGGCGAAGCCAGGGTCAGGCAATCGTAGACCGGCCCTGCCGCCCCGCGAGCCGTCGCCGTTGCGTTGCCGGCACCCGATGCCGCGGTGCTCGCGCTGGCTGCCGGACCGGCTACGGCGGCCCCGGTGAGCGTGCCCGCGGCGGCGACGCCGACCGCCAGCACGCGCAGGAATGGTGTACGTCGAAGAACAGGCATGGTAATCCTTTCCTCACGCCGGCAGGTCGGCGGGTGCGGGGGCGTTCCCTTGCCCGGGCGGCAAATAGTCCCGTGACACCGAGTTACTGACACAGTAACCTAGAGTAACGGAAACCTCGCTGTGGCGCGCGAGCTATCTCGGCCCTAGCGAAGCGCAGCGTGCTCCTCATCAACCAGCGCCTCTGCCAGCACGACCACTGGAACGAGCAACTCTCCGGCGTGGTCGCAGAACTCCTGCGCAAGGCGCGACTTTCCGGCCTGCCGCCGCCCGACGGCACGACGACCGGCACCCCGAACGAGGAATCGGCCTGCTTGCCGCAATCACAGCGCACCTAGAGAAATGCTGATCGATCCCGCTGGTGTAAGCGCGACCGAGCCGGCCTGGCGATCGCCGACTACTCATCGGGCGCCACCCTGGGCCAGTATGAACTCCGCGTTCAAGGCGATGTTGATCATGTACGTAAGGTGCGTGTCGAGCCTCGGACACTAACGCACGTCCCAGGACCGCTGTGCTGAGCCAGAGCCAGCTCAGCACAGCACAGCACAGCTTTCGAGAGACTTACCGCGCACCCAGAGACTTAAGGAGGTTGTCCTCCCAGCCGAAGTCGAATTGCAGCGATTCGTTGAGTTCCTCTCGCCGGAACCAGTCGTAGGTGTGCTCCACCGCGGCCTCGAAGGTGTACGCAGGCCGGAACCCAACGTCCTCCCACAGCCGCTCGACCGAGAAGAAGGTGCTGTCGTTCCAGTGGTGGATGTTGGGCGCGAGCCGCTGGATTAGCCCGCGCACCCCCACCGCCCGCGGGTCGTGCTTTGCCATCACGGCGGCCGCGGAGTCGCCGGCCCGGTTCATGGCCGGCACGCCCTTGCGGACTGCCGACTGGTCTCCGTTGCCAACGTAGATGTCGTCCATGACCTGGGCCGGGACGAATACCTTGTGCGGGTTGACGCCGATGATTTCACTGAAGGTGTCGACGTACGCCTCGTCGCTCCAGTAGTCGCGGCCGGTGAGGTTGTAGCGCTTGCCGAAGGTCTGCGGCTGCATCATCAGCATGCGCAGGGCGACCGCCCCGTCGTCGACGTGCCCGATCTGGCTCAGCGTGGTGCCGTCGCCGGGGATGAGCACCGGGCGACCGAGCAGCAGCCGCTGGAACATGCGCTGCTCCCGGTCGGCGACCATGTTGTTCGGGCCGAGCATCATCGAGAGCGGCACCACGGTGGCCGGGAAGCCGTTCCTGCGGTACTGGTCGAACAGGTGCGCCTCGACCTTGAGCTTCTGCAGCCCGTACTCGGTCTGCCGCTCCGAGCGGTCGACCGGGTCAGATTCACGGATCGGCAGGACCCGCGGCCTGGCGTAGATGACGGTCGAGCTGCCGAACAGGTAGTGACCGATCCGCCCCCGCATGACCTCGACCAGCGGCTGCACGTCGGCCAGCGCGTAGCCCGACAGATCCTGGACGACGTCGAACTCCTCGGGGCCGAGTACCTCGCGCAGCTGCTCGTGGTTGGTCCGGTCGGCGTAGAGACGGCGTACCGCACGCGGCAGCCGGGCCTCGCTCTGGCCCCGGTTGAGCACAGTGACCTCGTGGCCCCACTTGACCAGCTCCCGCACGAGCGCGAGCCCGTTGAACCGGGTACCGCCCATCACCAGCACCTTCACCGGCACACCTCCTCTATTGGTCATATTTAGTACACCTGCTAAAAACAGTTACATGATAGTCGTCAGACAGAAGCGAGTCCTGGCGCGGGCGGGGCGGCCCGCCGGTCGAAGGAGACGCACGTGAGACTCGGAGTCATCAACCTCATCCGCAGTTCGCGGGAGTCGATCAAGATCGCGCAGGCTGCCGAGGCCGCCGGCTTCTGGGGGCTGGGCATGGGCGACACGGTGCCCAAGCTTTATCAGGACACGTACGTCACGGCAGCAGCCTGCTTCGCGGCGACCGAGCATCTGAACATCGGGCCAACGGTGACCAATACCGTCACGCGCCACTGGTCGGTGCTCGGTGCGACCGCGCGGACGTTCGGCGAGCTCTACCCCGGTCGGTTCTTCGCCGGCCTCGCGACCGGCGACGGGGCCTGCCACTCGGTCGGCCTGACCCCGAGCACCTGGGCCAAGCTCGAGGATGACGTGGCGAACGTCCGGAGCTGGGCACCTGAGGACATGGAGATCCACATCGCCGCCTCGGGGCCGCGCGGCGCCGAGGCGGCTGGCCGCGTGGCCACCGATCTGATCCTCGGGACCGGGCTGGACGTGGAGGCCTTGCGGACGCTGTCCGCCCGGGCGCGGGCAGCCCGCGCGGCGGCCGGGATCACCATTCCCCTGCGCATCTGGGCGTTCGTCACGACGTTCATCGCGCCGGACAGGGCCGCGGCGGACGCCGCGCGGATCACCCAGCGGGGCCGCTCAGTGGGTACCGCCCGCTTCTCCTTCAGCTCGACCTTCGAGGACAAGGGCGTGCCCGGGACCTGGCAGCCGATCCTGCGGGAGCGCCTGGCCCGCTACGACTTCTCCAACCACGGGGTCGGCGCCGGGAACACCAACGGCCACCTGTTCGACGACCATCCGGACATCCAGGAGTACCTGGTCAACCGGTTCCAGCTGCTGGGCACGGCAGACGAGTGCGAGGCCCGACTGCGCCAGGTGGCCGAAGACGCGGGCCTGGACGGCTGCTGGTGCTCACTCTCGGCGATGACCCAGGACGAGGACGTGTTCCGCCGCGTACGCACGACCGGCGAGGCGCTGCACTCGCTGGCCGGCTTCGAACCAGCCCGAGGTTGAGGAACGGGGGCGTGATGACTGCACAAGCTTCCGGCCGGCCGCTCGAAGGCGTACGGGTGCTGGACTTCGGCCAGTATGTCGCCGGGCCGATGGCCGCGACCCTGCTGGCCGACGCGGGTGCGGAGGTGACCAGGATCGAGCCGCCAGGCGGGCCGTGGTTCACCGATCCGGGCAACACCTATCTGCTGCGCGGCCGGGCCGCGACGCATGTACTCGACCTCAAGTCGCCGGAGGGGCAGACCCGGGCGCTTGCGCTGGTGGCCGGGTCGGATGTGCTGATCGAGAACTTCCGGCCGGGGGTCATGGCCCGGCTCGGCCTGGACGCCGCCACCTGCCACGAACTCAACCGCGGCCTGGTCTACTGCTCGTTGCCTGGGTTCTCTGAGCTCGACGAGCGCGCCGGGGTCGCCGGCTGGGAGGGCGTCATCCTGGCAGCGGGCGGGGCCTATTCGAGCCACGCCGGCTCGCCGATCTTCGCCGGCGCGACCGGGGAGACGCCGGACTTCCCGTCGCTCCCGCTGGCGTCCTGCTTCGCCGCCGGCCTGACCGCGCTGTCCGCCTGCGCTGCGCTGATCGCCCGCGAGCGCGACGGCGGACTGGGTCAGCGTATCGAGATCCCGCTCTCGGACGCGCTGCTCGAGGCCAGCGGGATCATCACCACCCGGGTGGAGAAGCAGGCCCCTATGCGGGGCGGGGCCTTCGCGCCGGGGCTCTACCGGTCACGCGACGACAAGGTCATGTGCTTCACGAGCGGCGTTCACCGCCACCTGCTGGACCTGGCCCGCATCAGCGGCAACGAGGCCTGGATCGAGGACGGCTCCCTGGACTGGGGTGCCCTGCGCACCGATCCTGAGGCCTCGGCCGGGTGGCGGGCGAAACTGGTCAGCCTGTTCGCCACCCGCGACGCCGACGAATGGGAGGCGCTGCTGCGGCCGGCCGGCATTCCGGTCGCCCGGCTGCGGACCACCCGCGAATGGCTGCGCGACCCGGCGGCCGAGGCGGCGGGCTGCGTGACCGAGCAGGACGACGGCACTGGTCACCCGGTGCGGACCCTGAGGCAGGCAGTTGACTTCGGGCCGGCGGCCTCGATCTCCGCACCCCCCGGCTTCGCCGGCATTCCCGGAGCGCCGCCACTCAGCGGGATCAAGGCGTTGGACCTGTGCCGCGTGGTGGCCGCCCCCACGGTCACACGCCTGCTGACCGACCTCGGCGCCGAGGTCATCAAGGTCGACATCGACCCGGCCCAGGCCCGCTCGGCCTACGACGAGCCGCTGTTCCACGTCTACCTGAACCGCGGGAAGAAGGGGGAAATCCTCAACCTCAAGACGCCGGCCGATCGGCACCGGTTCGACGCCCTGGTGGCCGCGGCCGACATGCTCGTCACCAACGTCTCGGCCGGTCGGCTGCCCGGGACGGGGCTGTCGGACGACGCGCTGCGCCGGCTCAACCCGGCGCTCGTCTTCACCTACCTGAACCTCTACGGCGTCACCGGGCCGTGGGCCGACTTCAAGGGCTACGCCGAGATCGCCAACTGCGCCACGGGCGTCGCATCGCTCACGGCGGGCTGGGCGACGGCCCCGTCGGGCGCATCCCCGGTCAACGTCCCGCCCTGGCCCTACACCGACTCTATGGCCGGCGTGCTCAGTGCCTTTGGGGCCGTCGCCGCCCTTTACGACCGCGGCCGGCGAGGCCACACTTACCGGGTGAACACCAGCCTGGCCCAGACCGCCCTGCTGGAGCAGATGCCCTTCGCCGTCGACGGGGCGGACGTGGACCCGTTCCGCGGGCGGGACACGTCCTCGGCGACCTACCGAATCTACGAGGCCGCCGACCGGCCCGTGTTCGTCGCCATACCCGCCAGCGACCTGCCGGAGGCGCTCCGCCGGCTGGGCGCCGCCTCGGCCGACGTCCTCGAGGCCCAGATCGCTTCCCGCACGGCCGAGGCCTGCGTGCGCGCGCTCTGCTTCGGCCGGTCCGCGGCCAGCCCGGTCGAAACCCCCTCCTCGACCATGGCGCCCGACAGCTTCTGGGCGCGGCGCGGCCTGCGCCTCGAACGGCCGTCCGAGGACTTCGGCACCGTTGTGACCCAGGCCCCTGTCGCGCGTTTCGCCCGCACCCCCGCGGTAGCCGGCGACACCCCCCGCATCTTCGGCCAGGGCCAGCCCGGCGGGTGGACAAAATAGTCATTCATTCGCTCAGCGCCCGGCCGCCAGCCGCTGCAGATCAACGAGAGCGAGGAGATGCGCGCCTTCGGTTTCTCGCCGGACGGCACCACGTTCGTCATCGCCACCCCGCCAGGACTCGCGATCTACCGCTGTGAGGACGAAGGGCAGTGATCCGGCTCCGCCGGACACGGCACACCGTCAGGAACTCTGGCCGCCGCATGCCGACGGGGTTACCCAGCGTCACGGACATGTTAACGCCGCAGGGCCGCCAGTCACGCCTATCGCCGATTACGAGCTGCGTAATCAGTTTCGCGCGGCAGCGATGAGGATGCGCATATTGATGATTACCGCGCGTCTGAAGTTCGCCTAGGAGGTAAGGCGCTCTGCTCAGCTGCTGATGACGCAGGTGACAGGAATGGGCGGTTGTGCGGGACTGAGGGGATTTGCCGTGGAGCTAACAGGCCCCATCGGGTGGGGGCGAATGATAGGTGCATACCGGATGGCGCATAGTCCGGCTTAGCTTGGCCGGAATGGGCGTTTCTTGCGCGATCAGGCCCGTGCGCGCGATAGCCTCGCGGCGACCGGGCTGTGGCTGAACGGGTCCGTCGGCTAGCCGTCCACCTCGACGAAGGCGGTAGTGATTCCGTTGACCATGCCGGTTAACCCGATCTCCAACGTGGTGATCCTTGTCCAGGAGAACCACACCACCGACAGCTACTTCCGCTCGATGGCGGCATACGGCGCCAACATCGCGACCGGATGGCCGACCGCGGCCAATCCGCCGGCCAGCGACCAGCCGCACGACCGGCACGCCTACTACCGCTGGCTGACCCACGCGATCACCGGTGCGCACGTGCAGTTCGACACCGCCGCCGTGCTGCCGTTCTACGCGTGGCTGGCCGCCGCCGGGGCGTTCCTGGAGAACCACTGCGCCGGATTCGGGACGAACTCTACCCCCAACCACCTGCTGATCGCCGGGGGCCAGACCCCGACGTTGCGGAATCCGCCGCGCAGCTCGCCGCAGCCGGTCTGGGACATGCCGTCACTGCCAGGACACGCGGCAGACAACAACGTGACCTGGAAGGCGTACACCGGCGCCAGCGGCTACCCGCTGGAGTTCTACGCTCAGCTGAAGGGGTCACCGAACATCGTGCGATCGGCTAAGCCGTCCGCGCAGTTCCTGTCCGACGCGGCTGCGGGGCAGCTGCCCGCGCTCTCGATGGTCTGGCACGACAGCCCGTACGACGAGCACCCGACCTCGGACGTGACCGAGGGGCACAACGCTGTCTGGCAGGCGGTGGACGCGATCGTCAAGGCAGGGCTGTGGAACTCCACCGTCTTCATGCTGACCTGGGACGACTGGGGCGGTTACGACGATCACGTGGCCACCCCCAATGTCGAGACCGACCTGGGCGGCATCCAGCTCGCCTACGGGCCCCGCATTCCGCTGCTGATGTTCGGCGGCCGCGTGCGGCCCGGCATCGACCACCGCTGGTCCTCGCACGTGGCGATCCCGAAGACCGCGCTGCAGCTGCTGCGCCTGCCGCCGCTCGGCGTGCCGCGCGTCGACAGCGACCCCGGGCTGGCCGACCTGGCCGACCTGAGCCCCCAGCCGGCCTCTTTCGCGCCTGTCCCGCCCGGTTACCTCAGCACCGTCAGCCAGCCCGCGCC
>Ga0066797_1000069_pt1 | contig 29533 bp, 28 predicted proteins | sample PersoiDNA2013193_FD_76335 | JGI IMG/M metagenome (GOLD analysis project Ga0066797, IMG submission 76335) | Permafrost soil microbial communities from the Arctic, to analyse light accelerated degradation of dissolved organic matter (DOM) -... | ecosystem: Environmental > Terrestrial > Soil >... | reverse complement strand
TCGAGGAGGCCATCAAGGTCGGGGACCTGGTGGCACTGCTGCGGCCGGAGGGCCGCCTCGCCCAGGTCGGCACGCCAGAGCGCCTGCTCGGCACGCCAGCGGACGACTATGTGGCCGACTTCGTGGGATTCGACCGCGGCATCAGGCGGCTGTCGTTCTTCCCCGCCGCGGGGCTGCCGCTGAGCACCGAGCCGGTACTCGGCGCCGACGCGACCGTCGCCAAGGCGACGGCAGGCGGGCAGCCGTGGGTCCTGGTGACCGACGGCGACGGCAAGCCGCGCGGCTGGGTTTCCGCGGCGCGAATGGCGACGCTGCCAGGTGAGACCGCGCTCGCCCAGGTACCGGCGGAAGGGTACGGTCATGCCTTCACGATGGGCGCCGACTCGCTGCGGGCCGCCCTGGACGCGGCGGTGCTCTCGCCTGCCGGGCAGGCGATCGCCGTGGACGATAGCGGGCGGGTCCTCGGCGTGGCCACCTTCGACCAGCTTCGCGGCGCGATCCAATCGGCGGACGCGGCGGATGCGGTCCTGGCGCGCGCGGAGGGGGGAGACCCGTCGGCATGATGTGGTCATGGATTCCCAGCAACGGCGCGATGATTTGGCAGCTGACCAGGGAGAACGCCTATCTCGGCGTGGTGCCCGCGCTGATCGGCCTGGTCATCTCGGTGCCGCTCGGGATCGTGGCGGCCCGCTGGCGCTGGATTTACCCGCCGGTGCTGACGGTGATCAACGTGGTCTACGCCATCCCGTCGCTCGCGCTGTTCATCGCGCTGATCCCCGCCCTCGGGCTGTCCGACACCAACGTGATCGTCGCGCTGACGCTCTTCTCGCTGTGCGTCATCGTCCCGAACGTCGTCGCGGGAATGCGCGCGGTCCCCGCCCCCGTCCGGCAGGCGGCGACCGCGATGGGCTACGGCACGCTGCGCCGCCTGATCACCGTCGAACTTCCGCTCGCCGTCCCCGTCATTATCGCGGGGCTGCGCGTCGGCGTGGTGTCAAGCATCAGCATCGCCAGCCTTGGCCAGCTCATTGGCGTCTCCAGCCTCGGCTACCTGTTCATCGACGGGCTCCAGCGCTCCTTCCCGACCGAGATCTACGTCGGACTCGTGCTCGTCATCGCGCTCGCCCTCGCCTGCGACCTGGTGCTCGTTGGCATCAAACGGGCTCTCACTCCCTGGGCGGCCCGTTCGTGAGCTTCTTCAGCTATGCCTGGGACTGGGTCACCCAGTCCGCGAACTGGCACGGGTCGGGAAGCATCCCGCAGCAGCTCGTGGCGCACCTCGGCTACAGCGGCCTGCCGCTGCTGATCGCGGCGCTGATCGGGATCCCGGCCGGTATCGCGATCGGGCACACCGGGCGCGGCGCGGTCCTCGTCGTCAACGTGGCGAACGCGTGGCGCTCGATTCCCACGCTCGGGCTGCTGATCCTGCTCGCCACCCTCCTCGGTTTCTCCTTCCTCACCTGGCTGATCCCGCTTGTCGTGCTGGCCGTCCCGCCGATCCTCATCAACGTCTACGAGGGCATCGCCGGGGTCGATCCCGGCGTCAAGGACGCGGCCAAGGGCGTCGGCATGACCGGATGGCAGCAGGTGACGCGGGTAGAGGTGCCGATCGCGCTGCCGCTGATCCTGGTTGGCCTGCGCACGGCGGCGATCTTCGTGGTGGCCACCGCGACGATCGCGGCGTATATCGGCCTCGGCGGACTCGGCCGTTTCATCATCGATGGCCTGGCGAGCTCCCAGTACGGGCCGGTGGCCGGCGGAGCGCTGCTAGTCGTGCTGCTCGCGGTCCTCGTGCTCGCCTTCTTCGCCGTGCTGTCCAGGCTGGTGGTCCCGGCCGGCCTGCGCGGGCAGCGAAAGACCGAATAGGAGCATGACCGCAGAAGTTAAGGGCAATACCGATAGGAAAAATTCCTCCGAAAGGAACTTCATATGCGCACCAGGACCGCTACCGGTGGCATGGCCGCCCTCACGGCCATCGCGCTCGCCGCCGTCACCGCGTGCTCGAGCAGCTCAAGCAGCACCGGTTCGAGCAGCAGCCCGAGCGCCTCCGCTGCGTCCGCCAGTTCCAACCCGCTATCTGGGGGCGGTACCTCTGGCAGCGTGGTCGTCGGCTCGGCTAACTTCCCCGAGGACGAACTGCTCGCCGAGGTCTACGTCCTGGCGCTGCAGGCCAAGGGGATCAAGGTCACGTCGAAGTTCAACATCGGCGCCCGCGAGGTGTACTACCCGCAGATCACCAACGGCACGATCTCGATCATCCCCGAGTACAACGGCGCCCTGCTGTCGACCTCCGTGGACCCTAAGTCTGCCGCGAAGTCCACCGCGCAGGTCGACGCCGCGCTGACCGCCAAGCTGCCGTCGGCGCTCGAGATACTCAGCCCGGCGTCTGCGCAAAACAGCGACTCGGTGACCGTCACCGCGGCGACGGCGGCCAAGTACCACCTCAAGTCGATCGCGGATCTGAAGCCGTACGCGAAGGACCTGGTCCTTGGCGGGCCGCCCGAGTTCAAGACCCGGGTAGACGGGGTAGTCGGCCTGAAGGACACCTACGGCCTTGTGTTCAAGAGCTTCGACCCGCTTGACGAGGCCGGCCCGATCACCCTGGCGGCGCTCAAGGACGGCAAGGTGCAGGCGGCCGACGTGTTCACCACCACGCCGCAGATCATCTCCGACAAGCTGGTGGTGCTCGCGGACCCGAAGTTCAACTTCGCCGCGCAGAACGTGATCCCGCTCGTCTACAAGTCGGCGATGAACGCCACGATCACGAGCACGCTCAACGCGATCTCCGCCAAGCTGACCACGAGTGCGCTGCTTCAGATGGACAACGCGATCATCACCGACCACGCCAACTACTCCACGGTGGCGTCCGGCTTCCTGAAGGCGGCAGGACTGGGTTAGGGCATTGCTGCCGCGTCCGGCCGGCCTCCAGATGGTTCATGGAGGCCGGCCGGACGGCACGCCCGTCAGGTCGGTCTCCATGAACCAAGAGTAGTGGCCGGGGCACAGGCAGAACTCACTACCTGTATCGTCATCCAAGGGCCAAGGCGGGCATGGCGGAGGGGCGGGCAATGGTCGAGATCAAGACGGCGGGCGAGATCGACGCGATCCGCGCCTCTGGGCAGGTTGTCGCCGGCGTGCTCGCGGCGGCCCGCGCCTGTGCCGCGCCAGGTGTCATGCTGGCCGAACTCGACGAGGCCGCCAGGGACGTGCTCGCCAAGGCAGGGGCGACATCGCCGTTTCTCGACTACCACCCGGCGTTCGCCCCCGTTCCTTACCCGGCGGTCATCTGCGCGTCGGTGAACGACGCGGCGCTGCACGGCATCCCCGGGGACTACCAGCTCAAGGAGGGGGACCTGCTCAGCGTGGACGCCGGTGCGACCCTCGATGGCTGGGTGGGCGACGCGGCCATCTCGTTCATCGTGGGGGCGCCCCTTGGCGGGGACGCCGAGCTGATCGCCGCTACCGAGGAGGCGCTCATGGCCGGGATCGCGGCGGCGCTGCCGGGCGGCAGGCTCGGCGACATCTCCGCCTCGATCGGCGCGATCGGCCGGTCCGGCGGGTACGGCATCTCGACCGATCTTGGCGGTCATGGTGTTGGCCGGACCATGCACGAGGACCCGCACATTCCCAACAAGGGCAAGGCCGGCCGCGGCATGCGGCTCGTCCCCGGTCTTGTTCTCGCGATCGAGCCCTGGTTCATCGCGAGCGGCAGCGACGATATCTACGTGGATGTCGACGGCTGGACGATCCGCACCGCGGACGGGAGCCGGGCCGCCCATGCCGAGCACACGATCGCGATTACCCAGGCCGGACCGGTGATCTTGACCACGAGCTGAGCACGGCCGATATCTCCCGGAGATCCAGATAAGTGACATCCTCGCCGGAGCGGGTTCCTGACGCCGAGGCGATCGCTGCGGAGATCAAGGCGCTGCGCAGGGGACGTGGCCTGCGCGGCGACGTGGCGCGACGGATAGGACCGCTGCTGCTGGAGCTCGCGGGCGGCGACTCGGCCCAGGTCCGCGGCAGGCTCGCGGACGAGCTCGCCGCGCTGTCCGGGCAGCTCCAAGCGGAACTGAGGACCGCTGTCCTCGCCGCCCTTGGCCTGCACTCAGAGACCAGGGAGATGGCGACGTACGACAGGCGCAAGACCTGGGTCGCCACCCGGTTCGACCGTGTTCCGAGGACCGCGGAGCGCCGTATCGAGGAGGCACAGGTCCTGCTCGCCCAGGAGGTCGCCGCCGAGCTGCTGCGCCGCCGCCAGTCGACGGTACCGGCGAGGCCACCGCGTCGTTCAGCCAGCTGAGACTGCGTCAGGGGTACGGCCTCCAGTGGCTGCTCCCCGGCGACGGCTAGCCGAGATGGTGCAGCCTGGTGAGCGGGAGCGCGGACGCTTCGTGAACGGGAACCTGGACACCGTCAACGGTGACCGGCCCTGGCTCGACGGGAACGCGGACGCGCGGCACGTAGGAGTTGCGCACCAGGTCGGCCCGGGTGAGGCCGCGGGCGTTCTCGACCGGGAGGTAGCTCACCCCGGCGGGAAGCGCGGCGCGCAGCGCCGCGTCGTCTAGCACGGCCCCGGCGACGAACTGTGCCGCCAGGCGCCTGGGCGCGTCGCCGAGGCCGCCGAAGAACGGGGCCATCACCCGGGGCTGGGTGATCCGTGTCGACCCCGACCCCGAGCCTGACGCTCCCCAGGCGACGAACCCGGACTTGAGCACGAGTTCGGGGGTCGCGCCGAAGCGCGCGGGGTCCCACAGCGCGATGTCCGCCAGCCGTCCGGCGGTCAGCGAGCCGACGTGGGCGGCCATGCCGTGCGCGATCGCGGGGTTGAGCGTCACCTTCGCGAGGTACCTGAGCACCCGCTCGTTGTTCACGAAGCCCGGGCCCGCCTGCCCCGCAAGTACGGCCTGGACGTGCGCGAGCTGCCAGGTGCGCCTGGCCACCTCGGCGATCCTGCCCATGCCCATCGAGTCGGAATTGACGATGGAGATGGCGCCGAGATCGTGCAGGAAGTTCTCCGCGGCGATGCCGTGCAGGCGAATCCGGCTCGCCGCGATCCCGGCGTCGCTGGCGATCCCGGCGCGCAGCTTGTGCACGGTCATCGTCATGGGCGCGAGCTCGGCCACGGTCGTCGGCGTGAGCGGCAGCGTCGGCGTCGTCGAGGAGCCGAGAATGTGCGGGTAATTGAGCAGTTCGAGCACGTCGGGGTGCCCGCCGCCGCCCTCCACGTGGTAGGCGTGCACCGTCCGGCCCGCGGTGGCGGCGACCGTGTCGGCGAGGTACCCGGACTCGTTCAGCGTGTCGGTGTGCAGGGCGACCGGCAGGCCGGCCGCCTCCGCCACGGTCAGGCAGGTGTCAACCTGCAGCGGGGTCGCGCCCCAGTCCTCGTGCACCTTGAACCCGCCCGCCCCGGCCTCGGCCGCCGCCTCGAGCAGCGCGGCGGACCGCGACGACCCCCTGGCCAGGAACGCCGAGTTGAGCGGCACGCCCGCCCAGCCGGCGATCATCGACCGAAGGTTGTAGGCCGGGTTCGCGCCGACATCCCAGACGCCGCCGATGCCCATCGCGACGACCGTGGTCACCCCCGCGGCGAGCGCGGCGGGAACGATCTGCGGGCTTGACGCGTGGACATGCGAGTCGATGATCCCCGCGGTGGCGATCAGCCCCTCGCCCGGCACGATGGCGGTATGCGAGTCGACCACGAGGTCGACACCTGACTGGACGTCCGGGTTGCCCGCCCGGCCGGTGCCCGCGATCCGGCCGTCGGCGATCCCGATCGAGGTCTTGCGGACGCCGAGCAGCGGGTCGAGGACGAGCACGTTCGTAATGATCATGTCGAGCGCGCTGTCTCCGCGGGCACTGCCGCATCCGGAGCCGGCTTGCGCCGTGACGAGGACGCCGTCCCGCGCGGTCTTGCCGCACCCCCCAAGCAGCTCGTCGCCGGGATAGACATCGTCCGCCTCGACCTCGACCCACAGGTCCGTATCGGCGAGCCGCACCAGGTCCCCGGTCGTCGGTCCGTACCGCGCGGCGTACTCGTTCCGGTCAAGCGTGCTCACGTGGCCTCCCCGGCCTGGAGATAACAGCAAGAAGCGCGGAGCGCTCGCCTGGCCGCAGCCGCAGCGCCTCTCCGGCGGGCAAGTCAAGGCGGCAGCCGGTCAATGGGCTCGCCATCGCGTCGCCGCTTGCCTGGGTCCCCCCATCCGTATCGGTATATGGAACGGACCGGGTCTCCGAATCGCCAGCGAACTGGATGTCGACGGCGGGGTTGACCTGGTCGAGCGGGAAGTGCGATGAGATCCATACGTCGCGATGCCCGGTGTTGCGCAGCACGACGGTCCGCCGCGGTGCCCCGGGAGCGAGTGATATGTCCCCGGCGGCCGCCCGTACCTCACCGGGGATGGAGGAATGGGCGGGGACGGGAGTCGGCGGGGTCCGTTCGAGATGATGCTGACCTTGATCTTGGCCGAACGGAGCGTCGACGTGCACGAGCGTCGACCCCCAGGGGAACAGCGCCTCGACCTCGAGCACGGGCACGAGCGATGCCACACCGGGGAGCAGTGCCGCCGCGGGGATGATCGTGCGGGCGCGCCCGATCACCTCGGCCAGGTCCGTGCCGTCCCATGCCAGCTCGCAGATTTCGTCGCAGACCAGCGCGACCGCCTCGGTCGCTCCGATTCGCGCGCCGCGGGCGAGACGGCGCCGTGCGAGGTCGGCGGCGGCGGCGAGGAGCAGGCGCTCCCGTTCCCTGGGTGTCAGGTGCATGCCGCCATGATCTCAGGCCGGTTCAGCCCGGTGAGACAGGGCCGAGTTCGCGGATGCCTGCCGTGGTGGCCAGGCAGAGCATGCGGACCGACGTGGCATGCGTGCTCGCGCCATGCTGAAGCGCGCGCAGGAAGTGCCGGTCGGAATCGGTGAGCGTGGCCGTTCCCGGCCGGCTGAGCGTGATCACCACGCTGCCTCCCGGCTCGCACTGCGTGAGTGCCTCCGAGGCGATGTAGCAGACGTTGCTGACCATCGCGGCCGCGGGGCGTTCGGGGACGTCGTCGATGGGGACGACGAGGTTGGCCTGGCTCCCTGCCGCGTCGAGGAAGAAGAGCCAGAGGGTCCGGTGGCGCCTGGGCGCCGGGTCGATGATCGCGGCGACGCGGTCGAGCACGTCCTGGTCGGAGATGACAGGGCTGGCGAGCAGATCGCTTGCCGGGGGCCGGCTGACGGGCGGCACCGAGGGGGAAGGGTTCATGCCGTCAGTCTGACACGCTGAGTGACCATAAGTAAGAGAATAACTACATTCAGTTACGTATGAGATTTGTGTTCAAGAGGTTACGTCTAGCGACGAATGTCGGGTAGGCGACGCCGCGAACCGGACGTCCGGTCACTAACTTACAATCATCCCAAAACGGGCCCGGTCTTCGCCTCCCCACCTACTCGGCCCCAGATGGTGCGGTCGTCCCCGTTGGTGAACGATACAGCGTTACCGCGAATCGATCGCCTTCCTCGACGAGGTCCGGCTCTGTTCCGTTGATCTCCCGCATGAGGTGCACTATCTTGCGAGGCACCCCGAGGCCGCGCGCGTCCACATAGCGATAATCACGGAGAACTTCTTTGACCAATTCGTTTCGTGTTGCCCGATAGCCGCTTCGCATCTTGTCGACGGTGACTGTGTTGGGCAGGCGTCCAGGTGAAATGATCTCTATGCGATTGCTGAAGATTGCTATCTCGACGTCGGCGACCGCGATGGTGTAGTCTCTATGTGCTACCGCGTTGACAATCGCCTCGCGAACCGCTGCAAGCGGATAATCGGTTCGGTCTTCGCGGCGCGCTCCGGCGAGAGTGGCGCCATGACCGATATTACGGTTCACGAAACCCATCGCCTGATCGATAAGACCGTTGTCAACGATTTCCTTTGAACTGTCAACCAGCGGCGTGAGTGGTCCGCGCAGGCGGGCGTCTTCACGAGTCGCGTAGTCTCGTTCTTCACCGATGTACGCGACCGCGGTAATACCAGCCTGCGGCAGCCAGCGGTTCGGGTTCAAGCCAAACAACAAAATCCCGCCGACAGTTGCTATGGAGCGACCGCGATCCTCGATCATGAAATCCGTATTGAGCAGGAGCCGCTCCCATTCAACCTGATCGTCTTCTCCTGGCGTTTGCTGCTCACGGATGTACTTGAAGTATGCGCTCAGCCGGCGAGTGTCCAAATCCTTGCGGGACGTGCCTGCAACTGGCCGTATGTCGTAACGGAGCAAACCAGAAGACTGGTACAGTCCCGCTTCTTCCTCGCGAGAGGCATCGTCCGTGGTCGTTCCGCGCCGGACGAACACCTGCCACGCGGACCCGCGCCTGGCCTTGTAAGGCCGGTCGGGGAGATCGGCTGGAAGGCTGACGACGCCGATCGTGCACCCACTGGCATCGACGACCGTCTCCCAGTAGGGAATGACGGGCGGGCGAAGCGCGTCTCCCCGGCAAATGCTCATGACCCACTCTTCCGCCTTGTGCGGATCCCGGGTGAGGCCGGTAATGCTCCCGTCATCCTCAACCCCGAGCAGCACGTGGCCGCCTTCAAGGTTGGCAAGAGCGCACAGCTCCCTCGCGAGTTGTTCCGGTCGAATGTCATCTCGTTTGAACTCGACTCCGGAATTTTCGCCATTACGGATTATTTCCAACAGTTCGGCTAGCAACATATTAGAACCCGTACTTCCGGCGGCGCATCTCAAATGCAGCGCGACCGCCTTCTAGAATTTCTTCGACAAGCTCTCTTACCGACTCTGAATCAATCGAGCCAGAGTGTTCTCGCGGGATTTCCGCATGACCGCGGTCGCCCTCGCCTCTTGCGCTGAGGCCTAGGATCAACTCGGCGTCCCCAAGTACCGGGATGTTTGCATTATGGCTGGAGAACACAAACTGACGACGGCGCTTCTCCTTCCGCAGACGCGGGACGATCCCCTCAGTAATGAAGCGATTGTCGAGATCGTCTTCCGGTTGGTCGATGACGAGTGGCGCGGCCGACTCATGAAGGAGGAGCAGCAGAACGGCAGTGGCTCGCTGGCCCGTGGACAGCGCGTCGAGTGGCTGCCATTGCTCCGGTTGACCGTCAGATGCGGTGTTCAGTTCGATTTCGGTTGTCGGCCGGAGGTCGAGCTCTTCAACTTGCATCAAGAGCGCATCGGGGGCATGGGCGAGCTTGTCCGCCTGCGCGTACGGAATCCCGTACCTGCTGACGAGCTCATTCGTGCCGCTGCGCGCTGCAGCGGCTAGCTCACGGAGCGACAGTTCGGGTACGCGTTTCAGTGCATCGGTGGCCTCGCCGAAGCGACCACTGATGCTTGCTCGCAAGAGCTCCGTGAGGGGCTCCCGATTTCCAGAGAACTGGACACTGACCCGGATGCGTCGTTGGGCGCCTCTGGTTACTGCCATAGCCGCCTGCTTGAGCTCCTGGAACTGGGTGGTCTGGAGATCCTCCCATTCGGCGAGCAGATTCCGCCTACGCTGCTCGAGCTCAGTGACGACACGCCTGACGAGTTGCTGCCGGTCCCGCAGCGGCGCAAGCTCCTCGATGCGACGCCGCAGCCGGATGAACTCGTCACCGTCCACGCGCTGCCGCTGCAGATCACGCAGGATCTGCTCGTAGGCCGCCATGACCTCCGCCTGACGTGCGCGCCACCGCGTCCGCACGTCCTCGATCACTGCGTCAACCGCATCTGCCCGTGCGAGCAGCGACTGGACGGCCGCTGTCACGGCGTCATTGAACCCTGCAAGGGAGAGGTCCACGGTCGCCAGCAATTCCCTGGCGGGCAGGTCGCCGATTGCACGCTCGCTGACGAACGCCCGGTCGACGCTCGCGTCCCGGGCGAGGGCAGCCAGCCTCTCCCGCGCCGACGCCATGCGTTCAGCGGCGGTGTCAAGCACCCGCTCCTCGCGCACGAGCAAGCTCTGCTCCCGAAGCCTGTCTTCAACTCCGGCTTCCCGGTACTGCCTGAGCGTGTCCTCTATGCCCGGCAGCGCGGCGAGGCGCTCGCCGATCGAGGTGAGTTCAGTCGTAGCCATGACGATCTCGGCGCGGGTCCTGGCTAGCTCGCGCTGCAGGGCAGTTTCGCGGTCCGCTGAGCTGTCGCGTGCCACGAAGCGGTCAAGCAGCTTGGTTAGCCGTTCCGGGCTCTTCGCGAGCTCGGAAATCTCGCGCTGCCCGTATATCTCAATGCCGGGCAGGATCTCTAGCGGCTGAACATCGATGACGTCGCCGTTATGGTTCCGGACGACCGGCGGATTAGGCACAGTGCGTTCGATCAGGTAACAACTCTCGGTCGGCATCCACGTCCGAGCGACCAGCGAGACCCTAGTTCCGCTCTGCAGGACGCCGCGGACCACCCCCTCGTGCAGTCGGCGGGCCTCGTCGCCGAGTGGTGTCAGCCCCAGCACATACCGCAGGCTCTCGATGACAGTCGTCTTGCCAGTCCCGCGACCGCCGACCAGTACGTTGAGATTCTCGCTGAAGGCGATCGCAGAGCCGTCGAGAAAGCCGCCGCGCCAGGCGATTGCCACCAATTCGGTGTGCTCTTCCGGAACTGGGTCTGATGCGAGGCGGATTCTGGAATCGGGGTCCAGTACCGCCTGCCGCAGGCCATCGAGACTCAGGTCGGTCATCTTGATCCAGCTCCACGATCCGGGCTGTGCCAAATCCACTGGATCGCAGACATCACCCGCGTTCAGCACAGCCACTGGATTACCCCGCCGGTAATCGGGGTTGGCGTTGACGACAATCCTCTGGTCTGCCTCTGGCAACTCGGCCACGGCACCTGGGATCGCGATGGCCTGAAGATCCTCGGATTTCCACACGCGAACCCGTGACTGGCCGGAAAGCTTCCGAAGCAAGCGCCTGCCTGTGAGGTGACGTGGGCGGCGATGACCACGGCCTGCCAGCCATGTGCCCTGGCAAGGAGCTGTTCTGCGTCAAGGTTGCCCAGCGGTGACGGCTCGGTATCGCTATGCATGCCGCACTCGCCAATGATCCGTTCGATCTGTCGCGATGGCCGATCTGGATCGAAGAGGAAGAGGAGATGGACCCCCTCCTTGCTTGCAGCCTCGAAGCCCGGGAAGACCACAATCCCGGCAGCTCGCGCAGCGGCCGCGAGCTGATCCGAAGTCTCGATCCGGAAATGGTCCGTCACCGCGATGGCTTTGATCTCGTACCTGAGAAAGGCGTCGACCATTGCTGCGTTGTACGCCTGTTCATCCTGATACGCGGTCGCCTTGGCATGGCGGACAAGATAGGCATACGGATTTACCTGAAGCGCGACACGGTGGAAGCGCGCGCCAGGCGGGCGGCGAAGGGCAGCAGCCACCTCTGCCGGGAGAACTCCATCTGCGAAGACCATCGGGCACACGTTACCGGCATACGGCACCGGACGGTGCCTCAGAATGTCAGCACAAGGCGGCTGCGGGCGCCGCCGACTGCCAGGTGGAGCTGCGCCTCGACGACCCGAAGCGTCAGCACGCCCTGCCAGGGCGCGGCTGGGTACCGCTGGTCGGCTGATCTTGCTGCGCGGCGACAGTGACCGGAGCGTCGGAACGCCGGGAGCGGCCGGCCATGGGCCGGAAAAGTCTATTTGTCGGTTTTTGGCAGGCTGTCAAGCAGCGAGTCTTTCTCGCTCTCCGGCAGGAACGACGAGCGGATGCCGTTCGCGGCGAGGGCGACGAGGTCGCCGGGGGTCATGCGCAGGTCGTTCACGCAGGCGGCGTAGTTGTCAGCGATATAGCCGCCGAAGTAGGCGGGGTCGTCTGAGTTGACACTCACGTTGAGCCCGGCGGCCAGCATGGCGGGGAGCGGGTGCTTAGCCAGGTCGGTGACGACCTTCAGGCGCACGTTGGATAGCGGGCAGACGGTGAGAGGAATCCTCGCGGCCGCGAGGTCACCGACGAGGCCCGGGTCGTCGAGCGCGCGATTGCCGTGATCGATGCGGTCGACGCCGAGTAGCTCGACAGCTTGCCGGACATAGTCGGCGGGTCCTTCCTCGCCCGCGTGCGCGCAGGTGCGGAAGCCCTGGCGGTGCAGCTCGGCGAAGTAGCCGGCGAACTTGGACGGCGGGTTGCCGATCTCGGCTCCGGCGAGGCCGAAGCCGGCTATCCGCTCGGCCCAGGGCAGGACCGCGTCGAGCTGCCCGAAGGCCTCGCGCTCGCTCCGCTGCCGCTGCACCGTGACGATGGCGGCGGCGCTGATGCCGTCTTCCGCTTCGGCGTCGTCCATGGCCCTGAGCGCGCCGCGGAAGTAATCCGCGATGGAGAAGTCCGGCCCGGGGAAGCTCTGCGGGCCCATCGATATCTCCGCCCGCTTGACGCCGTCCGCGTGCGCCCGCGACAGGTACGCGCGGGTGAGATCGTAGAAGTCCTGCTCATACAGGAGTACCCGGCACCCCTCGTAGTACAGGTCGAGGAACTGCTGTAGGTCGCGGAACTCGTAGGCCAGGCGCAGGTCGTCAACGCTGCTCCAGCGCAGGGCCACATCGTTCCGCCTGGCCAGCGCGAAGAGCAGTTCGGGCTCGAGCGCGCCCTCCAGGTGCATGTGCAGCTCGGCCTTGGGCAGCCCCGCGATGAACCCGGCGTCAGGACTGGAGGTCATCCGCAGATTCTAGCGGTGACGGTGGCCGCTCTCCGCGCTGGCCGAGCGGGTTGGCGGCCCCAAGAGCATGATCTGGGTAGGAGCGAGCGTAAGACGCGCCTGACCGTCACCATCGATCCTCACCTCGCTGCCTATGCCGAGCAGCTCGTCGAGGCCGGCAAGGCCCCGTCCGTCTCCGCGGTGGTCAACGACGCCCTGGAGGCGGACCGGCTCCGCGACCAGAAGGCGCGGCGGCTGTGGAAGGAGGCAGCCGAGCACGCCGACCCGGAGAAGGTGGCCCGTATGCGGGCTCACGTAGACGCGCAGTTGGCCGCGCTGCCGGCTTCCCACCGCTACCGGTGAGCGAGGATGGGGGCGCCCGCCCCGCGCCCCTCATCCTTGACGCGAGCGTCCTCATCGAGGCCGCCCGCGGCCACGCCGGGGTCATGACCCTGATCCAGGGGTACGACGCCGACGGGCAGCCCCTGATCATCCCGGTGATGGCGGTCACCGCGGCGTCGCTCGACACGCGCTCCGAGGACGCGGAGGCCATTCTTCACGGCCTTGAGCGGCTGAAGAACGCCATGGCCGCCCCGGTACGTGACGCCGAGCAGGCCGTCCGCCTGGCGGCGGTGGTCGCCAGGACCGGGCTCGACCCGTACGACGCCCACGTCGCCGCCGTGGCGGACGCGGCGGTCTGCCCCATCCTCACCCTCGACGCCGCGAAGTGGCGGGAGCGCGCCCACGACCTCGACGAGCCGCTGCACTTCGTGGAGATCGCCGACCCCGGCGATGCCTAACCACTCGGCAGCCCATCAGCGCTGAATAGCGGAGGTTAGGAGGTTAGAACGTCAGGACCAGGCGGCCGCGGACACCGCCGGCTTCCAGACGGCGGTGGGCCTCGGCGGCCCGCGACGTGGGGAGTACCTCGGCGATCCGCAGCGTGAGCACGCCCTTGGTGACCAGGTCGGCTAGCTCGGCGATTCGGTGGCCCTCGTGCAGGTGGTTGCCGACGAGGACCAGGTGGATGGTGATGTCGCGTTCCGGTTCGCCCTGGTACGGGCGGACCGCGAGGAGCTGGCCGCCGTCGCGGACCGCGCCGATGACGGCGGGGTCGAGCAAGGCCGCGTCGATGACCGCGTCCACGTCGTCCGGGTACAGGGCACGAACGGCCGCGGCCATGCCGTCGCCGCGCTCGACCACGTGGTGCGCGCCGAACGATTCGACGAGCGTGACATCCGCGGGCGCCGCGTCGCCGATCACGGTTAGTCCCGCGTGCCGGCCGAGCTGGATCGCGTACTGGCCGACGATCCCGGCCGATCCGGTTACGGCGAGGGTCGAACCGGGCGGCAGCGTCAGCATGTCGAGCGCGGTCGCCACGGTCAGCCCGTTCAATGGCAGGCCGCCTCCAGATGGTCCATCGTGACCTCGCGGAACCAGCCGACGAACACCGCGTCCACCGTGCCAGGTTCGGCTGAACACCACGTACGGCAGTTCCCTGCTCCGTGCCCAGGCCAGCATCTCGACGGCACCAGGCAGCGGCCGCAGCCCGTGGTTGACCAGGTCGCCGAGGGCGAGGGTGCCGTCCATGTCGAAGATGAAGCCGTCGGCGGCGCGCAGCCGTTCGAGAACCGCAGTGCTCCCCGCAGCGGGGCGGTCCTTCGGCTCGCTCACTGGCCCCCATCCTTCAGGCTCAGCCGGAACCCCGGCTTGCGCACGGTCAGCTCCCGCGCCGTCGGCCGTTCGCCGAGGGCGCGCAGCAGCCGGAGCACCGGGACGGTGTCCGGGTTGTAGTGGGTCACCGCCGGGCCGGCGGCGATCATCGCGTCCACCTCCGCGGCCGGCATGCCGAACCGCAGCAGCAGCTCCTCGTCGCTGATCCGCATGCCGAACCTGCTGCGCAGCGCGGCCACGTCGAGCGGGTCAGGCTCGTCGGCGAGCTCGGCCGCCCGCGGCCGCCCGAGCACCCGGTCGAGTACCCACGGTTCCACCGGCGCCGTCGGCTTACCGAAGGTGCCGAGCACGTACCTGATCACCTGGTCGGGCACGTTGTCGTACCGTGCGCCGCCGACGGCGTGCTCCGACAGCAGGTTCGCCAGGGCCTGCCCGATCACCATCTGCGGGAACGGCGTGACCATGATCGGGTAGCCGAGCTCGGCCCGCACCCGCGCGATCTCCGCCATCAGCTCGCCGAACCGGTCCGCCAGGCCGAGCTCGGCGAGCTGCCGCCGCGTCGTGGACATGACGCCGCCGGCCAGCTGGTGGTCCATGAAGGCCGCGTCGAATCCCCTGTGCTCTCCCTTCGGCAGACCCTCCGCCGCGGCGAGCCTGTCGAAGTACCTGGAGACGAGCGCGAGCAGCCGGTCGTCGACGTCCACGGCGTGCCCGCTCGCCCGCAGGTTGGCGACCAGGTCCTCGGCTTGGGGCAGCGAGGTGCCGTTGCCGAGCGCGCCGCAGCCGACGTGCAGCGCCGTCACGCCGAGGTCGGCGGCGGCCAGGCAGGTCAGCGGTGACAGCCCGAGTGAGGCGTGCGAGTGCAGCTCCAGTGGCTTACCGCGCAGCGCCGCCTGGATCGAGGGGATCAGCGTCCGCGCCCGCTCCGCGGTGAGAATGCCGGCCGGATCCTTGATGTACGCCCGGTCGACGTCGTCACACGATGCGTAGGCCGCCGCGATCCCCGCGTAGAAGGCGTCATCGTGCACGGCCGAGATCGTGTAGGTCAGCGCCCCGATGACCTCGCGCGCGCCGGCCTTCTTCGCGATCGCCGCGGTGGCCCGGGCCGCGTCCATGTCGTGCGTCGGGTCGAGCACGACGAACCGGTCCATCCCGTTGCGCACGAGTGCCGCGTAGACCAGCGCGATCACCTCGGGGTGCGCCCGCTCCCACGAGATGAACCGGAACCCGGTCCCGATGAACTGCAGCAGCGTGTCGGGGATAGCCGCGCGCACCAGCCGCAGCAGCGCCCAGGGATCTTCCCGGTGCGTCCGCACCGACACGCCCATCGCGGTGGACGACGAGAAGTCGAGCGCCCGGAACCCGGCCCGGCCAAGGGCCGGCGCGATGGTCGCGATGTGCGCGGTCCGCAGCCCGGTCGCCCCCCACAGCGACTGGTTGCCGTCGCGCAGCGACACGTCGACAAGGCTGATATCAGCCACGCCCGGCTCCGCCATCTTCCCGGCCGGCGAGGTAGCGCGCCAGATAGTCCGTGGTGACGCCGCCAGCCCGGAACTCGGGGTCGGCAACGATCGCCCGCTGCATTGCCACGTTCGTGGTCACGCCATCGAGCGCGCAACGGTCGAGCGCGCCGCTGAGCACCGCGAGCGCGCCGTCGCGGTCGCCGCCGTGGGCGATGACCTTGGCGAGCAGCGAGTCGTAATACGCCGGCACCGCCGATCGGGCCTGGACGTGCGTATCCACCCGAACGCTGCCCCCGATTCCGGCCGCGGCGTCGGCAGCTCCCCGCACCAGCCCGTATCCCGGGTACATCGTGGCCGCGGGGAACACGGCGCGGGTGATCGTGCCGGGACTCGGCCGGAAGTCGCGGTCCGGGTCCTCGGCGATGATCCGGCACTCGATCGCGTGCCCGGCGAACGTGACATCCTCTTGCCGCAGGCGCAGCGGCCGGCCCTCGGCGATGGAGAGCTGCTCCGCGACGATGTCCATGCCGGTGATCGCCTCAGTGACCGGGTGCTCGACCTGGATGCGGGCATTGACCTCAAGGAAGCAGAATTCGCCACGCGCGGTGTCGAGGAGGAACTCGACGGTGCCCGCCCCCCGGTAGCCCAGGTGCACCCCGAGGGCGACCGCCGCGGCACGTAGGCGTTCCCGCAGGTCACTGCCGAGATCGGGTGCGGGCGCCTCCTCGATCAGCTTCTGATACCGCCGCTGAACCGAGCAGTCGCGGTCGCCGAGGTGGATGACCCGCTGACCGTCGCCGAGCAGCTGCACCTCGACATGCCGGCCGCGCTCCACGTACCGCTCCAGGTACACCCGGGGGTCACCGAACGCCGCCGCCGCCTCCGCGCTCGCCACGCTGACCGCGTGCCCGAGCTCCGCGGGCTCGCGCACGACCCGCAGGCCACGCCCGCCGCCGCCGCCGGCCGCCTTGACGAGCACGGGATACCCGATCCGCTCCGCCAGCGCGATGACCCGCGGGTCGCTGTGCTCGATGTCGCCACCGGCAAGCTCGATGTCGCCACCGGGAAGAACGGGAAGCCCGGCGGCGGTCGCGTGCGCGCGGGCCGCCAGCTTGTCGCCGGCCGCCTCGAGGGTCCGCGCGTCTGGCCCGATGAAGACGATGCCCGCCGCCGCGCACGCTCTGGCCAGCCGCGCGTTCTCCGACAGGAACCCGTAGCCGGGGTGGATCGCGTCGGCTCCGGCGGCGACGGCCGCGCCGACCACCGCGTCCACGTTGAGGTAACTGGCCGTCGCGCTTGCCGGGCCGATGCGGATGACCTGGTCCGCGAGGCGGGCGGGTAGCGAGTAGGCGTCCGCGTCTGACGCGGTAAGCACGGTCTCGATGCCGAGCCGCCGGCAGGTTGTGATCACCCGTACGGCGATCTCCCCCCGGTTCGCGACGAGCACCCGCCGCAGCGCCTGCGAATGGTTCACCGCGGATTGCCCGGTCATGGGTCAGGCTCGATCAGGATGAGGGTGCTGCCGAGCGGAGTGAATTGTCCGTTCTCCGCGTCGATCCGCGCGACCCGGCCTGGCGTCCCCGCGGGCACCGAGTTCATCAGCTTCATCGTCTCCACGATCGCGACGACCGTGTCCGCGGTGACCGCGTCCCCGACCTCGACGAACGGCGCCGCCCCCGGCCGCGGCGACCGGTAAAACGTCCCTGGCAGCGGCGCGACCACAGCCACCAGCCCGGCCTCCCCGGACTGCCCAGGCTCCCCGGACTGCCCAGGCTCCGACATTACGGAAATATCGTGATCTGGGGTAACGGGCGTACCCGATCCCAAGGGAACCGGGTCGACGAGATCCTGGCGCTCCTGGGTCCAGCCGTCGGTCGGCGTCCGGCGGAGCGTCAGCCGGAACCGGTCCGTCCGCAGGTCGAGTTCGTCATACGGCAGCGAGTCAAGCAGCGCCAGGATGTCCGCTACATCCTCATTTGTCAGCTCCACGCCGCCGCCTCCGGCTGGCTGACGGTCATAGGGGCTTCCCGAAAATGGCTAGGACGTGGTCGGCGGGGCGCGGCTTGGGCGTGCCCGCGGGACCCTGGTCTCTCGCCGCCCATACGGTCTCCGGGCGGCTCTGCAGGAGGACGATGCGCTCATTGGGGAGGTCGGCACCGTCCAGGAGCGCCCATTCGATGTCCTGCGCGGCGCCGTAGCGGGCCTCGACGCGGCAGGCCATCGCGGCGAGCGCGCGGATCTCGTGGTCCGTCAGGCATGGCACGTCGCGCAGCCCGGCCGGGGTGTCGGCCACCGTGACCGGCGGTGCGCCAGAGGGCGGGGGCGAAGCGACGGGTCCGTTCGGCGGAACCTGATGGATTTTGATCTTCGCGGAGACGCGCCGGGCGGTGATCTCGCTGGTTATCTTGCTGACGATGAACGCGTCCGGCGTCACGTCGCCCGAGACGAGCGCCGAGCCGAGGCCCCAGGTGCCCTCGATGGCCACGACCGAGCGGTCGCCGCTGACCGGGGAGCGGGTGAACATCACGCCGGCGGCGCGGGGTCGGACCATGCGCTGGACCACGACGGCCATCGCGAGCCCCGGCTCTGGCATGCCGAGGCGGCGGCGGTAGGCGACCGACTCGGTGTTGTACAGGCTCGCCCAGCATCGCCGGACGCTCTCCAGGACGGCATCGGCACCCGACACGCCAAGGTAGGTGTCCTGCAGGCCGGCGAACGACGCGGCGGAACCGTCCTCCATGGTGGCCGAGGAGCGGACGGCGACGGCGGCCCCCGCTGACCCGGCTGACCCGGTCGGCCCGGCCAGCGTCGCGTAACCGGTCGTGATGGCGTCCGCGACAGGCGATGGCAGCGGCGCGCCGATGATCTGCGCGCGCAGCGCGGCCGACACCCGCGCGATCGACTCGATATCCGAGGCAGCGAGTGCCTCGACGGACGCACGCAGCGCGCCGCCGCGGTCGATGGCGGTCATCGCGGCGGTGAACGCGCCCGCCGTGACCACGAAGCCCGGCGGCACGGGAAGGCCGGCCCTGACCAGTTCGCCGAGCGAGGCGCCCTTGCCGCCGACCTCGGCCGCGGCGCCCGCCTCCGCGAGCGGCAGCACGAGCGGCGAGCTCATGCTGTGCCTCCCGCTCGCTCCGGGGCGAGCTCGCTCATCACAGCACCCGGACGGTGCCGCGGTCGCCGTCCACCCGCACCCGGTCGCCGGTCCTGATCCGCTTGGTGGCGTCACCGCACCCGACGACGGCGGGCATCCCGTACTCGCGCGCGACGATCGCCGCGTGCGACATCGCGCCGCCGATGTCGGAGACCGCGGCCTTGATCTTCGCGAACACCGGGGCCCAGGACGGCGCGGTGACCGGGACGACGAGGATCTCCCCTTCGCGCAGCGCGGAGATCTCCGACACGTCGCGCAGCACCCGTGCGATGCCCTCGACGACCCCGGCCGAGGCGGCGACACCGACGACCTCGTCGGGGTCCGGGTTCAGCCACGACTCGATCCGCTCGGCGGTGACGCCCCAGAGCATGCGGACGGCGGGGTCGTTCAGCGCCTCGGGCACCGGGCCGAGCGCCGGCGGCGGCGACCAGTCCTTCAGCACGGTGAGCATCGCCTTGCGCTCGGCGATGAGCGGCGGGAAGTGCGTGCCGCCGAGCGGCGGGCTGCCGGCGGCCCAGGCGAGGGACAGGTCGGAGAGCGCCTGGTCGATCTCGGTGTGGTGCAGGTGGAACACGTCGTCGGCCTCGGCGATGACGCCGAACCGCGCGAGCAGCGCGCCGAACGCCTTGACCTTCTGGAAGAAGCGCGTCGTGAACCAGTGCTCGCAGTAGAACTTGTGGTCCTCGACGAAGGGGAACACCAGCCGGCACAGGCCGAGCATCTGGTCGAACGCGGCCTTCTCGTCGTCGGTCGGCAGCAGGCCGCGGTAGCCGTTGGCGATCCGCTCCCGCTCGGCCCGCAGCTTTCCCGTTGGCCGCACGGGCATCGTGCCGGCCGCAATCGCGGCGACGTATGAAGGCAGCGCCGTGAACGGCACCGTGAGGTCGTCGTTCCATGACAGGTGATGATGGTAGAACCCGTCGCCGCTCGAGATGTGGAACCACGGGTCGCGGGCCTCGTCGAACGCGGCGAGCCAGGCCTCGCCCGCCGCGCCGCGGCCTTCCAGGGCGGTCAGCACGTCGGCGGCGACGCACCCCTCGGTGAACAGGTCGCCGAGGCCGAGCTCGACCGCCAGCCTCGCCAGCCCGCGAAGCTCGTCGTCCGGCCGGTACATGATCACGTCGATGCCGGCCACCATCCGGGCGACGGTCTGGTCGCTGATCTCGGGGAACGCCTGCTGGCAGAACTGGAAGAACACCACGTAGGCGCCGTAGCCGAGCATCAGCATCTCGGTGTGGTGGTGCCACATCTTGGAGTAGAGCGCGATCACCCGGTGGAAGTTCTCCCGCAGGTAGTGGTTCTGCGCGATGCCCTTGGCCGCGAAGACGACGGACGCGTCCTCCCACTCGGGCAGGTCAGGCACCTCGATGGCCTCGATCTCCGTGATGAGGGCGCGAAGCCGGTCCTTCCACCCTTCGTAGAGGGAGTCCCAGTGCTCGAAGTAGTAGGCGGCCCGCGGGCCGAACTCGGCGGCGCGGCGCTCGATCTCGGCCGGGTCGAGCACCGGGTTGGCGGTGATGTAGACCCGGCCGTTGACGATCCGGTGCTCGATGCCGAGCGTCGTCGGGAAGACGAAGAGCCTGGCGGTGTTCGCGCCGATCGCGCTGTAGGGGATTTCGGCGGTGATGGTGTCGAAAGCCGGCATCGGCTCGGGGAAGTGCATGGAGTTGTAGAACCAGAAGCGCTTGTCGTCGTCGGGCGCCAAACGCGTGAAGTACCGGTACATGGAGCGCCAGTTCTCCGCGCCGGGCACGTCGGCGATCTGGGAGGGAAGCGGGAAGCCTGCTTGTTCCGTCTGTTCCGCCATTGGAACTCCCTGGTTCTTACATTGTGTAATCGCTTTGGGTGCGGGCGTAGTCGATGAACGCGTCAAGTGCGGCCGGATCGGCCATCGCGTCGCGAAGGGCGGCCTTCTCAAGCGGCACGCCCATCAGCAGCCTGCGCACCGGAACTTCCAGCTTCTTACCCGTGATGGTCGTCGGCATGGCGGGCACCTGGATGATCTTGTCGGGGACGTGCCGTGGCGTGTACTCCTTGCGCAGCTTTGCGTTGATCTCGCGCGTGATGCGCTCGTCGAGGATGAGCCCGTCGGCCAGCTTGACGAACATCGGCATGAAGAATTGCCCGCCGGGCAGGTCGAGGTTGACCACGATCGCGTCGTCCACCTCGGGGATGGACTCGAGGACGGTGTAGATCTCGGCGGTGCCGATGCGCACGCCGAACCGGTTCAGCGTGGCGTCGGACCTGCCGAGGACGAACGTGCCGCCGCGCGCGGTGACGCGGAAGAAGTCGCCCTGGCGCCAGATGCCGGGCCACTCGTCGAAGTAGGTGGCCTTGTACCTGGTCATGGCGTCGTCGTCGCCCCAGAACTTCAGCGGCATGGACGGCATCGGCCTGGTGATGACCATCTCGCCGACCTCGTCCACCACAGGCTCGCCCGCGTCGTTGAACGCGTAGGCGGCGACGCCGAGGTTGCGGTGCTGGTGCTCGCCCGCGTAGGTGGGCAGCGTCGGCGAGCCGCCGGTGAACCCGGCGCACACGTCGGTGCCGCCGCTGCCCACGTGCAGCCACAGGTCGCGCTTGACGTTGCGGTAGAACCAGGCGTACACCTCGGGCGAGACCGGGGAGCCTGCCAGCATCACGCACTCAAGTGCCGTCAGATCGTGGCTGTCCTTGGGCACCACGCCGCGCTTGGCGAGCATGTCGGCGTAGGCGGGGGACCCGCCGAACAGCGTCACCTTCGCCTCGGCCGCCATCCGCCACAGCGCGTCGGGCTCGGGGTAGGCCGGGTTCCCGTCGTAGAGCAGTGGCTTCACGCCGAGCGCCAGCGAGCTGACCATGAAGTTCCACATCATCCAGCCGGTCGTCGTGTAGAAGAACAGCACGTCGCCCTGGCTGAGGTTCATGTTCAGGTGCTGCAGCTTGAGCTGCTCGAGGAGGATGCCGCCGTGGCTGTGGGTGATCGCTTTCGGCAGTCCGGTGGTACCGCTTGAAAAGAGAATCCACAGCGGCATATCGAACGGACCGTGATGGTACGTGAAGTCCTCCCGCGCCACCGGCTCGTGGTCGAGCAGGTCGTGCCAGTTCTTCGCGTCCGCGGCCGGGGCGGGGACGTCGTGGAATGGCAGGTAGATCACGTGCTTCAGGCCGTCGAGGTCTTCGACGATCTGCTTGAGCTCGCCGCTGCGGTCATAGGGCTTGCCGTTGTACTGGTAGCCGCCGGTGCAGATCAACACGGTGGGCTGGAGCTGCCTGAACCGGTCGAGCACGCCGCGCCAGCCGAAGTCGGGTGACACGCTCGTCCAGATCGCGCCGATGGACGTGACGGCGAGCATGGCGATGACGGCCTCGGGGATGTTCGGCAGGGTCGAGGCGACGCGGTCGCCCGGCCGGACGCCGAGGTTTCTCAGCTGGGTCGCAAGGACGCGGACCTGGCCGGCGAGATCTTCCCAGTACAGCGGGGTGACGGGGATGGTCTCCGAGCGGTAGTAGAGCGCGATCTCGCCGGGTGCCTGCCTGGCCATGACGTTCTCGGCGTAGTTGAGCAGCGCGCCGGGGAACCACTGGGCGCCCGGCATGTCCCGCTTGCCGAGCACCGCGGTGGGCGGGGCGGCGACGGTGATGTCGCTGTAGTCCCAGACGGACTGCCAGAACGCGTCGGTCTCGGTCACCGACCACTGCCACAGCCCGGGATAGCCGTCGAACGCCAGGCCGCGGGTTTCCTTCAGCCAGGCCAGGTACGCGGTGATGTTCGCATCCGCGACCCGCTCGTGCGTCGGCGCCCAGAGCAGGTCGCCCGCCTTCACCGTGCCGGTCACCGGGTCGGCGGCGGAAAGGTCCATGGAAACGGAGGGAGCGGCGGCGTCAGGACTCACACCGCCGAGGTTCGCATACGGGTCGGCGGTAGGCAATGGCGAGCCGTACCAGTTCGGCACCGTGATCTTGGGGCCGGCCCCAACGCCCCTCGCCGGGTGCCTGCCTGCTCAGGCGGTATGTGCGACATTCCGCGCGTTATCCGACGTGTACCATGCCATGAATGCAGATCGAGTCCCTCAGCGCCGTGGACGTCCACGTGCACATCGAGTCCGACGGCCACGGCCACTTCTCGCTGGACGAGCAGCTGATGGATGCCTCCGCCGCGTACTTCAAGGCGGGCCATGACCGCACGCCATCGCTTGAGCAGATCGCGGACCTCTACCGGTCGCTGCACATGGCGGCGGTGGTGTTCACCGTGGACGCGTCGACCGCGACGGGGCACGCGGCGCTGTCATCCGCGGACATCGCCGACGCCGCCGCCGCGCACTCGGACGTGCTGATCCCGTTCGGCTCGGTGGACCCGCTGCGCGGGGCCGCCGCCGTCGCCCAGGCGCGGTCCCTGGTCACCGACCATGGCGTTCGCGGGTTCAAGTTCCACCCGTCCCTGCAGGGGTTCGCGCCGGACGACGCTCAGTTCTACCCGCTCTGGGAGCAGATCGAGTCCCTGGGAGTGCCGGCCCTGTTCCACACCGGCCAGACCGGGATCGGGGCCGGCCTCCCCGGCGGGCGGGGCATCAAGCTGCGGCTGTCTGACCCGATGCTCCTCGATGACGTGGCGGCGGATTTCCCGTCTTTGACGCTGATTCTCGCGCACCCGTCGGTGCCGTGGGCAGCCTCGTCGATCTCGATGGCCACGCACAAGGCCAACGTGTTCATCGACCTGTCCGGGTGGTCGCCCAAGTACTTCCCGCCCGAGCTTGTCCGGGCCGCGAACTCCCTCCTGCAGGACAAGGTGCTGTTCGGCACCGACTACCCGCTGCTCACCCCGGAGCGCTGGCTGCGCGACTTCGAGGCACTCGACATCAAGCCGGGCGTCCGGCCGAAGATCCTCAAGGACAACGCGGTAAAGCTCCTGCGCCTCGGCGGATAACGGGCGCTGATCAGCGCACGGTGACCGGCGTCCAGCCGCGGCCGCCGTTCCTGGTGAGCCACGCCTGCCGCGCCGAGACGCCGTGCTGGATCGCCACCCCGAACGTGTCAGAGACCGTCGTGCCCACGAGGGAGAAGCCGGCATTGGCCACGCCCGCCGCCGCGGCCAGGCTCGGGCTCTCCTGCCAGCTGCGGCCGCGGTCGGGTGACAGGTAGATGTCCATCCGTCCCCCGGACAGGAAGATCGTCCCGCCGGCGCTCATCGTCGCCAGGCCCAGGTAGCCGCCGGCAGGCGGGCTGGCGACCCGCCGCCAGCTGTGCCCGCCGTCGCGCGACAGGTAGGCGGTCTTGAGCTGGTTGCCCGCACCTGGCTCGCTCCCGCAGCCGATGAACAGCCAGCCGCCCGGTGCGGCGGCGAGCGCCGCAGACCAGACGGCGGGGCACGGCTGCGGCAGCGAGCGCCGGCGGAAGAGCCGCCTGCCGCGCAGGCCGCCGGCGCGGCCAGTGCGGTGGCCGCGATGAGCGCGCCATTTCGATAGTGAGACATCCTGAATGATCCTCTCTGTCCGTTTACCGGTTACTGCTTAAGACGGCAGGACGGCGGATGGGTTGCTGCGCGGCCGCGCAATTGGGACACAAGTTGGATAACAGCAAGAAGCGGGTGGTGCGGCGTTCGGCCGGAAATGTAAAAAATGTAAATGATTCACGCCTAGTGCCACGGAAAGCTACGGGCGTTAGATTCCTGACTGAGACTTTTCACAGTGAGCACAGTGAGGTGCGTCATGCGTCTGATTGTCAGCCCCCTTATTCTCGCGGCTGCCCTCACCGCCGCCATGCTGGCGGCGGTGCCCGCCGGCGCGGCGATCGCCGGCTCCCCGCCGCCGACAGTCGTGCCGGCGGCGGCGGTGCTGTCGGCTCCCAGCCTGTGCCCGGACGCGGCCACGGCGACGTTCGGGCCGAACGTCTGCGTCTTCAGCGACACCATGAGCCAGGCTCAGATCCAGGCTGACCTCGACGCGATCGCGACCCAGCAGGTCCCGGTCGGCAGCCAGTTCGACAGCCAGCGGTACGCGGTGTTCTTCGAGCCAGGAAGCTACGGGTCGGCCGCCGACCCGCTGGTCTTCCAGGTCGGCTACTACACGCAGGTGGCGGGCCTCGGCGTGCTGCCTTCTGACACGGTCATCAACGGCGCCATCGACGTCTTCAACAACCTCTGCACCGCCGGCACGAGCAACTGCAACGCCGACGACAACTTCTGGCGATCGCTGTCCAACCTGAGCCTCAACGTGGATCTCCCGTCCGCGCCGCCCGCCTACGCGCCGCCGGTGCAGGACCCCTACGGCGCAGGGTGCGCCAACAGCGCGCAGATCTGGGCGGCCTCCCAGGCCGCGCCGATGCGCCGGGTCCTCATCAACGGCAGCGTGGTGCTCCAGGACTACTGCGCGGCCAGCAACTACGCGAGCGGCGGCTTCATCGCCGACAGCGAGATCAGCGGCAACCTCGACTTCTACGGCAACCAGCAGTACCTGGTGCGCAACAGCTCCATCGGCGGCGCGAACGGGTGCCCGGCCGGGCTGTGGAACATGGTCTACTCCGGTGTCCAGGGTGCGCCCGCGGCCGTTTTCACCGGCCAGTGCGAGCAGAACACGGTGCTGTCCGCCAGTCCGGCCACCAACGAAGAGCCGTTCCTCTACACCGACTCAAGAGGCGCGTTCCGCGTCTTCGTGCCGGCGGCGCGGACCGGTTCGTCCGGCGCGTCCTGGTCGAGCGGCACGGAGGCCGGCCGGTCACTGCCGCTGTCGTCGTTCTTCGTCGCGACCCCGGCCACGCCGGTCCTCGCGATCGACGTCGCCCTGGCCCTCGGCAAGAACCTCGTGCTGACGCCTGGTGTCTATGACCTGTCCAAGCCGATCGTGGTCAGCCGCCCGGACACGGTGGTGCTCGGCCAGGGCTTCGCCACCCTCGTGCCGCAGCGGGGCAACGCGGCCATGGTCGTGCTCCCCAATACCGGCGTGAAGGTGTCCGGCCTCATCGTCGACGCCGGCCCGGTGAACTCGCCGGTCCTGCTCTCGGTCGGCACCCCGCTGCCCGCGTCGGGCGCCGCGGCCAACCCGGACGTGATCCAGGACGTGTTCTTCCGCGTCGGCGGCGCGGAGACGACGGCCACCTCGGCGACGGTCAGCCTGCTCGACAACGCGTCGCACTCCATCATCGATGACGTCTGGGCCTGGCGCGCCGACCATGGCAATGACGTGGGCTGGACCGCCAACACCGGCGCCAGCGGCGTCGTGGTGACCGGGAATGACGTCACCGCCTACGGCCTCGCGGTGGAGCACTACCAGAAGAGCGAGGTCATCTGGACCGGCCAGGGCGGCACCAATGTGTTCTTCCAGAATGAGCTGCCCTACGACCCGCCGGCCCAGGCGGCCTGGAGCGAGTCGGCCACGTTCAACGGGTACCCGGCCTTCCAGGTCGGTGCCTCTGTGCGGACCTTCCAGGGCTACGGCATGGGCAGCTACGTGGTGTTCATCGACACGCCAGCCACGCTGCACGTCACCGAGGCGTTCCAGGCACCGCAGGCGCCCGGGGTGCAGTTCCACGACGTGTTCGGGGTGTGGATCGGCGGCTCCGGCGGTCTTGACTCCATCGTCAACGGCACCGGCGGCCCGGTGACCTCGACGACCCCGGGGACGGTCAAGCCCGTGGACGTGGTCAGCTACCCGTGACGGGCGCGGGGGCGCGGCGGGTCACCCGCCGCGCCCCCGCTTCTGGTAGTAAAGGTGCATGCTGCGCGGAAAACTGGCCGCCCTGCGGGCACGGGCCATCGACGACGTTCCGATCCTGCACGCCGAGCTGTATGACGACGTGGCCACCCGGGTCAGGGCGGACGCGCGTCCCTGGGTTCCGCTGCCGCCTGGCCCGGCATCACCGTACTGGATCGCGGGCGCGGAATCCGCTGAGGCCGACGCGGCGATTTTCTCGGTCGTGGAGCTGGCGACAGGGGAACTCGCGGGCGAGGCGCTGCTGTGGGGGATGGACCTGCACAACCGCAGCGCGCACCTGGGAATCTCGCTGCGGCCGTCGGTCAGGGGACGCGGGCTTGGCGTCGACGCGGCCCGCTTGCTCTGCCGCTACGGATTCGCGATCCGCGGGCTGTACCGGCTGCAGCTCGAGACCCTCGCCGACAACCACGCCATGATCGCGGTCGCCGAGAAGCTCGGGTTCACCAGGGAGGGGGCGACTCGGGGCTCGTCGTGGGTGGACGGCGGGTTTGCCGATGATGTCATCTTCGGGCTGCTCGCCGAGGAGTTCAGCCGGCCCGATTAACCGGGCCGCGAAGATCATCCACAGGGGATGGCGGCTATTCACAGGGGTTTGCGCACGTGAGGCACGCAGCCACGGGCGGTTATGCACAGCTTATCCACGGTCACTCACAGCTCTAGCCACAGCTTCGGCCGGCGTTGCGCACAGGATTGTCCACAAGGCCTGTGGAAAACCATGGTCGGAGATTGTGGTAGAACTGCGATGCGATACGTGTTGCTCAAAATGACGGCCCTGACCGCGGCGGCGCACCTGATCGTGGACGGCCCGCCGGTGATCTTCGCCGATACGCTCGCGTCGGCCTTGCTCGGGGACGCGGCCGAGGAGCTCATCGGGTATCACCGCCTGCGACGGAAACGGCCTTCGCCACCGTGGTCAGCGCGGCGGTCCTGTCGTGGGCCGCGATGTGCTGATCGATCCGCAGGTCAAAGCAGGCAACCGCGCTCAGTTTCGCCACTTCCCCAAGGACGAGCACGAGGGCGGCAAGGCCCGCGCCTGTCAGCAGCCTGAGCGCGGCGGGCGGCGCGTCAACGGCCTGGCCGTCCGGGGAGACGGACATCGCGAACCGGGATCGGAGCATGAGCGGACGAGCCTCCTGGCAGCCTGCGGGCGCTATCTTCTACAATCTTGTAGAATCATAGTGCATGCCGTCCGTGCGGCGAACCGTACATTAACTCAGCGTGGACGCAAGGTTACGTCTCGCCTCGGCGCCGGAGTCTGGTCGCGGTCCGATAACAGCAAGATGCGCGAGGCGGACGGGTGCTCGCATGCGAGGTCCCCTGGGGGTGCCTGTTGGGCCGCTGCAATCGGATCGTGATCGGGTGGATGCGCGCCGGAGTCCGATACTTTTCTGCATACGTTTGCACAATGCACATATGCACGCATATATGCACACGTTTGCAATTTGCACTGCGAATTACGCCACGGCACAAGCGCTGAGGAAAGCCGCCAAAACCATCCATCTAGGGCCTGGATAAGCCAAGATGGAACCGTGGCTGAAATGGTGGGGAAGTTTCCGCAATACGACAGGTACGCGTATGAATTCCATCGCCATGCGGAGAGTAGTCTTTACAACGCCTATTATGACCGGCCCGCGTGCTTCGGGCTGCTCGGCGACGTGCGGGGCAAGCTCGTTCTCGATGCCGCCTGCGGGTCTGGGCTCTACGCCAGCGAGCTGATCAGGCGCGGCGCGCAGGTGATCGGCTTCGACCAGAGCCCGCGGATGGTCGAGATGTGCTGGGAACTGCCGGGCGCGGGAGACTTCCGTGTCCATGACATGAACGACCCCATCAAGTGGCTGCCTGACGCGTCCGTCGACCTGGCGCTGTGCGCGCTCGCCATCGAATACGTGGATGACCGGGTGGCCGCGCTGCGCGAACTGCACCGGGTCCTGCGGCCGGACGGCGCCCTCGTGCTGTCGCGCATGCACCCGACCGGCGACTGGCTGCGCCATGGGGGCAACTACCACGAGACCCGCGTGATCAACGAGACCTTCGGCAGCGGCTGGCAGCAGCGGTACTGGCAGATGCCGCTGCAGGTCACCTGCGACGAGATCGCGGACGCCGGGTTCCTCATCGAGCGGCTGCTCGAGCCGCGCCCGGTTCCCCAGGGCGCCGCCATCGATCCAGACGACTACGAGCGACTCTGCCGCGCGCCGGTCGGCACCATCACCTTCCGGCTGCGCCCCACGTACTGATAAAGATAACAGCAAGAAGCGCGGGCTGTGCATGCGGGCCTGGTGCCGGTCGCCCGCGCCGCGCATCGCCTGAGCGGGGTCGCCTGCGCCGCCCGGCGCCGCTGTCCGCGATGATGTCCGCATGACGACTCTTGGAGCGGTGTGCCTGCCGCAAGTGCCGCCGGAACGCCTGCGGGGCGTCGCCGTCGCGGCGGACGCCGCCGGACTCGACGAGCTGTGGCTGTGGGAGGACTGCTTCTGGGGCGGCGCGGTCCCGGCCTGCGCGGCCGCGCTGGCCTGGACGACCAGGCTGCGGGTGGGGATCGGCCTGCTGCCGGTGCCGCTGCGGAACGTCGCGGCGGCCGCGATGGACGCGGCCATGCTTGACCGGTTGTTTCCCGGCCGGGTGACCATCGGCGTCGGGCACGGACTCCAGTCCTGGATGCAGCAGGTCGGAGCGGCCGCCGAATCTCCGATGACGCTGCTGCACGAATACCTGGCGGCGCTGCGCGCACTCCTGGCCGGAGACAGGCTGACGGTGGACGGCCGCTACGTGCATCTCGACGACGTAGGGATCGAGTGGCCGCCGACCGCATCGCCGCCGGTCCTCGCGGGGGGGATCGGACCGCGCACGCTGAGGCTGAGCGGGCAGGCCGCCGACGGGACGATCCTCGTCGCGGGCACCGGGCCGGATGGAGTCCGGCGTGCCCGGGACCTCATCGCCGAGGGGCAGGCCGCCGGCG
>Ga0066797_1000067_pt1 | contig 30201 bp, 26 predicted proteins | sample PersoiDNA2013193_FD_76335 | JGI IMG/M metagenome (GOLD analysis project Ga0066797, IMG submission 76335) | Permafrost soil microbial communities from the Arctic, to analyse light accelerated degradation of dissolved organic matter (DOM) -... | ecosystem: Environmental > Terrestrial > Soil >... | reverse complement strand
GTCCTAGCCACGCCGAGCACTTATCGTGGTCAGACATGACAAGCCGGCCCGTGCGCGTCGTCCTCGTCGATGACCATGAGCTGGTCATCGAGGGGCTGAAGGCCATGCTCGCGCGGTTCAGCGGCCGGGTCCGTGTCGTCGGGCAGGCGGGCAGCGCCGAGGACGCCGTGCCCGTGGTGGCCGGGCTCTCCCCCGACGTGGTGCTCTGCGATGTGCGGCTGCGCGGGTCGAGCGGGCTCGACCTGTGCCGGCGGCTCGTCGACCAGCGGACCGGGTGCCGGGTGGTGCTGCTCTCCGTCTACGACGACGAGCAGTACCTGTACCAGGCGCTGCGCGCGGGCGCGGCGGGCTACCTGCTCAAGCGGGTCAGCGGCGAGGAGCTCGTCAGGTCGCTCGAGCAGGCGCACGCCGGGCAGACCGTCCTCGATCCCGTGATGGCGGCGCGGGTCGCCTCGGCGGCCGCCCGTCTTGACAGCGGGGAGTTCTGGCCGGGGGCGCGGCTCGGGCTGTCGCAACGGGAGAGCGAGGTGCTCGGGCTCATCGTCGCGGGGCTGTCCAACCGGGCGATCGCCACCCGGCTTGTCATCGGCGAGGAGACGGTGAAGAGCCACACCAGGGCCATCTACCGCAAGCTCGGCGTCGGCGACCGGGCCGCCGCGGTGGCCGCGGCGCTGCGCGAAGGGGTGTTCCAGTGAGCGCCCCGCCGCCGGGGCCAGCGGCCGAGCCGGAGGCGGGAGCGGGAGCGGGGCACGGGCTTGGGCTGCCCGACCCGGAGCGGGAGAACGAGCTGCTCGTCGGCATCATCGAGGCGATCTCAAGCGGGCCGTCGCTGCGGCCGCTCGCCGCGAGCGTCGCGCGGCTCGTCGCCCTGGCGACCGGTGCCGACGTGTGCTTCGTGCACGTTCTCGACGACGGCGGCGGCGCGCTGACGCTGACCGGGGCGACACCGCCGTTCGACGGCCAGGTGGGCAACATCAAGCTGCCGGTCGGCGAGGGGGTGAGCGGCTGGGTCGCTAGCCACCGCAAGCCCGCCGTGATCGCGTCGGGCAAGGAGGCCGATGCGCGCTACCGGTACTTCCCCGAGTTGGCCGGGCGGGAGTACACGTCGATGGTGTCGGTGCCCATGGAGAGCCGCCCGACCGGGCTGGTGGGCGTGCTCAACGTGCACACCAGGCGGCGGCGCGACTTCACCGACAGGGACGTGCGGCTGCTCACGACCATCGGATCGCTGGTCGCGGGCGCGGTCCACCAGGCCAGGCTGCACCGGCGGCTCGCTGCGCGGGAGCAGGCCGCGGAGCGGTTCGCCGAGCAGGTGATCGCGGCCCAAGAGGCGGAGCGGCGGCGGCTGGCCGGCGACATCCACGACGGGATCGCGCAGCGCCTTGTGAGCCTGTCGTATCACCTGGACGCGGCGGCGGACGCGGTCGGCCGTGCCCGCGATGCCGGCCGTGACCGCGTGCCCGCCGCGGGCACGCGCGCGCCGGGCACGCGCGTGCCGGGCACGCTCGCCGCGAACACGCTCGCCGCGAGCGAGCTGGCCAGGGCCAGGGAGCTGACCGACCTGACGCTTCAGGAGGCCCACGCGGCGATCGCGGGGCTGCGGCCGCCGGTCCTCGACGACCTGGGGCTCGCCGACGGGCTCGCCAGCCTGGCCAGGTCGATCGCGCAGCTGGAGGTCCGGGTCGCCACGGTCGAGTGCCGGCTGCCCGAGCACATGGAGATCGCGCTGTACCGGATCGCCCAGGAGGCGCTGCAGAACGTCGTCAAGCACGCCCAGGCGGACTCGGCGGAGGTCGAGCTGCGGTGCGACGAGTCGCGGGTGCTGCTGCGGGTCACCGACGACGGGCGCGGCTTCGACGCCGCCGCGCGGCCGGACGACGCGGCGTCGGGCGAAACGTCGTACGGGCTGCGGAGCATGGCCGAGCGGGCGGAGCTGATGGGCGGACGGCTGACCGTCACGTCACGGCCGGGGCTCGGCACCACCGTGACGGCGACCGTGCCGCTCGTTCCGCTGACAAGCCGCACGGTGTTACGCGCGTTTTCCGCTTACTGCTGGGAGTTTTACCGCTGTCAACGGCCAAACTCCCAGCGCTAAGCAAGAATGGGCGATTCTTGAGACGGTTACGCTCCGCACATATCACTATGAGTAGGTGATTGACCGCGTATTGCTTCCCCTTGTGCATGTCATGGAGAGGCAGCGGGGGGTGCTGAGCCGGGAGCAAGCTATTGGTGCGGGAATTTCTCGGCACGTCATCGCGGGACGGGTCGAGTCCGGGCAATGGCAGCGGCTTCACCGGGGGGTATTCGCGGCGTTCAGCGGGCCGGTTCCGCGGGAGGCCCTGCTGTGGGGTGCGGTGCTCCGTGCCGGGAACGGTGCGGTCCTGAGCCATCACACGGCGGCCGAGCTATGGAGGCTATCCACCGGGTCCCTTGAGCTGATCCACGTCAGCGTCCCCAGGGAGGCCGGCCGGCTGGACGCCCGCGGCCTTGTGGTCCACTACTCCTCACGTCTCGCACAGGCCCGGCATCCCGCACGGCTCCCGCCGCAGACCAGTCTCGAGGAGACCATCCTTGACCTAGCCGAGCTCGCGGGGACGGCCGAGGACGCGGTCGCCTGGCCGATCAGGGCATGCCAGAGCCGGCTGACCACACCGGACCGGGTCATCGGCGCGATGGGCTGCCGTAACCGGGTGCGCTGGCGAGGTGATCTCACCAACGCGGTCGCCGAGATCCGGACGGGCGTGCACTCGCTGCTTGAGCTGCGCTACCTGCGTGATGTGGAGCGCAGGCACGGCCTGCCGCGCGGGGCCCGGCAAGCGCTTTCGATCAGGGGCGCGACCACGCAGTACATCGACGTCCTGTACTCCAAATACGGCGTTATCGTCGAACTCGACGGCGTGCTCGCGCACCCCGGGGAGGGCAAGAACCGGGACGCGCGGCGCGACAACGCGAACACGCTCGACGGATACCAAACCCTCCGCTACGGCTGGGTGCCCGTGGCCTACCACGCGTGTGAGACCGCCCGTGAGGTATTCGGCCTGCTGCAACGGAACGGCTTCCGCGGGCACCTCCGCCCCTGCAAAGCCTGCCGCGATTTTCCGATAGGGCTGGGGATTTGACCGCTCACAGCGGCCAAATCCCCAGCGCTAACGCGGGACGCCTAAGAGAGCACCGCCTGGTAGACGAGCTGGCGGAGCTGCGACCTGATCGGGTACGCGCTCGACGGGATCAGCTGGGTGAAGAAGGAGACGGTGAGCTGTTCCGCCTGGTCGATCCAGAACGCGGTGCTGGCGGCGCCGCCCCACGACAGCTCCCCCGGCGAGCAGTCGACCTTGCCGGCCGCCGGGTCGATGACGACCGCGAAGCCGAGGCCGAAGCCTGATCCGCGCATCGGCGACTCGGCGTTCAGCGGCCTGCCAAAGGTCGCCATGTCGAGCCCGCCGGGCAGGTGGTTGCGCCCCATATAGCTGACCGTGCGCGGGCTGAGCAGCCGCACGCCGTCCAGTTCGCCCGCCGGGCTGCCCGGGCGGTCGAGCAGCAGCTGGGTGAACCTGTGGTAGTCGGCCGCCGTGGAGACCAGGCCGCCGCCGCCGCTGATCATGTGCGGTGGCCTGCGGAAGGCATCCCCCGCGGCGTTCAGCCTGGCTACCTTGTCACCGCGGCCGAGGCCATAGAGCGCCGCGAGCCGCGGCGCCTGGTCCTCCGTCGCCCAGAAGCCGGTGTCCGTCATGCCGAGCGGTCCCAGGATCCTCGTCGCGAGGAACGCGTCAAGCGGCTGCCCCGAGGCAACCTCGACCACCCGGCCGAGCACGTCGGTGGCGACCGAGTAGTTCCACTCCGCGCCCGGCTGGAACAGCAGCGGGATGGCCGCCCATAGGTCGCAGGCCTGTGCCAGATTCACATTCGGCGGCGTCCCGCCGTCGAAACCGGCCGCCCGGTGCAGGGCGTCCGCCGGGTGCTGCCGGTGGAACCCGTAGGTGAGCCCGGCGGTGTGGGTGAGCAGGTGCCAGATCCGCACCGGCTCCGCCGCCGGGACGGTGACCGGCTTCTGGTCGGAGCCGCCGGTGAAGACGCGCAGGTCAGCGAAGGACGGGATGAACTTGCTCACCGGGTCGGTGAGCTCGAACGCGCCTTCCTCGTAGAGCATCATCGCCGCCACCGAGGTGACCGGCTTGCTCATCGAGTAGATCCGCCACAGCGTGTCAGGCTCGACGGGCAGGCCTTCCTCGCGGTCGCGGTTTCCATAACCGGACACGTGCGCCAGCCTGCCGTGCCTGCTCACCGTCACCAGCCAGCCCGCGAGCCGCCCGTCGTCGACGTAGCGGGCGAAGTGCCTGTCGATCCGCCGAAGCCGGTCGGCGTCGAGTCCTACCTCGGCCGGATCGACCTCGGCCTTGAGTTCGCTCACCGGCACTACCTTAATTCCGCCCGGCCGGTCAGGGAAGAAGATCCCTGACTCAGGCTTCGGCTGCGCTGTCCTGCCGGGCAAGCACCTCAATCTCCGGTGACCGCTGCGGCGCGGCGCCCTCCGGGGTCAAGCGCCTCAAGGGACTGCACCGGCTGCGGCGCGGCGACCGGCCACCTGCGCAGCTCCGCCTGCGGGATCAGCCAGCTGCCGAGGAAGGCGAGCGCGGCGATCGGCACCGCGATCAGGAACACGGTCTGGATCGACTCGGCGTAACCGCCGACGATGCCGTCCCGTGCCGCGGCGGACAGGTGGCTCAGCACCGCCGGAGTGATGTCGGAGCTGGTGAAGCCCTTCGGCAGGGTGACACCGTGCAGGTGGCTCGCCAGGTTGCCGATCAGCACGTTGGAGAAGATCGCGCCGAAGATCGCGGTGCCGAACGACCCGCCGATCGAGCGGAAGAACGTGGCACCCGAGGTCGCCACGCCCAGTTCGCTGTGCGGCACGCCGTTCTGCACGATGGTGACGAGCACCTGCATGACGCTGCCGACGCCCAGGCCGAGCACGATCATGGAGGCCGCGTCCTGGAAGGTCGACGAGCCCACGCCCATCAGGTGCAGCAGGAACAGGCCGATCGTCATGACCCCCGTGCCGGCGATCGGGAAGAACCGGTACTTGCCCGTCCTCGAGATGACCTGCCCAGAGCTGATCGACATGGTGAGCAGCCCGGCCATCAGCGGGAGCAGGTAAACCCCGGAGATCGTCGGCGAGATGCCGCGGACGACCTGGAAGAAGGCCGGCAGGTAGGTGATCGCGCCGAACATCGCGAAGCCGACGACGAAACCGACGATGCTGGTCATCGAGAAGACGCGCGTCTTGAACAGGTGCAGCGGCAGCACGGGCTCGGCCGCCCTGCGCTCCACGAGGACGAAGACGCCGATCAGCAGCGCGCCGGCCGCGCCCAGGATGTAGATGGGCGCCGACGCCCAGGCGTACGTGGTGCCGCCCAGGCTGGTCAGCAGGATCAGCGAGGTCACGGCGAGCGAGAGCACGACGGTGCCCAGGTAGTCGATCCTGTGGTGCACCCGGCTCAGCTGGCCGGGCACCTGGCTCGCCACCACGAACAGCGCGATCACGCCGATCGGAATGTTGATGTAGAAGATCCAGCGCCAGGTCAGGTCGTCCACGAAGACGCCGCCGAGCAGCGGGCCGATCACGCTCGACACCCCGAAGACGGCGCCGAAGAACCCCATGTACTTGCCACGGTCGCGGGGCGAGACGATGTCGCCGACGATGGACTGCGCGCCCACCATCAGGCCACCGGCGCCAAGACCCTGCACCGCGCGGAACGCGATGAGCATGAACATGGAGTTGCTGAGGCCGGACAGCACCGAGCCGATCAGGAAGATGACGATCGCCGCCTGGAAGAAGATCTTCCGTCCGTACTGGTCGCCGAGTTTGCCCCAGACCGGGGTGGACACCGTGGTGGCGAGCAGGTACGCGGTGATGACCCAGGCGATGTGCGAGCCGCCCTTGAGGTCACCGACGATCGTCGGCAGCGCGGTGGACACGATCGTCTGGTCGAGCGCGGCGAGCAGCATGCCGAGCATGAGCGCGCCGATGATGACAAGGATGCGGCGACGCCCGAGGTTGGGCAGGGCGCCGTTGCCTTCGTTCGGCAGGGACGGTTGCCGGCCGTCTGCGGGTACCGGTGTGGCTGATGCCATCAGAGGCTTTCCTTTCTGTCCGGCACGATCCCCGTGACGGTGTCTGTGACGTGCCGCAGGTCGCTGCGCTCGGGCAGCCCGTCAGCGAGCGCGCGGAACGCGAGGTCTACCAGGTGGTCAAGCGGCACCGTGCCGCCGCTCGCGCCCCAGAACGTCATGCTTGAGCGGAACACGCCCGTCGCTATCGCGGCCAGCAGGCCGGGATAGGGATCCCGCTCGAGGTCGGTACCGAGGCGTTCGGCTATCGCTTCCGCCATGGTTCGCTCGACCGCCGCCATCTGCGCCGCGTGGGCGGCACGCAGCTGAGGGTCGGTTCGCGCCGCCCTCATCCGGCCGAGCCAGTCCACCGGGTCACCGCCGAGCTCAGTGAACTCCGCGGCCACCTCCCTGGCCTGGCTCGCCATGATCATGCGAAGCACGCTCAGGGCGGGCTCGCCTGGCGACTGGTGCACGATGGCGTCGCGTGTCGCCGCGGCCCGGTCAGGACCGGAGCCGAACAGCACGGCTTCCTTCGACGGGAAGTAGTTGAAGAAGGTCCGCGGCGACACGTTCGCCGCTTCTGAGATCTCTTCCACGGTGACGTTCGAGAAGCCTCGCTCGGCGACGAGGCGGAGCGCGACGCGGCGCAGCTCGTGCCGCGTCGCCAGCTTCTTGCGCTCACGGAGGGAGACGAGCGCCTCCCCCGTGGCGGTCTTGCTGGCAACGGTCATCATGCGCTCACTAAAAGTTTGCCGAATGTACAAATTTGCATGCTGTCTATTATTTCAGTCCGTGCAACATGAGGGTGGCGGCGGTTATTCCCGGGCTTGCCGATGGGTCTGCGCGGCGGCCTTACGCCGGGCCTACGATGGTGGCGTGCCTGCCGTGGTCCGTGTCTCACCTGCCCAGGCGGCGGAGATCGCCAGGCGGCACTACGGGGTTACCGGGACGGCGCACCGGCTGGCGGCCGAGCACGATGACACGTTCCGGCTTGCGGCGGCGGACGGCACGGTCCGGCTGCTGAAGATCAGCGTGGTCGCGCCGGGGTCCCCGGGGATCGCGGTAGGGGAGGACGGCGAGTCCGGCCCGAGCTTTCAGACCGCGCTGCTCGCGCACCTGGCCGCGGCCTCCCCCGAGGTGCCGGTGCAGCGCGTCATCGCGGCGCTCGACGGGCGGCCTGAGGTGATCCTCGATGAGGGACCAGGCCGGCTCGTCCGGATGACCTCGTGGCTGGACGGTCAGCTGCTTGCCGCGGCGACGACGAGCGCCGCCCTGCGGCACGACATCGGCGCGACGCTCGCCCGGCTGAACATCGCGCTGCGCGGATTCGGTTACCCAAGCGGACGCCGGACCCACCTGTGGGACCTGCAGAAGTTCGGCGGGCTCAGGCCGCTGCTCGGCGAGCTGCACGACGGCGGCCAGCCGCCTTCCGTGCGGCAGGCGCTCGCCGCTCGGAAGCTGACGGCCGTCGCGCTGCATGCGGCGCTCGCGGAGCGCCTCGACCATTTCGACGCCGTGGTGGCGCCGCGGCTGGCGAGTCAGCCGACCCAGGTCATCCACACCGACTTCCACGGGGAGAACCTGCTCACCGACGGCAGCCTGGTCACCGGCATCCTCGACTTCGGCGACGCGATCGCGGGGCCCGTCGCCATGGATGTCGGGGTCGCGGCCTGCTACCAGCTCGGCGTCACGGGGCCTTGTGACGATGCCGCCGACCGCCGTGACTTGCTCGCGCCCGCGTTTGACGTCGTCGGCGGCTACCACTCGGTCGATCCGCTCGGCGGCGGCGACCTGGAGCTGGTCGCGGAGTTCCTGGTGGCCCGCGTCGCCGCGCGCATCATCGTGAGCCAGGCGAACGCGGCCCGCGACCCCGCCAACAGCGGCTACCTGCTGCGCCGTACGGCGCAGGCCATCGAGCACTTCGACGCGCTGCGCGCGCTCCCGCGCGGCATGCTGAGCGGCCGCCTGCGGGCGGCCTGCGGGCTGGAGGGACCCCCATGAACGAGACCGCGCCTGTGATGGTCAACGGGTTCGACGGCTCCCGGGCCGCCGCGCTTCCCGCGCGGGCCGCGGAGCTCATCGCCCGGCGGGAGGCCGCGCTCGGCGGCGCCTGCCGGCTGTTCTACCAGCAGCCGGTGGAGTTCGTCCGCGGCGAGGGCGTCTACCTGTACGACCCGGATGGCAACGCCTACCTCGACGCCTACAACAACGTGCCGTCGGTGGGGCACTCGCATCCGCGCGTCACCGAGGCGGTCACCCGCCAGCTCGCGACGCTGAACACGCACACCAGGTACCTGACGGACGGGGTCGTGTCGTACGCCGAACGGCTGCTCGCGACCCACACGATCGGCCCGGCCCACGCGATGTTCACCTGCACCGGGAGCGAAGCGGGTGACCTGGCGCTGCGGATCGCCAGGCAGCACACCGGCGGCACCGGCGTGATCGTGACCGAGAACGCTTACCACGGGGTCACCGCCGCGATCGCCGAGGTCTCCCCGAGCCTTGGCGCGAGCGTCCCGCTCGGCGCGCATGTCAAGGCGGTGCCCGCCCCTTCCGGCGGGGTGGACTTCACGGCGGCGGTGGCCTCGGCCATCGCCGACCTGCGGCGGCACGGCGTGCGGCTCGCGGCGTTCCTCGCGGACTCCCTGTTCTCCTCCGACGGCGTGCTGCCTGACCCGGCTGGCTTCCTCGCACCGGTCGCCGCCCTGGTGCGCTCGGCAGGCGGCCTCTACATCGCCGACGAGGTGCAGTCCGGGTTCGGCAGGACCGGCTCGCAGATGTGGGGGTACCAGCGGCACGGGCTGGCGCCGGACATCGTGACCATGGGCAAGCCGATGGGGAACGGGCTGCCGATCGCCGGGATCGTCGGGCGGCGGGAGGTTCTCGAAGGCTTCGGGCAGACCGCGCGGTACTTCAACACGTTCGGCGGCAACCCGGTCTGCGTCGCCGCCGCGTCGGCCGTGCTCGACGTGCTCGAATCCGAGGGGCTGCGGGCCAACTCGCTGGAAACCGGCACCTATCTCAGGGACGCGATCACCCGCCTGGCGGCCGGCAGCCCGGTGCTCGCCGCCGTGCGCGGTGCCGGCCTCTATGTAGGCGCGGACGTGGTCTCGCCGGATACCGGCTTGCCGTCCGCTGAGCTGGCATCGGCGATCGTCAACGGGATGCGCGAGCGCCGCGTGCTGATCAGCGCGACCGGCCCGCGCGGCCACGTGCTCAAGATCAGGCCGCCGCTCCCGTTCGGCCGCGGCCACGCCGACCTGTTCCTCGACGTGCTCTCTGACGTACTCGGTGAGCTGGGGACACCCGATTTGAGCCTGCCCCGGGGGAGGGTCTTACTGTCGTCAAAGAGGCTAAGCGGCATTGAATCATGATCACGAAAATTCAATGTCATCATGATGACACTAAATTTTCGCTAAGAAAAAGGTTTCCATAATCATAAACGACTGGCCGGGCCGTCCGGCGTGATCTCAGGACGCGTCGACCGCCGACGCACCATGAGCATCATTAGCTGAGCGGCATCGGTGCTTTTTAGAAAATGGTCGACTTCCCAGGCCAGGAAGGACCGAAGATCGCTGCGGTGAGGCCGCGTGCCGAGCAGGCTGCCAGAATAAGCGTCAACATCACGGGAGTCGCGCTGTTCACCGACGGAGCAACAGTTGGAGGAATCGGCACCTATCGCAGTTCTCACCCTAATCACGCCATTAACCACGCTGCCCACCTCGTCCATCACGCCGCACGGCGGCGCGCCGCCGGTGGTCGCATATCAACCTTAGATGGGCATCTCATGTTAAAGATAGAAATTTACGGCTTTACCGCAGTCAGTTATTTGTGAGCCAGAAGATATTTGGCAATTTATCGACGAAACAGCTATGCCGTGACACCATTTGCTATATGCAAAACACCGAACAGATCCGCATCCTGGCCGGCGTACCCAACCACGGCTTCGGCCTACTCGGCGGTCTAGCGCACAGTGTGCTCGCCGAATACGCGGGCGTCCCGCTCCCGGCACCACGAATTCATCTCGGACAGAACACGCTGCCTGATCCGCCGCTCCCATTGCCAGCCCACGTCCCATTCGGCGACCTCAACGAGGGATGGCACGAGTCAGGCAAAGACCTGGTCGCCTTTCTTGAGGCGGGCGCGCGGGCGCTTCGGGCCCAGGCGACGCCGGATGTTTCCCGCTACAGCCAGCAGATACGGATCCTGCAGAAGGTACTTCGATTCGACGCTATCGCGATGGTATGGGAGGGCCGCATGATCCGGCCCGCCAACAGCATGGCGAACTGGTCGCTCGCAATCGATCCCATCACCAGGCAACGTGACCCGCGGGAGCCCGATTCTCTTCTCGCGGTGCCGGCCGTGGTGACCTGGGTCGTTGACCGGGCAGGCGACTCCCTGCTCGGCTGGCTCCCAGCCGAGGGCACCTGCGCGGACATCGAGATCATCGGCGACGCGGTGACCTCGGAAGACCGGATCGTTGCCCTGCTCCGCGACGTGCTTCTCGCCCAGTACGCCTGGACATCGATCGTCTTCGGCCTGGTGCCCTGACGTCCGAGCGGCAGGCACGGTCGCGTTCCGCCTCGGCTTACCCTGGATCATCTACGGTCAGGAAGTGTGTGCCATGACGAACGCTGACACGACGGGCATGGTGCCGGTCACCATCACCGGGGTCGCGGTGAAGCAAGGCGACGGGCCTGACCGGTGCGAGCGGTTCTCCATCATGCTTGAGTCGGCGGCTGACGGTGACTCGCGCCGCCTCCTCATCGGCGTTGGCGACGCGGAGGCGACTGCCCTCGCGCTGAGCTTGCAGGGGCATGAGTTCCCTCGGCCGATGACGTACCAGTTCATGGCGTCTCTTGTCGGGGCGGCCGGGTCCGCGGTCCGGTCGGTGCGGGTCACGCACCAGGCTGAGGGGATCTTTTACGCGCAGGTGATGCTGCGCGGCGGGACACAGGTGGACGCGCGGCCAAGTGACGCGATCAACCTGGCGGTGGTCACGGGGGCTCAGGTGTTCGTGGCGTCGGAACTGCTTGCGCATGAGGCCAGGCCGCGGGAGCGCAGTTTCTAGCAGGCGCACGGGGTAGCGGGATAACGGGATAACGGGATAACGGGGCGCCGGGGAAACGCCGCCTTCCGGACTCGGCTGAGCCGACTTGACCGGGTTACCTGCGATGGCGCTGGGCTGCGTGCGATGGCGCTCAGCGCTTGGCTACGTGCGGCGGCGTTCGAGGAAGGCGGTCATCCTGTCGTACTTGTCCTGGCTCCCGAAGAGCAGTGCCTGCGCCGCGACGTCGAACGTCGTGGTGGCGGGCCGGTGGGAGCGCAGGGCCAGCTTGGTGAGCTCAAGCGCCCGCCACGACTGCCTGCCGATCTTCTCGGCCATCCCACGGCCAGCCGCTTGAAGGTCCTCGGACAGCTCGTCGACGAGGCCGGCCGCGAGCGCCGCGGCGCCGTCAAGACGGGCGCCTGTATAGAGCATCCGCCTGGCGACCTGCTGGCCGGCTGCCTGGGTGAGGCGCCAGTTTCCGCCTGCTCCGGCGAGGATGCCGAGAGAGAGCTCGGGCTGGGCGAAGAGGGCGCGGGAAGTGGCGATCCGGAAGTCGCACGCCAGCGCGAGCTCGCAGCCGCCGCCCATGGCCGGGCCGTCGATCAGGGCGATCGTCGGCCAGCGGTGCGCCTCGAGCTGCTCGAACAGTCCCGCGTTGATCGCGAGCAGCGCCGCGTCCGCGTCGCGGTCGCGGAGTTCGGCGATGTCCGCGCCTGCCGCGAAGATGCCCGGCGTGGTCGAGTGAACGAGGAGCACGCATGGCTGCCTGCGGGCGTCATCGAGGGCGGCGGAGAGCGCGTCCACCATGGCCTGATCGATGGCGTTGCGCTTGTCCTGGCGGTTGAGGCCGATCCAGCGCAGGTGGCCCTCGTCGCGCACGTCAATCGGGCTCATCAGTCCTCCGGTGCTCGGACAGGGCGGCGCGGCGCAGCAGCGGGCTCGCGCGGTCATGCGGCCGGCTTGAGGTTGTAGACGCGGATGGCGTTGCCGCCGAGTACCAGGGCGGCGGTGGCCTCGTCTGGCATCAGGCTGGCGACCGCGCGGGCGTTGGCGGCGATGCCTGGGATGCCTGGCCAGTCGGTGCCGAAGATCATCTTCGTGGTGAGCCTTGCCCAGTTCTGCCTGGCGTAGTACTCGCGCAGCCGGGAGGGCGGCAGCCCGGACAGCTCGATCCAGACCCGGTCGCTGGCCAGGGCGAGGAACGCGGCCGTGTCGTACCACCAGCCGCGCCCGCCGTGGGCGAGCACCAGGTGCAGCGACCGGAAGTCGCGGAGCACGTCGTCGAGGACGACGGGGTCGCCGAAGGTGTTGGCCGCCCCGGGGAAGGTCGAGGTGCCGCAGTGCACGACCACGGGGACGCCGGCCGCCTGACATGCCTCGTAGGCGGGGTAGAGCATCCGGTCGTTGGCGGCGACGCCGGCGTGCACCGGGTGGATCTTCATGGCGATCGCGCCGAGGGCGAGCTGGCGGCGGACTTCCTCGTCCACCGGGTAGTGCAGGTGCGGGTTGACCGATCCGATGATCTTGATGCGGTCGGGCGCGTACGCCGCGAGGGGAAGCATGTCCTCGATGACCTGCATGCCGGTCACCTTGGGCGAGTACTCGCACATGAGCAGCGCGATGTCCGCGCCCTCCGCGGCGAGGTAGGCGTCGAACTCCGACGGCACCACCGTGCCGGAAGGGTCGTAGATGCGCGCCAAGACGTCCGAGCCGCCGAACCCCTGAACCCAGGTCTGCCACGGCAGCTTGAGCGTGGGCTTGCGGGCGGCGTGCAGGTGCACGTCGACGAGCGGGAACCCGTCGAGCATCAGGACGCCGGACCCGCGGCGGCCGCGTGGGCGGGCACGAGCACGCCGGCGGCCATCGAGCGCAGTTCCACCCGGCGGATCTTCCCGGTTGCCGTGGTCGGGAAACTGTCGGTGAATACCACCGCGCGGGGCAGCTTGAACGTCGGCAGCCCCTCCCGGCAGTGCTCGATCAGCTCGGCCTCGGTGACCGCGGCGCCAGCGGCGAGCACCACGTACGCGACCGGCTTCTCAAGGCCGTCGGAGTCCGCCGCGCCGACCACGACGGCCTGTGCCACCCCGGGGTGGGAGAGCAGCCGCGACTCGACCTCCATCGGGGAGACCCACATGCCAGATGCCTTGATCATGTCGCCGGTCCTGCCGAGGCATTCGTAGTACCCGGCGTCGTCACGGATGTAGGTGTCTCCTGTCCGCAGCCACTCGCCCTGGTAGACGAGCCGCGACGCGTCATACCTCGCCCAGTAGCCGGTCGCGGCGGACGGCCCGCGCACGAACAGGGTGCCAGGGGTGCCAGGCGCGGTCACCTCGAGGCCGGTCTCCTCGTCCACGATCCGCAGGTCGTAGCCTGGCACGGCGACGCCGGTGGTGCCCGGCCGCACCGCGCCAGGCCGGTTGGACAGGAAGATGTGCAGCATCTCGGTCATCCCGATGCCGTCGATGATGTCGACGCCGAAGTGCGACGTCCACCGTGAGTACAGCGTGGCCGGCAGCGCCTCACCCGCCGAGGCGGCCAGCCGCACGCCGCCGAGCGCGTCGCCGGGCAGCCCGGCGCGGAGCATGTTCGCGAAGAACGTGGGCCCGCCGAAGAACAGGGTCGCGCCGTACCTGACGGCGGTCGCCGCGATCACGTCCGGCCGGGACGGTGTCGGGAGCAGCACGCAGGTGCCGCCGACCGACATCGGGAACAGCACCGAGTTCCCGAGGCCGTAGGCGAAGAACGCCTTGGCCGCCGACAGGCACCTGTCCTGCGGCCGGATGCCGAGCACCTTGGTGCCGTAGGTCTCGCAGACCACCTGGACGGAACCGTGCCTGTGCATCGCGCCCTTCGGCGTCCCCGTGGTGCCCGAGGTATACAGCCAGAACGCCGGGGAGTCGGGCGCGGTGTCGTAGACCGACTCGTCGGGGGCACAGCCCGCCAGGTCGTCGATCAGGTAGACGGGCCGGGCGCCCGCGTCGAACGCGGCGTTGGCTACGATCGCGGTCAGCTCGGGTGCCGCCGCGGCGGCCGACTCCGCCGCGGCGGCGAACTCGCCGGTCACCGCGAGGAACCTGGCCCTGGAGTCGCGGAGCAGTTCCGCTATCCCGTCGGCGCGCAGCATGGTGGAGACCGGCACCGGGATCGCGCCGATCCGCATCGCGGCCAGGTAGACGACCACGAAGTCCGGCGAGTCGGCCATCACCATCAGGATCCGCTGCTCCGGCGCCAGGCCGATCGACCGCAGGCCCGCCGCGGTGCGGCAGATCCTGTCGTGCAGCCCGGCGTAGGTGAACTCACCCGCCGGGCCGGTCAGCGCGGTCAGGTGCCCGTCGCCGGCGCCGAGCCGCCGATCGAGAAGGTACTCGCATGCGTTGAACAGTTGCCTCATCGCTTCCGTCCCCCGGGGGTTTGCGGTCTAACTGGATGACGGGGCCAGCTAGGCCAGGTGCACGTAGTCGTAGTCGAACGGCTGACCGTTGATCCCATGACGCGGTGGCGCGACCCACGCCGCAATCTTTCCGCGCTGGAAAACCGGTTGCATCAGCGACCGGACGAACGCCTTGTCCGTGCCGGTCGGCAGCCATTGTCCCTTGTGCGCTTCCCATTCCGCAGCGGAAAGCTGCTCACCGGCAGGCGACGCCTCGATCGGGGCGAACGCGCCGACCTTCCTGTTGAACGTGATATGCGGCAGGTAGAGGCGCTGCGGCAGCCCGGCTTCGTCCAGGATCTTGTTCCACCGCTTGACGCCGCCCGCGCAGTCCGCGATGTACTCGCGGCGCAGGTCGGTGTTGAGCCCGGTGAGCGCGGACACCTCTACCTGGCTGATCGCGCCGTCGACCAGGGCATCCACCATGATCGCGTCATTCGACAGCAGGTGGTCGTCCTTGCGCCGTTCCTCGAGCCAGCGGCCCTTGAGGCCCGCGGTGTAGTAGTTGGCGACGTTCGTCGAGGTCTCACCGCCGAACAGGTCGAGGGAGACGCTGTAGTGGAAGTTCAGGTACTTCTGGATGACCGGCAGCGGGATCGCACCGTGGGCCGCCACATCGTCGGTCTCGTTCTCGGCCATCACCTGCGCGGTCCGCTCCACCACCCGGTCGATGCCGGTGGTGCCGACGAACATGTGGTGCGCCTCTTCCTTGAGCATGAACTCACACGTCCGCGAGAGCGGGTCGAACGCCGACTCCTTCAGGGTCCCGAGCTGGTACTTGCCGTCCCTGTCTGTGAAGTACGTGAACATGTAGAACGACAGCCAGTCCGGTGTCTCCTCGTTGAACGCCCCGAGGATCCGCGGCGAGTCCTGCGATCCGGAGTTGCGGTGCAGCAGTTCCCCGGCCTCCTCCCGGCCCTCACGGCCGAAGTAGGCGTGCAGCAGGTACACCATCGCCCACAGGTGCCGGCCCTCCTCGACGTTGACCTGGAAGAGATTGCGCAGGTCATACAGGGACGGCGCGGTCGCGCCCAGATTGCGCTGCTGCTCGACGGAGGCCGGCTCGGTGTCGCCCTGGATCACGATGAGGCGCTGCAGTTCGGCGCGGTACTCGCCGGGGACCTTCTGCCAGGCGGGCTCGCCCTTGTGCGAGCCGAACGCGATCCGCCGCCTCCCGTCCCGCTCGGCGAGGAAGATCCCCCACCGGTAGTCCCGCATGGGGACGTGGCCGAACTGCGCCCACCCCTCGCGGCCCACGTTGACCGCGGTCCGCAGGTACACGTCCTGGGTCGCCATCGTCGGCCCCATCGACTCCCACCAGGACAGGAAGTCCGGCTGCCAGGACTCGAGCGCTCGCTGCAGCCGCCGGTCCTCGCGCAGGCCGACGTTGTTGGGGATCTTCTCGGCGTAATCGGGGGTCGACATGTTGGGAACCTCACACTCGCTTCCTGTCGAAGTCCGCCCGCTTGCCGGTGCCGTAGGCGCGCAGCGCGCCGTCGGGACCCGAGGCGTTCGGGCGGTAGAAAATCCAGTTCTGCCAGGCGGTCAGGCGGCCGAAGATCTTGGTCTCGATCGTCTCTGGGCCGGCGAACCGGCAGTTGGCCTCAAGGCCGGTGAGCGCGTCGGGTGAGAACGAGGCGCGCTCCTCCACCGCGATCCGCACCTCTTCTTCCCAGTCGATGTCATCGGGGGCGAAGGTGACCAGGCCGAGCTTCTCCGCCTCGGCGGCCTCGAGCGGCGAGCCCACCGCCTTCTCCGCCGCCGCGAGCGCGGCGTCATCACCGAGGAACCGAGTCGCCAGCCGCGTCAGCCCGTTGCCCATCGGCAGCGGGCCGAGATTCATCCCGCCCACGGTGAGCGCGGCGGGCGCCATCGGCCCTTCAGATGACACCGTCGGGTCGACGTCCTCGAACACGCCGAGGAGCATGTAGGACCGGTCGGCCGCGAGGGCCAGCTCGAGCAGCGACCCGGCGAAGCAGGAGCCGGGCTCGATCAGCGCGATCAGCGACCGGGACGTCACGTCCAGGCGCTTGAGCGTTCGCTTGAGGTATCCCGCGATCTCGTTCGCGAGCCAGTCGGTCGCCGCGTTCTCGAGCAGCAGCGCATCGTAAGCGAGCACACGATCGGCGGCACCGGCGGTGCGGAAGACCCAGGTGCCGATCTCGGTCTCGTTCGTGCGCAGGTCGAGGATGAGGTCGTCGAGCTCGCGGGCCACGGCGAGCGTCCAGAACGACGCGCCCTGCGCGTAGACCTCCGCCATCGACGACGGCGCCTGAGCCGACGGCCCGGTCACGGTGATCTCCGCGACCGAGCGGTCGTGGTCGAGCACCGCCGACACGTGCAGGTATTTAATGTGCACCGTCCGCCCGGAATCCGCCGTGCGCTCCTTCTCGAGCGGAGTCAGCGCGATCGCCGGCCCGCCAGGCAGGCGGGCGGCGGAGGACGCGAAGTCACGGGACCGTTCCGACACCAGCTCGTTCCAGCGGACCCGCGGCACGACCTCATCGACGAGCCGCCAGGCAACCGCCTTCTTCCCGCCGATCCCCTCCGACTTGGTGGAGAAGTAGTCGGCGAGGTCGCGGCGGACGTGCCGCTTGTCGACCACCCGGGTCAGGCCGCCGGTGCCAGGCAGGACGCCGAGCAGCGGCAGTTCCGGCAGCGACACTGCCGACGACCGGTCGTCGACGAGCATGATGTGCTCGCAGGCGAGCGCCAGCTCATAGCCGCCGCCCGACGCGGTGCCGTTCAGTGCCGCGATCCAGGTCTGGCCGGAGTTCGCCGTCGCGTCCTCGATGCCGTTGCGGGTCTCGTTGGTGAACTTGCAGAAGTTCACCTTCCACGGGTGCGACGAGGCGGCCAGCATCCTGATGTTCGCCCCCGCGCAGAAGATCCGCTCCTTGCCGCTTGTCACGACGACGGAGCGCACCTGCGGGTGCTCGAAACGCAGCCGCTGCACCGCGTCGTAGAGCTCGATGTCAACGCCCAGGTCATAGGAGTTGAGCTTCAGCTCGTAGCCGGGCACCAGGCCGCCCTGCTCGTCAACGTCCATGGTGAGCGTCGCCACCTGGCCGTTTACGATAAATCCCCAATGCCGGTACTTAGCTGGGCAAGTCCGGAAATCGACGTGCGACATGCCGACTATGCTCTACGGCTTCATGCAGACACGTCAAGCGTTCGTAGCATATTTGTCCGGAACAAATAATCAGTCAGTGCGACAAACCGGGCTAGCTCAGGCTATTCAGCCGCTGCCACTCGCGGCGCGCGTCATCGACCCACCGCGCGTGCCGGTCGGCGAACAGCTCGGCCGCCCTGATGCCGCTCCACCTGGCCGGCAGCAGTTCGCGCGGCAGCGACGGGTCGAGCGCGGGAAACCGCCGCCAGGCGTGCACCATCTCGAGCTGGCGCAGGAGCACGTCGCCAGGGACGCCGGGAGCGCGGAACTCGGAGACGAACTGCTCGTACTCCGCCTCGATCTCCGGCAGGTTCCAGGCCGCCGCGACCATCTCCCTGGTGTCGGATAGCCCGGTTCGCCGCGCCACGAACACATGCGCGTCACTGGCGACACCGGAGTCGGCGAGCACCTTGAGCGCCTCGGGCTCGCGGCTCGCGTGCGGGCTGAGCCACAGGCCGGGGCCGAGCGAGCCGAAGCCGGCCCAGGCCAGCCTGGTCCGCACCACGTGCCTGGCCCGCCTGTCCGACTCGGGGATGCGCACCTGCACGAGCACCCACTGGCCGTCCCACTCCTGCGCGGGGCCGAAGGAGTAGATGCGGCGCGCGCCGTCGGTCAGCAGCTTCTTCGCGGCGGGGGTGAGCAGCCAGCGGGTCCGCCTGCCGACCTTCTCCGCGTAGAGCCAGCCGGCGTTCGACGTGCGCATCAGCGCCTGCCTGGTGGCCTTCTCCGCGACGCCCAGCCGCTCGAAGGCGGCGAGCACCGCGCTTGTCCAGGCCGCGCCCTCGCTTGGCAGGACGAACTCGCCGAGCAAGGTGAACAGTATGCCGCGGGCGGATCCGGCCCCGGCCTCGTGACGGCGCGACAACGCGGGCGCAGGCGCGGCAGACTCCACTTAATTGCTCCCGTTCGGCATGATCTATGCAGCATAGCGCCGCGCCCGCCCCCCTAGCCGCTGCGGCGCGGCGGCTAGGCGCGGGAGAAGGTCAGGAGCGTCACAGGTTTACCGAACGGACCCGGCCGACTGCCAACCCGGCGTCCCGCCTCTTGCTGTTATCCGAGCGCCCGGGTGTCAGCTACGCCATCGACCGCCCCTATCGGTGTCGATAGCGTAGCCGACAGCCCTTGATCCGGCGGGCGCCCTCGGGCTGGACTCGCGGAGCACGGGGCTAGTGGGTCATGGTGCCGAAGGTGACGGTGTCACCGGCCCAGGAGAAGTTCTGCCACTGGACGCCTTCGCCGTAGGTCGTCGCGGCCACCATGTCGTCTCCGCCCTCGTAGATGCCGACGTGGTACACGTAGCTGTTCGGGTCGCTCGACTCATGGAAGAACACCAGGTCACCGCCCCAGGCGTGGCGCTTGCTTATCCGCCGGGAGGCCAGGAACTGGTCCTCCGCGGTGCGCGCGATGTTCTTGCCCAGATGGTGGTAGACGTACTGGGTAAGGCCGGAGCAGTCGAAGCCGGCCGGGCTCGTGCCGCCGTAGGCGTACGGGTCGCCGATCGTGGTCTTGGCGAAGGTGGCGGCCCGCTGGTCGAAGGACTCGGGGCGGCGATGCCTGCCCCTGTAGTGCGGGTTATGAGCTTTGCCGTGGCCGCTGCCGCCAGGCAGGCTCGACGCGTGTGCGGTGCCTGCGAGGCCGGCCGCGGGAATGCTGAGTGCGACAGTCGCGAGCGCGGCCTTCGCCAGCCAGTTACGCCGCACCCTAGGCGCCTCCACGCATGGCAACGACCCGGACGCCGGTATCTGACCCCTTTTTACGCGCGACACCAATCATCGTTTTGTCCTTTCTTTCCGGTTTCACTTAACGTATTCGGCCGCAAGCGGATTGCATTTATAGTGCCCGCTGCGGATACTTCCCTATCATCAGGGCAGGCTCCACGTCTCGTAAGACCGCATTCTGCGAGGTCGATTTGCGTGCAGATCACGCTTCGATAACTACCGATTCCAGCACCCCGCACGGATCCCCAATTAATCACGAACATGCAGCTCAGAAGCCCCGTCAACGTTGTCAAGACCCGGCGGCGAGGTAACCGTTAGACGCGTGTTCACATGTGTGAAATGTCACAGCGACCTGCCGTGTCGCACGACCGGGCACGGTGCCTTGTTTTTCACTAACGACTTCTTTACCACTCTGTGATTGGCGTTGACCAAGTCTGATGCGAGACGCATGTGACTGATGTGGCAGTCACGGGTCGTCAGAGCTGAGCAGGTCGAACTCGATGGCCGCGGTCTTGGACAGCGCAACAGTGCTGTCCTAGGGTTGGGCCATGGCGACGACCGACGAGACCCTTCGGCTGCACGCGACGCTTGAACCGCGTGGCCCGGCGGCCGCGATCGTCTTGACCGACGAGCAGGTCGCGGCGTTCGGCGCGGGCAAGGCGTTCGCGGTGCGGGTGACGGCCAACGGCACGACGGTGGCGGCGCGGGTCGCGCGCATGGGCGGCGAGAACCTGGTCGGGTTCAGCAAGAAGCTGCGCGCCGACCTCGGGGTGGAGATCGGCGACGCCGTCGACGTGGTCATCGCCCTCGACGCCGCGCCAGCCGAGGTCGAGGTGCCGCCCGCGCTCGCCGCGGCGCTCGCGGGTGACGCAAAGGCGAAGGCCGCGTTCGATGCCATGGCGCCGTCGCACCGCAAGGAGTACGCCCGCTGGATAGCCGAGGCCAAGCGCGACGAGACGCGTGAGTCGCGGGTCAAGCAGGCGGTTGAGATGCTGCGCGAGGGCCGCACGAGGCGCTGAGCCGCCCGGCCGGGTGAGCGGCTATGGGGAGGGCTGGAACCAACGGCCCGTTCCATATGATCATGATTTTGATCCTCGGGTTCCGCTAGACTCCCCCTCTTGTGAGCGGTATAGAAGGAATCCTGGTCACCGGCGGTGCCGGCTTCGTTGGCGCGACGCTGGTGCGGCGCCTGGTAGCGAGCGGGTACCGGGTGCGCGTGATCGACAACCTGTCGACTGGCGCCGAGACGCAGCTGGCCGGGGTGGACGCCGAGCTGGTCAAGGGCGACATCCGCGATGTCGATGCGCTCGACGACGCGCTGGCGGGCCTGGACGCGGTCATCCACCTGGCCGCCGCCGGGTCCGTCGTGGGCTCGGTGCAGGACCCGGTCGGCAACTTCGAGTCGAACGTGCTCGGCACGTTCCGGGTGCTCGACGCCGCGCGCCGCGCCGGGGTCGAGCGGATCGTGCTGGCCTCCACCGGCGGCGCGCTCATCGGGGACGCCAACCCGCCGGTCAACGAGCAGTCGCTGCCGAAGCCGCTGTCGCCGTACGGGGCGAGCAAGCTGGCGGGCGAGGGGTACGCGCACGCGTTCGCCAAGACGTACGGCCTGCGCACCGTCGCCGTCCGCTTCGGCAACGTGTACGGGCCATGGTGCGCCCGCAAGCGCGGCGTGATCAACGTCTTCTTCGAGTCGCTGCACGACGGCGTGCCGTTCGTCATCTACGGCGACGGCACCGCGTCACGTGACTACGTGCACGTGTCCGACATCGCCCAGGCCCTGCAGCTCGCCCTGGAGAAGGACGTTCCAGGCGGCACGGTGCTGCACGCCGCCTCCGGTGTGGAGACGTCCGTCGCCACGCTCGCCGACCTGTGCCGTCAGGCGGCGGGGCTGCCCGATCACCCGATCGAGTACCGGCCGGCCCGGGCCGGCGAGGTCGGGCGGAACTTCGCCTCCTACGACCTGGCCCGCGATCTGCTCGGCTACTCCCCCACGGTCAAGCGCGAGGACGGCATCCCCCTGCTGTGGCAGTGGTTCAAGGACGAGGTCTTCCGGGACTAAGCAGGGACCGGCCACGCCCAGGCTGGCCGCTGGCCCGGCCTCCCGGGGGTCATATCGCCGCATTCGGGACAGGATCCCTGGTCGCGGCAAAGATCTTGGCAGAAAAGCGTGCGCAGAGAACGCTTATCTGCCGCCAGGAAAAAAGTCTCCACGATCTTTTGCTGCGCCTGGACATCAGATGCCATCCGGCGTCACGTGAGCGCGCCGGGGCACCGTAGGCATCGCCCGGCCGGCGGCATCGGGGCACGCGTTGCCTGCGGACGTTCGCTTCCCGTTTATCTGGGTAGTCTCTGCGCGCGTTAAGACGAGGTGACTGTTTCGTAGAGGACGGCGGGTCATGCGGCGTTTGCTGATTGCGGTGGTCTCAGGGCTGCTGGTGGCCCTCGCGGGGTGCAAGGGCGTGTCGGTGAACCTGTCGGCGCCGACCGCGTCAGCGCCGGCCGGCCAGCCGGGGACGTCGGCGGTGCCGGCCAGGCCCGCGGTCGGGTCGGGGGCGCTCCGCCTCCTCATCGAGCCCGCGGCCGGGGTCGGCGCGATAGACCGGCTCATCACCGGGGCCAGGTCGTCGGTCGACCTGACGATGTACGAACTGCGCGACACGACGGCCGAGGACGACCTGGCCTCGGCCGCCAAGCGCGGCGTCGATGTGCGGGTGATCCTCGATAGCCACCTGGAGAGGTCGCGCAACACCGCCACCTACGACTTCCTCATCGCGCACCACGTGCACGTGACCTGGGCGCCCTCGGGGACCACGTACCACCAGAAGACGCTCACCATCGATGGCAAGACCTCGGTGATCATGACGCTGAACATGGTCAGCGAGGACTACCCGTCCACCCGCGACTTCGCGGTCATCGACACCGACCGGGCCGATATCGCCGCGATCGTCGCCACGTTCAACGCCGACTTCGCGCACCGGGCCAGCACGCCGCCCGACGGGGCGGACCTGGTCTGGTCACCGACGAACTCGCAGGCCTCCATCCTCGCCGTGATCGATGTCGCGAAGCACACGCTTTCGGTGGAGAACGAGGAGATGGGCGACTCCACCGTGACCGCGGCGCTGGTGGCCGCCGCACGCCGCGGCGTTGACGTGAAGGTGGTGATGACGGCCGAGTCGGAGTGGGACAGCGCGTTCGGCAAACTGATCAGGGCAGGCGTGCACGTGCACCTGTTCAAGAACAGCAGCAGTGCGCTGTACATCCACGCCAAGGCGGTCGTCGCCGACGCCGGGCGCGCGGACCAGCAGGTGTTCGCCGGCTCGGAGAATTTCTCCACCGCCAGCCTGCGCTACAACAGGGAACTCGGCATCCGCACGGCGAACAGGCCGGTCATCTCGGCCATCAGCGCCACGATCGCCACCGACTACGCCGATGCGACGCCGTACTCCCCGCGGTAGGCCCCGCCGCGCTCGGGCCGTCAGCCGCGCATCCCGCGTTGGGTCTGGATGAGTTCTGGCGGGTATGGATTCAGTCCCGTGGTTTTTGTCCGTGCGGGGCTCATGCACAGAAGGTGGCGGGGTAGCGTACGGCTGGGATGGTGGTGACATGAGGCGTATTAGGACTGTTTCGGGTGTCGCCTGCTGGGTCGCGGCGCTGGGGCTCGCGCTGACGGCCTGCACGGCGAGCACCACGACCGTCGTCAGATCCGCAGGAAGCGGCAGCGCCTCAGGCGGCGCGAAGACAAGCGCGCCGGCCTCGGCAAGCCCGTCGCCAACCGGGCCGCTCGTCACGATCACGCCGGGCCGCGGCACTGCCGCCGTCGATCCGTCGCAGGGGATCACGGTGACCACCGCCGACGGCACGCTCAAGAACGTCACGGTGACCACCCCTGGCGACCCCGTCACGGGCACGTACGCGGCGGGACGCAAGAGCTGGCACAGCGCCTATGCGCTGAACGTGTCGCAGTCCTACACGGTGACGGCGACGGCGACGGCGACGAGCGGGACGACTACCAAGACGGCCACGTTCCGCACGCTCACGCCGAAGTCGACGCTCATCACCCAGATCTTCGAGGGTTACCAGCAGACCTACGGCGTCGGCATGCCGATCATCCTCAGCTTCAGCCAGCCGGTCACGAACAAGGCCGCCGTCGAGCAGTCGATCCAGCTGTCGACGTCCAAGCCGGTGATCGGCGCCTGGTACTGGGACGGCAGCAAGACGCTTGACTTCCGGCCGCGCGACTTCTGGCCCGCGCATACCACGGTGTCCTTCACCGGGCACTTCAACGGGGTGCTCGCGGCGGCTGGCCTGTACGGGGACCACACGCTTACCCAGACGTTCGTGATCGGCGATGCGGTGGTCGCGGTGGCGTCCACGCGGACCCACCGCACGCAGATCTACATCAACGGCAAGCTGACGTACAACTGGCCGATCAGCTCGGGCAAGCCGGGCGACGACACGCCTGACGGTTCCTATCTCACGATCGAGAAGGAGAACCCGGTGCGCATGGTCGGCCCCGGGTACAGCCTGCTCGTCCCGTGGTCGGTGCGATTCACGTTCAGCGGCGACTACTACCACGACGCCTACTGGTCGGTCGGCCAGCAAGGGTTCGATAACGTCAGCCACGGCTGCGTGAACCTGTCCCCCGCCGACGCCGAGACCTACTACAAGCTCGCGGTGCCCGGCGACCCGATCACGATCAAGGGCAGCCCGCGCCCAGGCGCCTGGGACAACGGCTGGACCGAGTGGTTCCTCTTCTGGAACCAGTTGCTGCAGGGATCCGCGCTGCACGAGGCCGTGGTGGCCACGCCGCAGGGCAGCACGTTCGTCCAGCCATCGGCCCTGCGCCCGAACACGGCGAAGGCTCCGCTCGGGACCGCGGCGGCCGGCAACAACCTCTTCTAGCACCGTGGCGGCTAAGCGCCGTGCGGGGGCGGCTAGGCCGCGGCGCGGGCGCGGACGGCCGAGAGGAAGGCGGCGTAGGACCAGGAGAGGTTGCTGACGGATTTCTCGAAGCCCGTTACCGCGTCGAACTGCTCGCTGAGCTCTAGGTGGTCGCTGTGGTAGATGATCGCCTGGAGCATGGCGTCGCCCGCGGAGCGCAGCGCCGTGGCGGCATCGAGGGGGGCCGACGATGGGGTCAGGCCGACCTGGGCGAGGAACGGCTCGGCGAGGGAGTCGGCCGGGACCGTTCTGGATGAAATGATTTTTGCCGCGAGCCGGTAATAGAGCTCGGCGAAGTTCGCCGTGCACAGTGCCCACGGGTGGTCGCCGGCCCGCGCGTCTGTGTCACCGTCGTAGACGTCGCCCGGGTAGCGGCCGAGCATGGGGCCGAGGCCGCGGGCCGCGTCGTCGGTGTTGATCGGGTAGAGGTACTTCGATGACGGGTCTGACCACTGGGCGCGCAGCGCGGCGGCGGTCGCGAGCAGCCGGGGGTCGGTGACCGACTCGGCGCCGTAGATCGCGGCCTGCACGATGTCGATGTTCGGGTCGTAGGGGGCGCGGTAGTCGCTGGGGACCGGGAGGACCGACTGGTAGCACTCACCGTTCCAGTGGCCGTCGAGGGCGCTCGCGAGCCAGGTCAGCGCGGCGGGCAGCCAGCTCGGCACCGCGATGCCGACGCTGTTCGCGGCGATCGCCGCCAAGCAGCGGAGCTGCGCGGAGCGGGCGAAGAACGAGTAGCCGTCCTCTTCTTCCCACAGGTTGAACGTCTGCCCCTGGTAGGCGCCCGCGAGGAAGTTCAGGTTGGCGTCGATGAGCGACGAGGCGACCGCCCTGGTGGCCGCGTCGAGCTGGCGGTACATCGCGAGCAGCGCGACCGTCTGCAGCGCCGGGCCGTCGGCCTGGTTGGTCCACGGGCGAGCGCGGCCGTTGATGTAGAAGCTCGCCCTGTCGAAGTCGCCTGCCGACGCCTGGCAGGTCGCCGAGAAGGTGACGTAGTCGATCAGCGGCTGGTTGTCAGGCAGCACGCCGGAGGTGTAGGCGGCGGACAGCTCGAGGGCGACGATCGCCGCGTCACGCGTCCAGTGATAGACGTAATCCTGGGTGACGTGCGTCGCGGAGTTCTCCCATGACGGCGAGGCGAGCACGCACCCGGGAACGGACACGATCCCCGCGTTGACCGGGTCATCGAAGACCAGGCCGTCGGAGGCCACATTCCTGAACATCAGCCAGAACATGTACGGCGCGACCCCAGCCGGGTCCGACTGCGCGGCAGCAAGCCGCACTGTGCCGTAGGTGAGGCCATTGCTGGACATAAGCAAACCTCCTGTCCGTACCGCCTCAAGGCTAGCGGGCCAGAGACTGGCGCGGACAGGGGGTTCGCCGATTACTCAGCAGGGTTAAGCGACGGCTTACTTGATGGTGTAGTGGTACGCCATCGACGCCGCCTCGCTGACGCCGGTCAGGCCGTCCGGCGGCACGCCGATCGCGACGGAATCGAGGTAGAGCGTGCCCCTGACCACGGTGCCCGCCTTGCCGGTCTTGGCGGCCTTCGCGAACGGACCGCACTCGGTCGCAGCGTGGACCACAGCCCTGGCGTCAGGTCGGCGCCCGAAGCGGTGTAGCTGGCCGATACCGAGAAGTGGCAGAGCGACCCGCTCTTGACGAAGCCTGACGCCGACGCGACGTCGGGGTCGCCGATGGCCGGGGCCAGATCGGTCATCGCCGGCACGGTCGAGGTCTGCTTGACCACGATCGACGAGGACTGTGATCGCAGGCGTGCCCGGACGCGGTGGAGAGCAGGATCTGCTTCACGACCGCCGGGGACGGTAGGTGGCCGCCGTGCGTCTTCTTGTAGGCCTGGATCACGAGCGCGGCCGCGCCGGCGACGAACGGCGAGGCCTCGCTCGTGCCGCCGGCGAACTCGATCGGCGACGGCTTGCCGAGAAAGGACGTGCAGTCGGAGAACTTGGCGCTCGCGTCGCACGAGGCCCAGCTCAGGTCGCCGGGGGCGACCAGGTTGACGGTGCCGCCCGCCTCGTTGTACCCGGAGGAGCTGATCGCGCTGATGTTGTCCGACAGCCAGCCCTTGGCGAAGTACCTCAGCAGCCCGTAGTTCGATTGCGCATACATCTGGAACTGCGTGGAGGCGCCGACCGCGATGACGTTCGGGTCGGTCGCGGGCGAGCCGATGGTGGACGTCGTGCCAGCCGCAACCCGAGCGACGGTAACAGAAGGGACGTAAGCGACATCGAAACACGGGTCACAAGTCCGTAACCTCAGGTGAGACGACTGGGGCTGGGATCTCGGCGCGGTCGGCTCGATCCGCCACCGAGACTTGCCTTAGAACGAAAAGTTAAGGCAATCTTCCGTTTCGGTCGCGGCAACCGTGCCACGATGCCTCTATGCGGCGAGGCCCAGCGTGCGCGATGGGGGCTAAGGGCATGACGAGGCCGGCCCGCTCACGGCAGGCGGCCGGGCCGCGGCCTCCCGCGCCTGGCGAGCCCATACGGCCCGTGCAAGCCTGCTACCTGGGGTTTCGCTCGCGAGGCGCCCGGCCCGCAGCGGCAGAAACGAGGCGGGAAGCCTTACTTTTCGCGGTCTTCCGCGTATCTACGCTCATCTGTTTTACGCGCTGAAGGCCGGGTAATTAACCGGCCAGTGAATCCCTATACGTCGATAGAGGCACTTTCTTGACCGCGCTCCGCACCGCACAATGACGCGGAACCAAGCGCCGGGGCAGTGGGCTGGCGGCATAGGGTAGCGCAGTGGCTGACTTGATCTCTGCTGACCGGCCCGTTTATCACCGGGCTGACGGACGGGACGCTACCCGCTGAGTCGTTCGCGTTCTTCGTGGTGCAAGACGCGCTATACCTGCGCGACTATGCCAGGGCGCTCGCTGCCGTCGGAAGTCGCGCGCCAGGCCCCGCGGCCTTGCGGATGTTCGCAGGCCATGCCGCCGACGCGGTGGCGGCGGAACTCGGACTGCATGCCACGCTCCTCGCCGACCTGGGAATCTCACAGGAAGCGGCAAAGCGCGCCGAGCCAGCCCCGACGACCCTCGCTTATACCAGTTACCTTCTCTCGACCGTGCTGGGCGGAAGCTACGCGGCGGGCGTCGGCGCCGTTCTCCCCTGTTACTGGATCTACTGGGAGATCGGAAAGGAACTGCGCAGACAAGGTTCTCCAGATCCCCGCTATCAGCGGTGGATCGATACCTACGGCGCTGCGGAGTACGGCGAGGTCGCATCGGCCGTGGCCGCCGAGGCCGACCACGAGCCGGTACGAGTGGATGTTCTGGGACATGGGATACCGCAGAGAATCGTGGCCGGTCTGAGTTCCGCATGATGGGCCAGTCACGGCAAACCCGCGCTGGCCTACTGGGCTATGCGATTGCGCGTGATTACGTAAGGCGCATCCCGGCCAGTCGCATCCGGCTAGTCGCTTCCTCGATAGCGCACCACGTTCAACAGTCCGAAGCAAAGCGATCACCGAGATGGAGTCACTGCATCACTAACGGCGATGATCGCCGATTTTGTACGATATGTCACACCGCATAGCTGGATCGGATACGATTAGCTCGGCTAAGCGCCAGCACTAAGGTTTCGGGAACCGGGACGGGGAACCGCAATTACCGGCCTCGTGCGGGACGGGTGGGTCCGGCGCGCCTAAGGGTACGGCCATCGTTTACGATGGTTGTCGAAACAAGGAGGCGAAGTCCAAGTGGCCCAGAAGATCACCACACTTTTCATTGACGACATTGACGGCGGGGCAGCAGAGGGAACCGTGCGGTTCGCTCTAGACGGCACTGAATACGAGATCGACCTGAACGCGGAGCACTCAGAAGAGCTTCGTTCAGCCCTCGGAAAGTTCGTCACGCACGCCCGCAAGATGGGCGGCACGGCTCGTCGCGGCGGCCGGACCGCCGGCAGGATCGTCAGGGGTGCCAGCTCAGCGCTGAACACCACCGAGATCAGGACCTGGGCACGGGAGAACGGCCATGACATTAAGGACCGCGGTCGCGTGCCCGCCGATCTGGTGGCCAAGTACCAGGCAGCGACGGGCAAGTAGCATATACGTAGCGATACCTACTTTCTACGTAGGCGCCTACCGATCCTCGCTCCTAAATAACGGTTAACGCCCCCGGCACGTTGCCGGGGGCGTTTTCTACACCCAGGTGGATCAGGGCGTAGCGCTTTCAGGCGTATGCGGAATGCTCGCCGCCTTCGGTGCCGCCGCCGCTATCGGCATCCTCGCTCAGGGCTCGCCAACGACCGTTCCGTGCGCCTGATCTCCGCCCGCAATCGGCGGCCTCGGCCCCGTCGGCATCCCAGTCATTGCAGGCATTGCCGGGTGCCCGGGTGCCGTGAAGAGCCACGCGCACGATATGAGGAGAGCTATTACGAAGACACAGTAAACCCAGAAAATTGAGGTGACACCGGAGGTGATGGTCAGCCCTGCGGCCGATGCCGCTCCGCTAGAGATTCCGAACATCGCGGCGCTCGCCGGCTGGCTGACTTGAATAAGGGCGGAAACTGCCTGCGCCGCGAGCGGCACGATCGCCCCCGCCAGCAGCAGTGCGCCCTGCCGGGCCGGGCGCCACAGCGCGGCAAGCGCGGCGACCGCGATGACCGCCGCCATGACCGCGACATTCCCTGCGATCACCAGGCCCGGGTTATCGAACGCATTCCCCGCCGTGATGGTTTGTGCGGTGCCCGTCGATGTCGTGGCCAGCGTGTAGCTGTCCCAGGACGGCGCGAACGCGGCAGCCGTGCCTATCCCGGCGAGCACCAGGAGCGTGAGCGGCCCTGCGTGGCCGCGGCCACGCAGGGCCGCGGCGAACCGATGCCGCGGCTGTGACTGCCCGTATCCCGCCTTGGCCGGCGCCTTCGCATGGGTGGCGGCACGCAGTGCGAGCGCCGACCCTGCCGTGCAGGCGAGCCAGCCGAGCAGGCTTACCACCAGGCCCGTCCCCAGTGCCGCTCCCCCCGAGACCACCTCGCCAAGATCCGCGACGAACAGGCCGAACGTCACGGCGCTCAGCCCGAGGCCGAACAGCGCCGCCGCTCTCTCCGCCCGGCGTAGGGCCATGCCCGGCCTGGCCACGCCGAGCGCGATCACCCCGGCACTTACCGCCCACGCCACCACGTAGCACAGGTGGGGCACGACCTGATCGCCCTGTGCGAGCAGGCTCTGCGAGCCAGCGTAGGCGGGGAACAGGCCGGCCAGGCCAAGGACGACTCCGAGAACGAGCAGGCCTTCCCCGGCGAGCAAAGCGGTCAGCCGCCGGTCCGTCACGACCGCAGTATCCCGGACAACCACGGTGTCCTCGGTCGCCGCTGTGTCCCTAAACACCAGCGTGTCCCCCGCAGCGGCTGCACCAGCACCACCGGTACCGCTGACGGCGGGGTTCCCTGGTGTGGGACCGCCGCGCCCAAGGCTGAACCGTGGCCTCATCCTGCCGTGGCTGACGGCCCCGATGGTGCCGGGCGTCTCGATCGCGGCGAACCGCGTCCAGGCCTGCTCCCAGCCGTCACGCGATTCCGGCCACCGGTCAATCGGCGCCTCATACGGCGCGCCGACCACCCAGATGCCGTAAAACCGCTTACCCCGCCCGATCTCGTACTTCTCGCCCCGATGCGAGATCATCGCCTTGTCCGGCACGGCTCAAGCCTCCATGGTCACGCGTTCTTTCGCCTACGGCGTGACCATATGCAGCGGAACTGGAAGCCTGCTGAACGTCGGCTCAGCCGTCGCTGTGCGACGGCGACCACAAGGC
>Ga0066797_1000066_pt1 | contig 30240 bp, 28 predicted proteins | sample PersoiDNA2013193_FD_76335 | JGI IMG/M metagenome (GOLD analysis project Ga0066797, IMG submission 76335) | Permafrost soil microbial communities from the Arctic, to analyse light accelerated degradation of dissolved organic matter (DOM) -... | ecosystem: Environmental > Terrestrial > Soil >... | reverse complement strand
GGCGCGGTCAGCCCCGCCGCCCTGCGGCTCATCGGCTGCAACGCCACCGTCAGCACCATGCTCCACGACCTGGCCGGGAACGTCCTTGACGTGGGCCGCCGCACCCGCAAGCCGTCCGCCGCGCTACGCCGCGCCGTCCGCGAGCGGGACGGCTGCCGCTGCCGGTTCCCCGGCTGCGAGTCCCGCCGCACCGACGCCCACCACATCCTGTACTGGTCCAACGGCGGAGAGACCAAGCTCAGCAACCTCATCAGCCTCTGCAAAGCGCATCACAGGATCGTCCACGACAAGGACATCATCATCGCCTCCAGCGGCGGCGGATTCACCTTCCATACCGCCGAGGGAATCCCGATCGTGTCCAGCCCCGGGCTCACCTCGCCCGTCGGCGACATCAGCCAGTGCCACCACGCCGCTGTCACCACCTCCACCATCATCTCGCCGAACTCTGGCGGACGCCTCGACCTCAACATGGCCATCTGGGTGGCTCTCGCTAACGCCCGCGTCCGCGCCGAACGCCGCCAAGCCCAGCAACAAACCCAGACCCAAGCTGCGTGAGAAAGCCCTGGGGTGATCGATTCCAAGGGATCAAGTGCTCGGTCAGCTGGAGATAACGAGGGGCAGTGCCCGCAGGGTGAGGCCGATCCTGGTGAGGCTGGCGCATGCGGCCACGGCCAGGGGCCAGGCGGGCATCGGGGCTGTTACGGTGGCCCCGGCCAGGGCGGCCGCGTCGAGGGCGAGTACCGCGAGGCCGCCCGCTATGACCGTGGCGCGGGTTCGGGCGTAGGAGGCCCGACATGTCCCGGCTATGGCCAAGGTGGCGACCACGGTGAGCAGGAGCAGACCCAGGCCCAGACGGACCAGGGTCGGAACGGGCCCGGTCCATGCATGGCCGGCAATCAGGGCAGCTGCCCAGCACGCGCCCACGACCGGGCCGGTGGCAAGCAGCATGCGTGCGGTGCGGCGGCCGGGAGACTGCAGGGTGAAGGCGGTGGTGATCTCGGCGGCATCGCCGAACTCGCCGAACTCGGCGAGCGCGGCGCGAGCTGCGCTTTGCGGGGCGGCTCCGCCGGCCAGGTGGCGCTGATAGGTCTCGTCCAGGCCATCAGTGAGTTCGTCGACCACGTCAGCGGGGAGTTGCCGGGCCAGCTGGAGCAGGTAGGTGTCGATCAGCTGGTTGCGGGACACGGCGGTGGCTCCAGCATGGCGGTGACGGTGGCGGCGAAGTCCCGCCAGGTGGCACGTTCGGCGTGCAGGTGCGCCTGGCCGGCGGGGGTGAGCTGGTAGGTACGGCGACGGCGCCCCTCGACGACCGACCAGGTGCTGGCGATCAATGCGGCCCGCTCCAGTCGGTGCAGCGCGGGGTAGACGGTGCCGGTGGGCAGGTCGAACCGGCCGCTGCTGTCCTCGCGCAGCGCCTCGATGACGGCATAGCCGTGCCGGGGCCCGCCGTCCAGCGTGGCCAGCAGCAGGGTGTCGAGATGGCCCTTGAGGACCTGCGCCTCCTTCATGTGTAGTAATGCTACTCTTCGATTCATAGGTAGGAAAGCTACACATGGGTGGTGGTGTCTGCCGTGAGCGAGGATGCGGTGATCGTGGCCGAGGGGCTGCGCAAGCGGTTCGGGCCGGTCCAGGCCCTGGCCGGGGTGGACGTGAGCGTCTCCGAGGGCCGGGTGCTGGGGCTGTTGGGGCCCAACGGTGCGGGCAAGACGACGCTGGTGCGGATCCTGGCGACACTGTTGCGCCCCGACGCCGGCCGGGCGCGGGTGGCGGGGCTGGACGTGGAACGGCAGTCGGCGGCGGTGCGCCGGATGATCGGCTTGTCGGGTTAGCTCGCGGCCGTGGACCCATACCTGACCGGGCGTGAGAACCTGCTCATGATCGGGCGCCCCCCGGAGCCAGCCTGGACCGGCTCGCCGACGCCGTGGCGGGTCTGGGCTCCGGCCCCCCGGTGCGCCAGTACGCCGAGGGCAGCGTCGTGCTTCCGGTGGCCAGCGGGGCACGTGCGCTGCCCGAACTCGCCCGGCGGCTGGCCGCAGCCGACATCACCATCGCCGACCTGACCCTGCGCCGCCCCACCCTGGACGACGTCTTCCTGTCCCTGACCGGCCGCCCCGCCGCGACCGCAGAGGGACATCGCATGACCACCATGGCCCCCGCCCGGGCGGAATCACCGGCCCTGCTGCGCGAGGCGGGTCACGCCGCCCAGGACATCACCACGGTCACCGGCCGCAATCTGCGCCGCCTGGTCCGCGTGCCCACGCTGATCGCGTTCGCCACCGTCCAGCCGGCGCTGTTCGTCCTGCTGTTCACCTACGCCTTCGGCGGAGCGATCCACACCCCCGGGGCCACCCACTACATCGACTACCTGCTGCCCGGGCTGTTTGTCCTGGCCATCGGGTTCGGAGCCTCCCAGACCGGGGTCGCCATCGCCGACGACCTGGCCAGCGGAATAGCCGACCGCTTCCGGTCCCTGCCCATCGCCGGTTCAGCGGTCCTGGCCGGCCGCGCCGCCGCCGACGTCGTCCGCAACCTGTTCGTCGTCTCCCTCATGATCGCCATCGCCACGCCGCTGGGCTTCCGCTTCCACGTCGGCGCGGCCGCAGCCCTGGCGGCCGTTGCCCTGGCCGTGGGCGTCGGGGTGGCGTTCTCCTGGCTGAACCTGCTCGTCGGCCTGGCCGTCCGCGACGCCGAGTCGGCCGGCGTGGCCGGGCTGTTCCCCGTCGTCATCCTGGTCTTCACCAGCTCCACCCTGGTGCCGGTGGCCACCATGCCCGGATGGCTGCAGGCCTTCGCCGCCCATCAGCCGGTCACCGCCACCGTCGACGCCCTGCGCGCCTTGTGCCTGGGCGGCCCCACCACCCGGCCCGACCACCCGGCCCGTGCTCGAAGCCCTCGCCTGGATCGCCGTGCTGCTCGCCTTGGCCGTGCCGCTGGCCGTCGCCCGCTACCGCCGCGCCACCTCCTAGAGCGGCGCCGCCGAGGCGACTTCCGTGCCGCACCATAGAGACCTAGGCGAGGACATCGCCGAGTCGGCGGAGTTGCGCCGTGGCACCGCCGAGCGTGAACTCGGCCCGCTTGGCCGCGGTGAAGTAGCGGTGCAGCGGATAGGACGTGTCGATGCCCATGCCGCCGTGCACGTGGACGGCGGTGTGCGCCACCCGGTGGCCCGCGTCGGCGGCCCAGAACTTGGCGCTGGCGACCGCCGCGGCCACCTCGGGGTCGCCGGGCGAACCGGTGGCGAGCAGCCAGGCGGCCTGCCACATCGTGAGCCTGACCGCCTCGACATCGATGTAGGCGTCGGCCAGGCGCTGGGCCACCGCCTGGAACGACCCGATCGGCCGCCCGAACTGCTGCCGGCTCCGCGCGTACTCAACGGTCAGCTCAAGCGCCCGCGAGAGCACGCCGGCCTGCGCCGCGCACACTCCCACGGTGGCCCGCGACACGAGCCAGTCCGTTATCTCCGTACCGCGCCGTAGTCCGCCGAGCACCCGGTCATCGTCTAGGGCGACGCCGTCGAGCAGGACCCGGCCGGCGTCCGCGCCATCCGTCAGCGATTGGGGCTGCACGGTCACCCCGTCGTCCGAAGGCGAGACGAGGAACACGAGCACGACATCCGCCGCGGATGCGGGAACTAGCATGAGGCCGGCCTGAGCAGTGGCGGGAACGACCGTCTTCACGCCGGACAGCCGCCAGCGCCCGCCTTCGGCACGTTCCGCCCGTGCCGAAGGCGATGACGGATCGTCGCCGTCCTCCTCGGACAGCGCGGCGGTGAGGACCATCGAGCCGCCCCCTGCCCGGGCGGCCCACCGGCGCTGCTGGTCCGGGCTGCCGAACTCGGCAATCGCGCCCGCCCCGAGCACGACCGACGGGAGATAGGGCACCTGCGACAGGGCCCGGCCGATCTCGGTCAGCACGGAACACTGCTCAAGGAAGCCGAGGCCCGCTCCGCCGAGCGCCTCGGGCAGCCCGGCCGCGAGCACGCCGGCCGTGGCGAGGTCCGTCCACTGCCGGTCAGGGGTGTCCCAATCGGCGAGGATCTTCCTGGTCAGCCCCGCGAGCTCGGTCTGCGCCTCGGTGAGCGAGAAATCCATAAGATCCTCCAGCGAAAGGAAGAGAAAAAGAAGAGAAAAAACGAAAGGCAAAGATCATCGGCGGGCGGCGGGAAGCCCGAGTCCGGCCGTCGCGATGATGTCGCGCTGCACCTCGTTCGTCCCGCCGCCGAAGGTCAAGATGAGCGCGGCGCGGTGCATGCGCTCGATCCGGCCAGCCAGGGCCTGCCCCGGGGAACCGGAGCGCACCAGGGCGCCAGCGCCGAGCACCTCCATCAGCAGCCGGTAGGCCTCGACGGCGAACTCGGTGCCGTACACTTTCGTGGCCGAGGCCGCGGCCGGCCCGACGGTGCTGCCAGACGAGGCGATCTGCCAGTTCATGAGCTTGAGGAACTCGGCCTTGGCGTGCACCCGTGCCAGGTTGAGCCGCACCCATTCGGCGTCGATCACGCGCCGCCCGTCCGCGAGCTTCGTCTCGGACGCCCACTCCCGCACCGACGCGAGCGCGGAAATGACCGGCGCCGCCGAGGTGAGCGCCACCCGCTCGTGGTTGAGCTGGTTGGTGATCAGCGGCCAGCCCTGGTTCTCCTCGCCGACCAGCGAGGTGACGGGCACGCGCACCGACGAGTAGTACGTGGCGCTCGTCATCACGTCCGCCACCGTCCGCACCGGCGTCCAGGAGAAGCCCTCGGCGGAGGCCGGCACGATGATGATCGACAGCCCCTTGTGCCGGTGCGCCGACGGATCGGTCCGGCAGGCGAGCCACACGTAGTCGGCGTACTGGATCAGGCTCGTCCACATCTTCTGGCCGTTGATCACGTACTCGCCGCCGTCACGCGTCGCGGTGGTCCGCAGGGACGCCAGGTCCGTGCCGGCCTCCGGTTCCGAGTAGCCGATGGAAAAATGGATCTCGCCCGCGGCGATCTTCGGCAGGTAGAGCGACTTCTGTGCCTGGGTACCGAATCGCATGATCGTCGGCCCCACCGTGTTGATGGTGAGAAACGGCACTGGCACCCGCGCGATCGCGGCCTCGTCGGTGAAGATGAGCTGGTCAAGCATGGTGCCGCCGCGGCCGCCGTGCTCCTGCGGCCAGCTAAGCGCCAGCCAGCCGTCCGTGCCGAGCTGGCGTACCACCGCGCGGTAGGCGTCGCCGTCGCCGAAGTCGCCCTCGGCGGTGTCGGCGAGCGAGGCGCGGATCTCGTCGGTCATCAGGCGGCCGAAATAGTCGCGCAGCTCCCGCTTGAGCCGTTCCTGCTCGGGGGTGTAGGCGATGCGCATCGGCTCTCCCCTAAAAGTAAAAAACCCGCTAAACTAGAACGTGTTCTAGGATTGTACCTCGGGAGGCGACGATGGCAGAGGCGTACATTATCGACGCGGTGCGCACACCCGTCGGCCGTCGCGGCGGCGGCCTCGCCGCCGAGCATCCGGCCGATCTCGGGGCGCACGTGATCGCGGCCCTGCTCTCCCGCGCGGAGGTCGATCCGTTCGACGTCGATGACGTGGTGTTCGGCTGCGTGGACGCGGTCGGCCCGCAGGCCGGCGACATCGCGCGCACGGCCTGGCTGGCGGCCGGGCTCCCCGAGTCGGTGCCTGGCGTCACCGTGGACAGGCAGTGCGGCTCGTCGCAGCAGGCGGTGCACTTCGCCGCGCAGGCGGTGCTCTCCGGGACCGCCGACCTAGTCGTCGCGGGCGGCGTCCAGAACATGAGCATGATCCCGATCGCGGCGGCGATGGGCGAGCCCTTCGGTGACCCGTTCAGCGGCTCACGAGGCTGGCAGGCCAGATACGGCGGCCAGGAGATCTCCCAGTTCCGCGCCGCGGATCTGATCGCGGACAAGTGGGGGATTACCCGGGCGGAGATGGAGGCCTACGCCCTGGCCAGCCACGCCAAGGCGGTGGCCGCTACCGAGGCAGGCCACTTCGCGGCCGAGATCGCGCCGTACGGCGACGTGACGCGTGACGAGTGCCCGCGACCCGACACCACCAGCGAGAAGATGGCGGCGCTTCGCCCGCTGCGCGAGAACGGCAGGATCACCGCCGCGCTGTCCAGCCAGATCGCGGACGGTGCCGCCGCGCTGCTGATCGCCTCTGATCACGCGGTCCGCGTCGGCGGCCTACAACCTCGTGCCCGGATTATCCACATCTCCGCCCGCGGCGACGACCCGGTGCTGATGCTCACCGCGCCGATCGCGGCGACCGCGCACGCGCTGAGCCGGGCCGGGCTGACGCTTGACCAGATCGACCTGATCGAGATCAACGAGGCGTTCGCCTCGGTCGTGCTTGCCTGGCAGCGCGAGACCGGCGCGGACCTCACCCGGGTCAACACCAGCGGCGGCGCGATCGCCCTCGGCCACCCCCTGGGAGCGACCGGCGCGCGGCTGCTCACCACGCTGCTGTACGCGCTGGAGCGAACCGGCGGCAGGCTGGGCCTGCTCACGATGTGCGAGGGCGGCGGCCAGGCCAACGTCACGATCATTGAGCGCCTTTAGCTACCGCGAACCTCCCGTTCGCTAGCCGTGGGCGGCGAGCGTGGCCAGGCCCGCCTCGGCGTCGCTCATCACGCGGGCGATCAGCTCCGCGCAGGACGGCAGGTCCTCGATCAGGCCCGCTACCTGGCCCGAGGACATGAGCCCGAGGTCGGGCCGCCCGTCGACCATCGCGGCGCGCAGCAGCATCGGCGTGTTCGCGGCCATCAGCACCTGCGCCCAGGACAGGCCGCTGCCCCGTCGCATCGCGAGTCCCTCCCGCCACAGCTCAGCCGGCGACAGGCCCGAGATATCGCGGAATCGCAGCGCGTTGCGCACCGACCGCAGCAGCGTCCCCGCCCGGCCGCCTCGCTCAAGCCGGTCCACAAGCGGCGTCCGGAGCACGCGGTGCGGCACGCCGTCCACCCGCCTGGTCACCACCGTGCCGTCGAGCCCCGCAGCCAGGTACACCCGTTTGACCGCGTCCGCCACCAGACTGTCGCTCGTCAGCAGGAACCTGGTGCCCATCGCGATCCCCGCCGCGCCGTAGCCGAGCGCCGCGACCAGGCCGCGGCCGTCGAAGAACCCGCCAGCCGCGATCACCGGGATGTCCACCGCGTCCACGACCTGGGGGATCAGCAGGCTGGTCGGCACCGCGCCGGTGTGCCCGCCGCCCTCGCCGCCGGTCGCGATCACCGCGTCGATGCCCCACGCCGCGACCTTCTCCGCGTGCCTGCGCGCTCCCACCGACGCGATCGTGACCACCCCGGCGTCCTTGAGCGCGGCGATGAGCTCCGGCCTCGGGGCAAGAGCAAAGGAAACAATGGGAACACCCGCGCCGATGACCGCCGAGACCCGCTCTCCGGCATCCGGGGCATCGGCTCGTATATTTACGCCGAACGGACCGCTGGTTCCCGTCGCCGTCTCCTTGATCGCCACCCGCAGCTCGCCGAGGCTCATGGTGGCTGAGGCGAGAATGCCGAGACCGCCCGCGTTGGATACCGCGGTGACCAGTCTCGGACCTGACACGTAGCCCATGGCGCTTGCCACGACGGGGTAGCGGATGCCAAGCAGTTCGGTCAGCGGAGTGCGGATCAAGGCATTTCCCTGTCCCTTGTCCCGTCCGGGTCGAGGCGGCGGATGAGGTCACGCTCCGCCGCGGAAGGCGCACGGGTCTCCGCGACGTCATCGGGCACCGCGAGCTCGAAACCCGTCTCCTTCAGCACGTCGGACACGTCAACCCCGGGATGAACGGACCGCAGCCGCATCGCGTGACCAGGCGCCTGGAAGTCGAGGACCGCCAGGTTAGTGACGACGACGCGAAGATCGGCGGCGCCCCGGTCGTAGCCGACGCCGCAGACCATGTCCACGTGCTCGACGAAGACGCGCCTGGAATGCCGGGGGACCCAGTAGCTGACGGCGTGGTTCACGGTGTTGCCAGGCGCGCCGCGCACGCCGAGCAACTGAGCCTTCGGCCGTGCCCAGTCGCCGATGCAGGAGATGTTCTGATTCCCGTACCTGTCGATCTGGGCGGCGCCCATCATCACGTGCCGTCGTCCCGCCGCGACCATCGTGAACACCTTGGCGTAGGGGAGCCAGCCCTCTACGTTCCCCTCAGCGTCGAGCAGGAAAGCCTCGCCGTCGCTCAGCAGCAGGTCGGGCGCGAACGTGAGCCTGGCGAGCCGGGCACCGATGGAAGGGATCGTCCCCATCGGGCTGGCCAGGATCGCGCCGTCGCCGCGCCAGGCTTCGGCGCAGGCCACCGCGCACACGTCTGCCCGGCTCATCGTCGGATCGCCTTCTGGTAGGCCGCCTCGTCGCCTTCGAGGTACTCGGCCAGGAACCGGCTCCAGGCGCCGGGATCAGCGGCCGCCGTCGCGTAGCGCCGCTGGAACTCCTCGTCGCGGCCGTAGTCGGGAACGCAGCTGGTGAAGTGGGCCCCGTTCGGTGTCTCCGTAACGCCAGCCACCATGGCGCGGTTGAGCAGCAGGGACTGCGGTGGCCCGTCGAGGGCGGGCACGATCCGCTCGCAGGACACGTACGCCCGCTCGGCCGCCAGGCAGAACAGGTCGTCGAAGTAGGGGTCGGGACCGAGATACTGCCCGTTGCCCGCGGCGTCCGCGCGGTTCATGTGCACGAGCGCGGCGTCGAGCCGCAACGCCGGCATCGCCACGAGGTCTTCGGCGTCGGAGTACGGTGAGCGGACCGTGCGCAGATCGGGATTGACCCGCAGCACGTCCGAGCCGAGACCGGCCCGGATCGGCAGGAACGGCAGCCGGTGCGCGGCGGCGAGCAGGCCCCAGTGCAGCATCCCCTCGTCCAGTTCGGTCAGCTCGATCGCGGCGTGCTGCCTGGCGTTCCTGAAATGCGGCTCGAGCGCGATCGAGTCGAGGGACGCGAAGCCGGTGACGATCCGCCTCGCCTGCCCGGACGCGACGAGCAGTCCCACATCGGGTCCCGCGTAGGACACCACCACCAGGTCCCGCAGCGACGACCGCAGGATGGCGCGCACCAGCGCCATCGGCTTGCGGCGCGATCCCCAGCCGCCGATCCCGATGGTCATGCCGTCGCGCAGTTCGGCGACCATCTCGTCCGGTGTCAGCACGCGGCTGGTCAACGGTGCCCGTCCACGAACGCCTGCCGCGCCTTATCCCCGGCGCCGGCCAGGTTGAGCTCGTAGGTGAACCCCTGCTCATAGCGGTAGGCGCGCTTGACATCGACGGGGTCGATGCCGTTAAGCGATTGCTTCGCCAGCCTGATGACGAGGGGATCCTTGGCCGCGACCGTCGCGGCGAGCGAGTCCGCCGCGGCCTTCAGCTCGGCGGCGGGGACGACGCGCAGCACGGTGCCGAACTCGTGCAACTGCCGCGCGGTGACGGTCTGGCAGGTGTACACCATCGCGCGCATCAGCGGCTGCGGCACGAGCCTGGCGAGGTGGGTGGCCGCGCCAAGCGCACCCCGGTCGACTTCCGGCAGGCCGAACGTCGCGTCATCGGCCGCCACGATGATGTCGGCGTTGCCCGCCAGGCCGATGCCGCCGCCCAGGCAGAAGCCCTGCACGGCGGCGATCACCGGCACCGGGCACTCGTAGACGGCGGCGAACGCGGCAAAGCACCCTTGGCTGGCGCGCAGGATCCCTGCATGCCCGCCGAGCCGCTGCATCTCCTTGATGTCAACGCCAGCGCAGAAGCCGCGGCCCGTCGCGCTGAGGATGACGACCCGGATGCCCGGATCGGCGCCCGCCGCGGTGACGGCGGCCGCGAGGTCGTACCAGCCCTGCGCGGACAGCGCGTTGACCGGGGGGAAGTCGATGACGACGTCGGCGATCCCGTCGCGCGCCTGAACGTCGATGCCCATTGGCTCCTCAACCTAGCGCTTGCTTGGTCCGCAGCCTAACATGGCCGCATGCCGTCCGTCGATGCACAGCCAGTCGATGCAAAGCCAGCCGGGCAAGCCGTACTCGTTACCGGCGGTACCCGGGGAATCGGCGCGGGCATCGCGCGCGGGTTCCTGCGGGCCGGCGCCCGCGTGCTGGTCTGCGGGCGGACCGAACCCGCCGAGCTTCCCTGCGCGGACGGCCGGACCGCGGTCTTCGCCAAGGCGGATATCCGGGACCCGGAACAGGCGGCCGGGTCCGTTCGGCATGCCGCTGATCTTTTTGGCGGTTTGGACGTCGTGGTGAGCAACGCGGGCGGCTCGCCCTATGCCGACGCGGCCACCGCGTCCCCCCGGTTCCACGCCAAGGTCATCGAGCTGAACCTGATCGCGCCGCTGCACATCGCGCAGGCCGCGAACGCGGTGATGCAGGAGCAGGGCGACGGCTCGATCATCGTGATCGGCAGCGTGAGCGGCACCCGGCCGTCCCCTGGCACGGCCGCGTACGGCGCGGCCAAGGCGGGCCTGCACCACCTGGTCACCAGCCTCGCCGTCGAGTGGGGGCCCGCGGTCAGGATCAACTGCGTCGTGCCCGGCTTCGTGGCGACCGAGGCGGTCGCCGAGCAGTACGGTGACCCAGCCGCGGTCGCCGCCGTGGCCGCGACCGTGCCGCTGCGCCGGATGGCGACCCCGGACGACGTGGCGCAGGCCTGCCTGTTCCTCGCGTCCCCCGGCGCCCGCTACGTCAGCGGGACGTGCCTGACGGTACACGGCGGCGGCGAGCCTCCCGCGTTTCTCAGCGCGGGTGTACGCTCCTAGCAAATAGAACGCGTTCTACTTTGAGGAAAGGCCGGGCACATGCGCAGATACCTCTCTATCGCCGCCGTAGTCGCGACCGCGCTGATCGCGATCCTGCCAGCCACCTCGGCTGACGCGGCAAGCGGCCACGTGCTCACGACAGGAAAGGTCGGCGGCCCGGTGGTCAAGCCGGGCGCGGTGCTCAAGGCGAGCCTCGCGAAAGGCTCCGCCGCCGTCTTCAACACCTCGCTCGGAAAGCTGACCTGCACCAAGTCCGCCGTCACCTCGAAGGTCACCAGCAACCCGGCCACACCAGGGATAGCGAAGGAGTCGCTCACCGCGCAGACCTTCGGCAAGTGCACGATCAACGTCAGCGGCGTCGCCGTCGGCAGCGTGACCGTGGCTAACCTGCCGTTCAACGTCACGGTGAGCGACGCGAAGGGGCATCCGGTCAAGGTCAGCGAGCGGAGCAAGGCCAAGCCGCTGCTGACGAGCTTTACGGTGTCAGTCGGCACTTTGTCAGTAAGCTGCTCCTTCAAAACGACGGCCATCTCCGGAAGCACGTCCAACAAGGGGAACATCACCGTCTTCGTCAAGCAGACCTTCAAGCTGGCGGCGGGCGGCAGTTTCTGCCCGGCATCGGGGGTTTTCTCGGCGACGTATGGCCCGCTGAGAGACGCAAGCATCAAGGGGAGCCCCGCCGTATTCGTGAACTAGCCGCCTGTTCCCTGATGACGGCGACGCCGCCGGGCGGCAGGTCGATGGCGCCGGCTATCTCGCGGCCCGTGATCAGGTCAAGTCCGGCGCAGGATCCTCGTCCGCGTCGACGGGGCCGGCGCCAGCCACGACCTCATCGGCCACCTCCTGTCCCTGTCCTCCCCGAGGAAGATCGCCGCCGACCTCGCCGCCTGGACCCGCCTCCTCGGCCACTGCGACGACGAGGAACTCCAGGACGCCACCCCGGAAACGCTCCGCTACCGCGTCTGGCACCTGCCCGCCAGGCTCGCCCGCCACGCCCGCGAGCGCATCCTGAAGATCAGCCCCGACTGGCCATGGACGGAAGCGTTCCTAACCTGCTGGCAGCGGCTCTGCGCGCTCCCGGCACCCGCCTGACCAGCACGAACAGGCCAGACGACAGAAAGGAGGCCAGTCCCGGCGCGGTCGGAGCCGGTGCGCACCCGGGCACGACTTTGCCGGATCCCTGCGAAGTCCGCCGACGACATCCTTGAGACCCTCGCCGACTACTGCCCACGAATTGTCGACTCAGGACACTAGCATCTTGACGGACGTGACCAAACGCCGTATTATGCGACGAGGCGGGGAAGGGGCATCTTTCGGACATGTGTGACATTAGGCCTATATCTGGATTAACCACCTGAAGTTTGGAGCGTCTGCGCATTTGCGGGCATCTCGGGTGTTACTGATAGTGATCTGTGCTGGTCACTGGCGGCGGCAGCGGCTTGCCCGGGGCACCTGGAGGATGGTTCCGTGCTGCCGGGTCCGCCGGTTTCCGGGCCGTTTCCGGGATCATGGGCGGAAACGAGCGTCAGGGAGGCACGGGGGTGACGGTGAGGTTCTCGGTAACGGTGCGGCAGGTCCGGGAGGACGGGACCGAGGTCCCGGCAGGGGAGGAGCTGGCGGCGGCGCTGGCCGGGCCCGCGGAGCAGTTCGCCGGGCTGCTGTCCTGGGCGGGGGAGGAAGCGCGGTTCCTGGACCACGGGGAACGGGAGGACGTGATCGGCCAGGAGGGCCGCGAGCTGCAGCGGCGGCTGCTGCCGTCGCCGCCGCCCTCGCCTCCGTCGCCGCGAAAACCCGCAACAGCCCCCGCAAGCGCCACCCCGGCCTCACCGGCATGGACGGGGCCGTCACCTACCTCACGAACAACCACAGGCACATGAAGTACGACAAGGCCCTGGAGAAAGGCTGGCCCATCGCCACCGGCATGATCGAGGGCGCCTGCAGATTCGAAGACAGATTCGGCATCACAGGCGCCAGATGGTCCCCGACGGCACCGAGACCATCCTCAAGATCCGCGCCGTCGTCGTCAACGGCGACCTCGACGACTATATGCGCTACTACAAGAACCGCTACCGCGGGGAACACCACCTCAGCCGCTACGACCCCGCCACCATCGAGAACCTCAACCTCGCCGCATGACCGAAACACCCCGAAATAAGGTGCCTCTCAGAAAGACGCACCCGGCGCGGAATGCAATAAGGTGGAATTTCGGACTCAAGTGAGACGACGCCACAGATTGGAAGCAGGTGGTATCCGATGATCGTAGAAAATCCTGAAGTCACCCTGGATGTGGAAGGGCATGGATTTCCTGAAGACGCACGAGAGGCGGCGTTCCTGGACTGGCTGTGTTCTGTCGTTGCTTACGGAGATGATGGAAAGCAATATTGGTTTGGGTGCTCTCCCCTTTCCTTGGCCGCCGAGCACAGTGATTTGTGGCAGTTCGAAGTCAGCTGGGAAACAGGAAATGTTGTTCAATTGCCTGGTTCGGTGTACAAGATTGCCGATTTTCCACTAGTTGGCCTGGCAGTGCAGCGTGTTTATCCGGGTGGAAGCCTTAAAATAGAGCGGTCGAACGATGAGGTCGCGGTCAGCTTGGGGGATTTCCATGTCGTGTGCAAGTCCGACAAGACATGGCACTACACTATTGAGGACAAGGAAAAGGGAATAAAGGCCGAGTTCGTCCATACCGGCGCAGGATACCCGACGTGGTATGGCAAGGAGAAGCCCTCGGCGCTCACCCCACACAGCCTTGCCTATGGATACAATTGGTCGGGGACTGTTGAAGGCACGCTCACCATCCAGGGACGGAAGGTGGCCGTAAAGGGCAAGGGCATCCGGGAACGCTACATCGCGGTGGATTCATCCGAGGCGGAAATAGGCGGGTGGGAAGACTGGATGTGGTTCCACTTCGACGAGGCATTCGGCAGCATGTACGAGATGAAGCTCGGCAACAAGGACATGTCACTCAACCTCGTCGACGAGAACCTGTACTTCCCGGCTGGCAGCTTTAACATTGAGCATCATGAATGGGCATACCTTCGGTCACTTGGGGCCTTTATCCCCACGCTCTACAAAGTGACCATGGAAACAGAGGCGGGTGTCCTGGAGATGGTCGCCAAAGTGGTCGGGGCCACAGTGTGGGGTGTTAACGGCAAAGCGCCGAGCACGCCTGTTGCAACACTGAATTGGGATAAGCTTGAGGGCACCTTCACGTACAAGGACGGCCGTAAAAGGACGCTGACGAACGGGGTGGGGGGAACCTCGATCCGGCAGTGGAAGCCATATCCCAACATTTTCGCCCCTGAAATCGCCGGGACCGAGGCGCCCAACGAGCCAGCTCGCTTGACTACACTTTAGAATGGCGTCAGGCCGCCGCCGTGTCGATCGGCCTGCTCGCCCGGCCGGCGACGATGCGGCAGAGGCCCACGGCCAACGCGGTCCCGCCCACACCCGCACCCGGCTGCCGAGCTGCGGGCGAGATGCCGGGATGGTGCAGCGCAGTACGCATCCGCAGCGCGGCGGGCCGCATTGCGAACTGCAGCGGCGCCTCGAGCATCACCGACTCGCCGTCGGTGACCGTCAGCCCGTGGTCCCACGGCATATCATGCATGGCGAAGAGCGCTCCAGTTCCTGGCGATTGCAACGTGTGGTTACCGCGCAATCAACCAGGAGTGCGGCCGGTACAGGCCGTGAGGGACCGGCTCACGTTGCTCGTTCTGCTGTGTGATCGGGTGCGATGGCGGGTTGGGCCACGAAGTCCTGGCGTAGCCGGTGCCCTTGGCGGGGCAGCGCTCTGGTGGCGGCGGGGGCGTATCCCTGGGCGAGCAGCACGATGGTGACGAATTCTTCGGGCAGTGCGGTGGCTGCGTAGGCGCCGTCACGGTCGGTGACAGTGCGGAGCAGCTGACGGCCGCCGGGGGCCAGCATCGTGACGAGCGCGTCGGGGACTGGCGTGCCGTCCGGCTCGTGCACGACGCCACCGACCATGGTGGCGCGCGTCCCGTACTGGTCTCGAGCGCCTGGTGTAACGGCGTGGGGCTTGACTGTTTGGATGACCCGGTCCTGGACGGGCGGCTGGGCGACGGGTGCCGCGGAGTCTGGCTGGGCGTGTTCGCGACGGCGTTGCTGCAGCGCGCCTACAGCGATGAGGGCTGCGCCCACGATCCACCAGGCCGAGAGCACGAGGGTGGGGCGCAGGAGCCCGGCGTTGTGGAAGTAGAACACTGACCGCAGCGCGTCGACCAGGTTGCCCAGCGGCATCACCGGGTGCAGCAGCCGGAACGGTTGCGGGACCAGCTGGTAGGGCAGCGCGCCGCCGCTGGACGGGATGGACAACAGCACCGCCAGGCCGACGGCCACCGCGGGCAGGTACTGCTTGACGAAGGGGACCAGGCCGAACACCGTCCACGAGATCGCCTGGGTCATCAGGAACGCGTAGAGTAGCGCCAGCGGCTCGTTCGGCACGATGTTCAGAGACAGCGCTACGTAGTAGGCGACCAGGCTCAGGACCGTCCCTACGCCGGCGAGGGTGAGGACTTTCGCGCGCCGGCTGAGCTGGACGGCGCTGAGCAGCATCATCACGGTGATGTAGGGGACGATGTTCCAGATCATCGCGATGTAGAACAGGCCCGTTCCGCTCTTGTCGCCGCTGGCGGTCGGGACCAGGTCGACCGTGGCCAGCGTGTGGCCCTGCGCGGCCGCGGCCGGAGTGAGGGCGGCCGTGACCACGCTCTCCAGGGCAGATCCGGACGCCTGCGCCACGTAGAGGGTGTCGGTGCCGGATGATCCGACAGCGAACGCGGCCACGGCCTCGCCACGCGACACCATGCGGCGGGCTTCGGTCGCGTCGGCGGCGGGCAGGATGTCGAACGCGCCCGGCGCGCTCTTGGCGAGACCAGCGCTGAGTTCGGCTGCGGCGGCCCGGTCGGCGACCGCGACCTGGATGTGGTGCGGCGAGGGGGCGTGGAAGGGCAGGACGTAGCACAGCAGGAACCCGACCACGAAGAACGCCGGGAACCACAATGCCTTGACCAGTACACCAAGCAGCCCCGCCGCGCTGTCCTCCGAGCCCTCAGCCGGTTTCCCTGCAACCTCAGTCATTCCCTCGTCCTCGATCCCGCTGATTGTCGGTGTTCACTGGGTGCTGGAACAGCCGGCGCGGTGTGCTGAGGTGATGGCTGCAGGTGCTCCGGCTCTGGCGTCGGTGACATCCGTGCTCCGCTCACGCTTCAGTGCCCGCTGCCGCCGGCGGGAAGAGATGGGAGGCCGCCGGGCCTGGCACGGGTGACGTGCGGCTGCCGTGCAGGCTCGGCAGGCCATGCGTTCCTGACCACATGACACCACGGGGCCAGCGCGCCCTGCGAGGCCGCTGCGGCACCTGCATGGCCCTTTCCTTGAAGTGTCCCGCCTCGCGGGCCGCCTCCTCCACGGTGGAGTAAACGGAGAAGGCATCGGCCAGGCGGGTGATAGCAGGAACCTGCGTCACTTTCTGCTGCGGTGCGGCGAGTACAAGGTCACCCCTGGCCTGCCTGCGGCCGCGCGCTAGCGTCGCCACGCCGCTGGAGTCGATGAACTCCAGGCCTGCCAGGTCCACGATGATCCACGATGATCCACGGTCCGGAGGCCGCCACCGCCGTGAGCGCGACCGCCGCGGCGTCGGCCAGGTCAAGCTCCCCGCGCAACGCGACCACGGCGTGGCCGTCGCAGCTGCGGGTACTCAGGTCCGTGCTGAACATGGGCATGCCCTTCTTGCTTCAGCAGCAAGGCAGCGGTCTAGACCCAGCAGTCAGCTCTCGTGATTTTGCCGCAACCATACACCTTCGCAGTCTCCTGTCGATACCGGCCGGGAACGGCGTCTACGGCGCGGGCCAGGTCGGACAGGCGCTGGTTGCGGTTGCGTGCCTGGTCGCGCAGCCGCATCGGCAGCGCCTGGACCGCGGCGAAGCCGGCCTGTCCGGCAGCGGCGGCATTCACGGCGGCGTCCCCGGCCTGCCGCTTGCCCATCACGTTCCCGCACCGGCGGGTGATCGCGTCGTGCGCGGACTCGTACGAGCCGCGGGCCGCCTCCGGGCAGGCGAGTTCCGCCAGGGTACGGGAGTGCCGCCCGGCCGGCAGCGACAGGGCGGCGCCGGCGGGAAGGTAATCGGGCGCTCCCGGCTTCCGCCACGCGCAGCGGGTCACCGTCACCGTGCCGAACAGCGTGGCCAGCAGCCGGCCGTGCCCGGTCTCCAGCCGGCCCGGGTGATCCCGCCGGGTCCCCGGGCCGGCGAGCTCGCCGGCGAGCGCGGCGAACATGGCTTTCGAGGCGGCGAACGGGTCATCGGGCGGGACGGCGGCATACGCTTCCACTCGGTTCTTCTTTCTTCAGGTCCGGTTTGGCCAGCACCTCCGAACCTGGGAAGAAGAACCCTTTACTGTCCGGGTTCCGGAGTTTCCCCTGCGTGATCTTCCAGGGTGAACAGGCCGCCGGGCACCGCGGCCAGCCAGCCCCGCGCGGCCAGCAGCTTCAGCTTCGACCGCAGGCCCTCCACCTTCGCCTTCTCCGTGCCCTGCCCGGTCGCGGCCGCGAACTCCGCCGCCCGCAGCGGCCGTCCCGCGTCCCCGGCCACTTCCAGCAGGTCCTGATAGGCCCGCGGCAGCACCGACGCCCCGGAGCCTTGCTGCCACGTCGGCACCGTCACCGCCCCGATGGGCGAGCCCGGCCCCCGCGTGCAGCCGGTCAAGCGTGTCGTCCAGCCAGCCGAACTCGAACTTCCCCTCCGCTGGCTCGAGCAGCGCCCACGAGAACACGCCGACCGTGACGGCGTTCACCCGGGCGCGGTTCATCAGCTCGTCGTCTTCGGCCCAGGTCGCGGCGTCCCACTGCTCGGGGTTGCAGTCCCCGCCGAACCAGATCCCGTCCTTCACAGGCTGAACCAGTCAAGGCGCACCGGGCCGTGCAGGGCCAGGTAGACCTCGTCGGCGCCAGGGGGCAGGTGGACCGGGGCACAGACCTCGGTCCACTCATACCGGCCGGCCGTGTACGGCACGGAGACACTCGCGAGCGGGCTCTTGCCCTCGTTTGGCGGCGTCAGCCAGACCTCGATCCGTCCGCCAGACGGATGGGAGCAGGCCGTGCGGAAAAAAGTCACACCCTCTCGTTCGGAACGGAAGGTTGCGACTTTTATCCACCCAGGCAGCAACGGATCGGCGGGGGTGACCGAGGTGCCTGCCTCGCGGGTCGTGTCGACGAGCGCGATGTTCGCGTAGTCATCGAAGTCGGCGGCCGCGACCCGCACCGGCCGCCGGGCAGGGCTCACGGGGGGCAGCGGCAGCGTCGCGGTCTGGCGGATGTCGGCGCTCGACGCCCCGGCGCCGATCTCGACCGGGCCGGGCGGCATGGTCATCCGGCCCGTCGCGACGTCCCACAGCCGGAGGCGTTCCAGCGGCACGCCGACCCGGGCCTGCGCCGTCTCGCCGGGCTTGAGCGTGACGCGGGTGAAGCCGCACAGCCGGCGCCGCGGCTGGTCAGGGCCGGCGTAGCTCGCGTAGAACTGGACGACCTCGGTGCCGTCGCGGTCGCCTGTATTGGTGATGTCCAGGGTCGCGGTGAACTCATCAGGCCCGCCTGCCTCGACGCGCAGCGGGCCGTAGCCGAACGTCGTGTAGGTCAGCCCGTGGCCGAAGGGGAACCGCGGCCGCGCGGTCGAGTACTGATAGGTCCAGCCGGCCTTGATGATGTCGTAATCGAGCGTGTCAGGAAGGTCTTCGTCGGCCGCGTACCAGGTCTGCGGCAGCCGTCCCTCGGGGGCGTGCCTGCCGGTGATGAGGTCGGCGAGTGCGTGGCCGGTCTGCTGGCCGGCGTGACAGGTCCAGATGATGGCGGGGGCGTCGGGGGTGACGTACGGGTAGCTGGACATGATCACGACAACCGTGCGCGCGCTCGCGGCGGTGACCTCGCGGACGAGGCGTTCCATCGACGGGGGCAGGGTGAGGGTGGTCCGGTCGCGGGCCTCCCGGCCGCCGATCATCGGATCGTTGCCGACGACCACCACCGCGATGTCCGCGTCCCTGGCGGCGGCGACGGCTGCGGCGACCCCGTCGGAGCGCGGGTCCCAGCGCAGCCGGAACGACTGGCCGGTCGCGGTCGACGTCAGCAGCGCGGCCCCGCCGGGCACGAGGGCGCGGCGGAACGTCTCGCGGACCGTCCACCCGGCCGGCTTGCCGGCGGTGACGGCGAGCGTGCCGTCACCGGTGACCGTGAGGTATGTGCCGCCTTCCGCGGCGCGCAGCGTGATGACGTCGTCGCCCCAGTCGAAGACATCGAACTCGCCGAGATCGGTCAGCACCCGGTCGGTGCCCTCGTGCACGGTGACCGTTGCGCCGGTCGCGGCGAGGCCGCAGGCGATCGTGACCTGGTCGGCGAGCGCCGGGCCGTACCAGTCCTCGTAGAGGGTGTCGGCGAGGGGGCCGACGACGGCGATGGTCGCGGGCCGCGGTTCGTCCAGGGAACCGAGCGGGAGCAGGCCGTCGTTCTTGAGCAGGACCGCGCCGCGGCGCGCCGCGATCACGGCCAGTTCGCGGTGCGCGTGCGTGCCCAGGGCGGCAGCGGCGGCGAACGGGCCGCCGTCGGGGTCGAACTCGCCGAGCCTGAGCCGGATCAGTAGCTTGCGGCGGACCGCGCGGTCCACGTCGGCGGAGGTGATCAGGCCGCGCTTGAGCGCCTCGGTGATGTGCGCGGCGGTGAACCCGCCGTCCGCGTCCTGATCGGTGAAGCTGTCAAGGCCGGCAAGCAGCGCGGCGGCATGCGCCTGCGGGTGGTCGCCGAAGTAGTGCTCCGTCCGCACCAGGTTCGAAGGCGCCCAGGCATCGCTGCAGATCAGCAGCTCGTCGGCGGTCCAGTCGCGGATCTCGCGCAGCAGCGGGCTGACGTGCGCGGGGCGGCCGTTGACGAAGTTGTACGACGGCATGACGCCGGTCGCCGCGCCCGCCTCGATCGGCGCGCGGAACGGCGGCAGGTCGTACTCGTTCAGCACCCGCGGGCGCAGTTCTGAGGAGGTCAGGTCGCGGAAATCCTCGTTGTTGTAGCCGAGGAAGTGCTTCAGGGTGGGCGCGGTGAGCAGGTAGCCGTCGGGATCTGCACCGGACAGGCCTTGGCAGAAGGCGGTGGCCAGGAGGGCGGTGAGCAGCGGGTCCTCGGAGTAGCCCTCCTCGTTCCTGCCCCAGCGGGGGTCGCGGAGCAGGTTCACGACCGGTGCCCAGACGTTGAGGCTGATCAGCGGGTGCTCGTCATGGAGCGCGCGGATCTCACGCCCGGTGGCGCGGCCGATGTCGCGGGCCAGGTCAAGGTCCCAGGCGGCGGCGATCCCCGGCGGCTGCGGGAACACGGTGGCGGGCAGTACCTTCCCGGTGCCCTGGTGATCCCGCCAGGACGCGCCGTGCACGCCCTCCGTTCCGGTCAGGAACTCGGCCACCGCCAGCCGCGGGACCGCGGGCGAGCGCTGGTGCAGCATCGCGATCTTCTCCTCGGCGGTGAGGCGGCCGAGGAGGTCATCGGCCCGCTCACGGAAAGGGATGGCCGGATCGCGGAAGCGAATCGCTTCGATGATGATCCCCTTCATCGTTGTGTCAGGTCGTGCGTTCTCTTGCCATCCGTATGCCATCCTGCTGGCATACGGTTGTAAACCAAGTGTTTCTGGTCTATTGCGTTCGGTCAATGTGCGATTTACTCTCCACCTAAGTTTGTGAAGCGCTTCGACTCTCAGGCCCTCCGATGACGAAGGTGGTACCGGATATGAGTCCTCGCATGAGCAGACGCGGGTTCCTCACCGCCGCGGCCAGTACCGTCGGCGCGGTCGCCGCGCAGCCGCTGCTCGCGGCCTGCGGCAGTGGCGGCGCGCCGGCCACGACCGGGGCGGCGTCGACCACCCTGCTGCAGCGGATCCTCCCGCATTACACGCCGAACAGCCTGGCCAAGCCGGATTACCCGAGCATCGACGGGTCATCACCCGCCTACCTGGCCTACCCGTCGAAGCTGGTGCGCACCGTGGCAGAAACCCCGGGCAGCGGCGGCAGCTACACGGCGATCACGCCGCTGTGGGGCACGATCCCCTCGGCGGGCAACCCGTTCGACCAGGCGGTGAACAGGGCGCTCGGCGCCACCGTGTCGGTGGCTCCCGCGAACGGCAACAACTACAGCACCATCCTCCCGCAGCTGTTCTCCGGCAATAAGCTGCCCGACTGGATCCAGGTCCCGACATTCTGGGCGCCGCCGCTCAACTTCGGTCAGGGCGCCGCCGACCGGCTCGCTGACCTCACCCCCTACCTCGCCGGCGCCAAGATCAGCCAGTACCCGAACCTGGCGGCGATCTTCTCAACCGGCTGGCAGGCCGGGATCTGGGACGACAAGCTCTACGGGTTCCCGTCCTTCGCCACCGGGTTCAACATCGGCTACCAGCTCTACTACCGGGCGGACGTCCTCGACAAGCTCGGCATCGGGACCCCCGCGGTCAAGTCGATCAACGATCTGTTTGACCTGGCCAAAGAGATCAACGACCCCAAGGCCAAGCGCTGGGCGCTCGGCGACATCTGGGGCTACCTGTTCCAGCCCTTCAACTACGCGCCCTGGATGCTCGACGCCAAGGGCAGCCTCATCACGCAGTACGAGTCCGAGGGCATCATCGAGGCGATGAACTGGCTGGCCAAGGCGATCAAGGCGGGCCTGGTCCATCCCGATCAGGTGGCGGGAAACTACGGCAACGGCGTCACCGAGTTCTACTCAGGGCAGATGGCCATCGTGTCCGACGGGATGGGCGCCTGGAACGCGGCGGACGCCCTGAAGGGCCAGGCGGCCGGCAAGGGCTACACCCGGGCGTCGTTCGACCTCTTCACCGCCACGGGCAGCGGGACGCCGAAGGTGGAGCTCCAGGCGGCCACCGCGTGGACCAGCTACCTCAGCAAGAGCCTGTCGGCCAAGCAGTTCCAGGAGTGCCTGCGCATCGCGAACTACCTCGCGGCGCCGTTCGGCTCCGTTGAGTACAACCTGCTCAACTACGGGACCGAGGGCGTGGATTACACCATGACAGGCAACGGCCCGCAGCTCACCCCGAGCGGGACCAAGTACGCCGGGTCAAGCGTGACCACGTACAACTTCCTGGCCAGCCCGAACAGCACCACCTACAACGCCGGCTACCCCGAGGTGACCAGGGCGTCGGCGAGCTGGGGGCAGCGGAACGCCAAGTACGGCTACCCGCCGCTGTTCTACGAGCTCAACGTCACGGTGCCGAGCAGCCTCTCCAACGCCAACGCGTTCACCCCGTTCACCCAGACCGACAGCATCATGTACGAGGTGGTCCGCGGCCGGTCCTCGATCGCCGACTACCAGTCCACGCTCGCCTCGTGGAAGCGCAATGGGGGCAACAAGCTCAAGAGCTTCTACGAGGGAGTCCTCGCACAGCAGAAGAAGCTGGGGTCCGCGTGACGGACACCGCCACGGTGACCGTCACGGCCCCCGCCGGGGCCGATCCACCGCGCCGGCCCCGGCGGCGCTGGCGGGTCCGGGGCCGGCGCGACAGGGCGCTGCTCGTCATGACCCTGCCGGCGCTTGTCCTGCTCGGCGTGTTCGGCTATGCGCCCATGCTCGGCCTGGTGATGGCGTTCCAGGACTATGACCTGTACGACGGGCTGCTGCACAGCCCGTGGGTCGGCCTGGCGAACTTCCAGCAGCTCTTCACCGACCCGGGATTCTGGCACGCGTTCTGGAGCACGCTGATGCTCTTCTCGGTCCAGCTTGTCCTGTTCTTCCCGGTGCCGATCGCCCTGGCCATCCTCCTGGACAGCCTGCTGTCGCGCCGGCTGCGGTCAGTCATCCAGGCCGTGGTGACGCTGCCGCACTTCTTCTCCTTCGTCCTGGTCGTCACGATCTTCAACGAGGTGTTCGGCGGCGCCGGGGTGCTCGACACGTTCCTGCGGTCCCACGGGATCGCCAGCCCGTTCGACTTCATGACCAACCCCGGCACGTTCAGGTTCCTGGTCAGCTCCCAGCTCATCTGGAAGGAAGCCGGCTGGTCGATGATCGTGTACCTGGCCGCCCTGGCGGCGATCAGCCCCGCGCTGCACGAGGCCGCCGCGGTCGACGGCGCCGGGTACTGGAGGCGGCTGCGGTACATTACGCTCCCTGGGCTCACCGGCATCACGGTGCTGCTGCTCATCCTCAACCTCGGCTACGCGCTCACCTTCGGCTTCGAGCAGATGCTCATCCAGCTGCCCGCCGTCGGCTCGGGTGCCGCCCAGGTCATCACCACGTTCTCCTTCGAGAACGGCATCGTGGCGGGCAACTACAGCTACGGCGCGGCGGCCGGCCTGTTCCTCGGCATCACCTCGGTGGTCCTCATCCTCGGCGCGAACAAGATCGCGCACCTGTTCGGAGAGGACGGGCTGTACCGGAAATGACGACGATACGGCCGGCCTGGCAGGAACGGCCGCGGCCCGCGACCCAGGGGACCAAAACCGGCGCGCTCACCGTCATCTTGCTGGTGATCCTGTTCCCGCTGTACACGATCGTGGTGACCAGCTTCTCTACCCAGGCCTCGATCAACCAGGCAGGCGGAATGGTGATCTGGCCGCACGGGCTGAGCGTCGCCGCCTACACCGACGTCGCGTCCGGCGGCGTGGTGGGCCGTGCGCTGCTGATCAGCCTGGGCATCACCGCCGTGGGGACCTGCTTCTCCATGATCATCACGATCCTCGCCGCCTACGGCATGTCGCGGTCGGGCTCCTTCGGCCACCGCACGATCTTGTGGATCATGATGATCACGATGTTCTTCAACGGCGGGATCATCCCGCTGTTCCTCGTGGTCTCCGCGCTCGGCGGCTACGACCAGTACTGGGCGCTGATCGCGCCAAGTGCCGTCAGCGTCTTCAACGTCATCGTCATGCGGTCGTTCTTCGCCGGCACCGCGCAGGATCTCATCGATTCCGCCCGGATCGACGGTGCGGGCGACTGGCGGATCCTCTGGAAGATCGTGCTGCCGACCTCCAGGGCGGTCACCGCGGTGATCGCGCTGTTCTACGCGGTCGGCTACTGGAACTCCTGGTTCAACATCATGCTCTTCATGCCCTCGGACAGCTCGAAGTGGCCGCTGCAGATGGTGCTGTACGACTACCTGACCCAGAACAGCCAGATGGTCAGCGCCGCCGCCGGCTTCCAGGGCGCCGCTCCAACCCTGGCGCTGCAGATGGCCGTGGTCACCATCACCATCATTCCGGTCCTCATCGTCTACCCGTTCGTGCAGAAACACTTCACCAAGGGGGTGCTGCTCGGTGCGGTCAAGGGTTAGCCTGGCGCTGCTCGCGATCGGCGTGGCGCTGGTCGGTTTCGCGATCCCCGCCGAAGAGATCCCTGCCGGGGCGGCGCCGGTTTCCGCCATTCCTTATTCCTGGCAGAACGCGAAGATCGTGGCCGGCGGGTTCGTCGACGGCCTCGTGCTCAGCGACGCGGAGCGCGGGCTCGGCTACGCGCGCACCGACGTCGGCGGCGCCTACCGGTGGGACGCCGCGGCGAAGAGCTGGGTCCCGCTGCTCGACTTCACCGGGTTCGGCGACTGGAACGAGCTTGGCGTGGAGTCCATCGCCGCCGACCCTCGGGACGCGGGCAAGGTCTGGCTGGCGGCCGGGGAGTACACGCAGCCCTGGGCGTCCCCGCCGGACGGTGAGATCCTCCGATCCGCCGACCAGGGCCGCACGTGGCAGGTCAGCGACCTGCCCATCCAGCTCGCCGCCAACCAGGACGGCCGCGGCATGGGGGAGCGACTGGCCGTCGACCCCGCCGACGACCAGGTCCTTTACCTGGCATCGCCGGCCAACGGGCTGTGGCGGTCCACCGACGGCGGCGCGACCTGGGCGCAGGTCGCCAGCTTCCCGGTGACCAGCACCCCAGACGGCATCGGCCTGTCCTTCGTGACCTTCGGCGCCGCGCCCACGCGCACCATCTTCGTGGGCGACGCCACGGCCGGCGACGTATACGAGTCAACCGACGCGGGCGCGACCTGGCGGCTCATCCCCGGCCAGCCGACCGGGCTTGAACCGCAGCACGGCGTGCTCGCCGCCAACGGCGTGCTCTACGTCGACTACGCCAACGAGCCGGGCCCGAACGGCATGACCGACGGCAGCGTCTGGAAGTACGACACGCGGACCGGCGCGTGGACGGACATCACGCCGGAGAAGCCGGGCGCGGACGGCAACCCGTCCTTCGGCTACTCGGGACTCGCCGTGGACCCCGCGCATCCCGGCACGGTGATGGTGGCCACCAACGACCGCTGGAGTCCGGTCGACACCATCTACCGCTCGACCGACTCCGGTGCCACCTGGGAGGACATTGGCGCCAAGGCCACCCTGGACATCGCGGCCTCGCCCTACCTGGCCTGGGGCGGCACGCCGAAGTTCGGCTGGTGGATCGCCTCGATCGCCATCGACCCGTTCAACTCCAATCACGCGATCTACGGCACGGGCGCCACCGTGTTCGGCACCGGTGACCTGACCGCGGCCGACCGAGGGCAGCCCACGGCGTGGTCGTCGGCGGCGGCCGCCGGCATCGAGGAGACCGCGGTCCAGGACCTGCTCGCCCCGGCCGCCGGCCCGTGCCGGCTGGTCAGCGCCGTAGGTGACCTGGGCGGCTTCTGCCACACGTCATTGACCTCCTCGCCGGCCGGCGGCATGATCGCGCCCATCCTCAGCACCGGGACGTCGATCGCGGAGGCGGGCGGCGCGCCGCCCGACATCGCGATGGCGGGCTGGGGCGGCGGCGACTTCTCCGCCGACGGCGGCGCCACCTGGTCGGCGATGGCCCTGCCGCCCGGCGTCCCCTACGGGGCCGGCGCGGTCGCGCTGTCCGCCGACGGCGCCTCGCTCGTGTGGACGCCGGAGAACCAGTCGTACGCGCCCGAGGCTGCCACGCCGTTCCGCAGCACCGATCACGGCACGACCTGGACCGTGGTCAGCGGCCTGCCCGCTGGCGTGATGGCGGTCGCCGACCCGGTGCGCCCGAACGTGTTCTACGCCTTCGACCCGTTCTCGGGCACCCTGTACGCCTCCGCGGACGGCGGCGCCGTCTTCACCGCCGAGACGGCCGGCTTGCCGGCCGGGACGGGCGCGGAGCAGACCGGCAGCCTGCCGCAGCTGCACACCGTGCCAGGCCGCGGCGGCGACCTGTGGCTGACCGGCGGCGACGGCCTGCTCTATCACAGCACAGATGGCGGAAAGTCTTTCTCTCCCGTGACGAGCGTGGCCACGGTGGCGACGCTTGGCTTCGGCAAGGCGGCCCCTGGCGCGCGCTATCAGGCGATCTACCTCGTCGGAGTCGTCGGCGGGGTGCAGGGCATCTTCCGGTCCGCCGACGGCGGCGCGAGCTGGGCGCGGATCAATACCGGCGCCGAGCAATGGGGCTGGACCGGGCAGGCCATCACCGGCGACCCGCACGTGTTCGGCCGCGTCTACCTCGCCACCAACGGCCGCGGCGTCCAGTACGCCGACCCCTCGGGCGGCCGATGACGAGTGAGCCAAGAACGATCAAGGGGTGGGGGATGGCGACACTCGCCGACGTGGCCAGGCCTGACCCGCATGCCACCACGCCAAGTCCGGCACCAGGAGGACACCTAGTGAGCAGCGTCAGTGAGATCGGTTCCGGCGTGCCCGGCTTCGAGTGGTCGTCCGGCCAGCAGACGCTCCGCGTCGAACCGTGGGGACCTGACGGAATCCGGGTCCGCGGGCGCGTCGGCCCGATTCTCGACGGGCTCCCTGGCGCCCTCGAGGACGAGCCGGAACCGTGCCAGGCCAAGACGGAGATCACCGCCACATCGGCGCGGCTCGTCAACGGGCGCGTCACGGCCGAGCTGACCACCGACGTCGACGCGCACGGGCAGGGGATGCTCCGGTTCACGAGCACCGCCACCGGCGAAGAGCTCCTCGCGGAGCAGCCGATCCACTGGTGGTGGCCGGGCCCGCGGATGTTCGCGCCCATGGGCAACGGCTATCACCGGCTTGAGCAGTCGTTCCGCGCCTACGACGGGGAACGGCTCTACGGGCTCGGGCAGCACGGCCACGGGCTGCTCGACCAGAAGGGCACCGTCCTGGACCTGGTGCAGCGCAACGGCGAGGTCACCATCCCGTTCATGCTGTCAAGCCGGGGCTACGGCCTGCTGTGGAATAGCCCGGCGATCGGCCGCGTCGAGCTGGCAGGGAACGGCACCCGCTGGGTGGCCGACAGCGCGCGCCAGATCGACTACTGGGTCACCGCAGGGACGCCGGCCGAGATCATCGGCCGGTATGCCGACGTCACCGGGCACGTGCCCGTGCTCCCCGACTGGGCCAGCGGCTTCTGGCAGTCCAAGCTCCGCTACCGCACGCAGGATGAACTGCTTGAGGTGGCACGCGAGTACGCCAGGCGCGGCCTGCCGCTGTCGGTCATCGTGGTCGACTACTTCCACTGGACTCACCTGGGCGACTGGAAGTTCGATCCCAGTGAATGGCCCGGCCCCGCCGCGCTGACCGCGGAACTGCGCGACATGGGCGTCAAGCTGATGGTGTCGGTCTGGCCTTCGGTCTCCCCCGTCAGCGAGAACTTCGGGCGGATGCGGGATGACGGGCTGCTCATCGGGACGGAGTTCGGACCGCTCGCCCAGGCGACCTGGCCGGACAAGGGCGTCGCCACACCAGTGGACGTCGCGTTCTACGACGCGACCAACCCGCGGGCACGGGAGTTCGTCTGGGGCAAGGTCCGGGATCATTACCTGCGCCCCTACGGGATCGACGTGTGGTGGCTTGACGCGTGCGAGCCGGAAATACGCCCGGGATTCCAGGGGAACCTGCGCTACCACGCCGGCCCGGGACTCGAGGTGGGGAACATGTACCCGCGGGAGAACGCGCGGGCGTTCGCCGAGGGGATGGCGGAAGAGGGGGAACCGGGGACGGTCTGCCTCGTCCGTTCCGCGTGGGCGGGGAGCCAGCGGTACGGCGCGGCACTCTGGTCGGGGGACATACCGGCCACCTTCGCGAGCCTGCGCGCGCAGATCAGGTCGGGTCTTAACGTGGCGATCAGCGGCATCCCGTGGTGGACCACCGACATCGGAGGATTCCACGGCGGTGACCCCGATGACCTCGAATACCGTGAGCTGATCGTCCGCTGGTTTCAGTTCGGCGCGTTCTGCCCGCTGTTCCGGGTGCACGGGAACCGGGAGCCGGCGATGCCGTTCGGGCTCGAGCAGACCGGCGGCCCGAACGAGCCGTGGTCCTTCGGCCCCGAGGCCTATGAGCACCTCGCGGCGGCGCTTTTCCTGCGGGAGCGGCTGCGCCCGTACATCATGACGCTGATGCGCGCCGCGCACGCCGACGGCATCCCGCCGATGCGCCCGCTGTTCGTCGATTTCCCCGCCGACGCCGGAGCATGGGAGGTCGAGGACGCCTACATGTTCGGCCCTGACCTGCTCGTCGCGCCGGTGGCTGAGTACGGCGCGCGGGAACGGCTCGTCTACCTGCCGGCGGGGAGCCGGTGGGCGGACGCGTGGACAGGCGAGGCACATGACGGGGGGAGCGCGGTGCGCGCCGACGCGGCGCTCGGCCGGATCCCGCTGTTCCTCAGGGACGGCGCGGGCCTCCCCATCGCCGGTTAGCGATGCGGAGGCCCGCGCGTTCCGGGTACTACGAGGTGCTCACCGAGTAGCCGTTGATGGTGAAGTTCTCCTGCGTGTTGCCCGTGGAGGAGATCTCCCATCCGTACTGGACGGTGGACAGGGTGGGGCTGGCGAAGTACCCCTTCGTGTTCTCCAGGTACTTCAGCAGGTCAAGCAGGTTGACCGTGCCGGAGGACTCGTTGCCTGAGCGCACGAACGAGTACGTCGGGTTCGAGCCGTTGTTCCCGGCGTACAGGGTCCACGTGTTGCCGTCGAGGGTGACGGTGCCCGCGGACGAGCCGAGCGGGCCGACATTGCCGCTCTTGTCCGTCCAGACCATGACCTCGTAGCCGCTGCCGTTCAGCCAGATGTCGTAGGCCGACTCCCAGTTGCCGCTGCCAGGGTTGGACTCGCTGAACGAGCTGGTCGCCGAGTGCAGCGAGTTGAGGGCGGTACCGATCGACTTGCTGTCGTTCGGGTAGGACTTCACGCCGGACGTGCTGGGCTGGGTCGAGTAGACGCCCCAGTTGCTGGCGGAGTTGACCCACAGGGTCTGCGTGCCGTGGCCGCTGCCCCATTCGTCGTTGTAGATGGTGTAGCCACCGGTGGAGTAGGACGCGTACTGGGCGGAGGACTCGTACACGACGGCGAGTGCGGTGGTCGCGGTGAGCGCGATGGCCGTGGCCGCTGCTGCCAGAGGCAGGGCAGCCCGAACGAGCGTGCGCATGGATTCTCCCGTTGTTCCTTTGCGGACGGTAGTCGAAGCGCTTCAACCCTTGCTTCGAGTAGACAACGATCCTAAAAACCCGTCAATATCGACCGTGCACATTTGTGTGATGTGTTGCCGACGATCGAATCTGCGGCGATATTGCCTTCCTGTGCGAAGCGCTTCGAAGAAGAACTTGGTCCGGTTTTGTCCGCCTCCGTTTGGGTAGACGCTGACCGGCCTGTTTGCGGCCGACGACATGGAGGTCAGGGAATGGCGACGATCGCGGTTGTGGCACATGCTGATAAAAGTTTCGGTGGGGGCTTGGGGGAGCTTCGGGAGGTGCTGGCGCGGGAGGGCATCGCCAATCCGCTCTGGTATGAGGTGAAGAAGAGCAGTCAAGCGCCTAAGCGCGCTCGCCAGGCGCTGGCACACGGCGCTGAGGTGATATTCGTCTGGGGAGGCGACGGAACGGTCCAGCGCTGCATCGACGCCGTGGCCGGGACAGAGACGGTGATCGCGATCCTGCCGGCCGGCACAGCCAATCTCCTGGCGACGAACCTGGGGGTTCCTGGCGACATCACCGAGGCGGTGCGGGTCGGGCTGCACGGGGAGCAGCGCCGACTGGACACCGGGTCGGTGAACGGCGAGCGCTTCGCGGTGATGGCTGGTGCAGGGTTCGATGCCCGCATGATCATGGAGGCCGATCAGGGGCTGAAGGACCGCATAGGCCGCGCGGCGTACCTTTTCGCCGGTGCGAAGAACCTCAGCGCACACCGGGCAAAGGCGACCGTCACGGTGGACGGCAAGCGCTTCTTCAAGGGCCAGATTTCGTGCGTCCTCGTGGGGAACGTGAGCAAGATCCTCGGTGGAATCGAGGCTTTCAGCGGGGCGCGGCCGGACGACGGGCTCCTTGAGCTAGGTGTGGTCACCGCCAAGGATCCGGTTGACTGGATCAGGACACTGGGGCGGGTCGCGCAGAGCGAGACCGAGAAGTCGCCGTTCGTCGAGGTTACGCGAGGTAAAAAGTTCCGGATCCGGTTCAATCGGTGGTTTCCCTATGAGCTTGACGGCGGTGCGCGTCCTCCTGTCAAGAAGATGCGGATCAACGTCCATCCCTCCTCGATCAAGATCTGCGTCCCCGCGAAGGCGTTGGACGAGCCCTCAAGCTCCTAGCACCGTACGGC